>Ga0207127_10127_pt1 | contig 19203 bp, 18 predicted proteins | sample Alteio_BWMinHeat_17_FD_153574 | JGI IMG/M metagenome (GOLD analysis project Ga0207127, IMG submission 153574) | Enriched cells from forest soil in Barre Woods Harvard Forest LTER site, Petersham, Massachusetts, United States -... | ecosystem: Environmental > Terrestrial > Soil > Temperate forest >...
GGCCTGAAGGAAATTTGCTTTATCGCTTATCTATTCCCCAACCGGGAAAAGGAAGCTTTCTGATTTACCCAGCGCTGCTTTATCCAGGACTTAGCCCCGGAGTTTGCAGATGGATTTTTAAAGAACTAGGTCGTCAGGCCTTGATTTCAACGTCCACTCCAGACGGCAGATCAAGTTTTGACAGGGCATCTACCGTTCTGGATGAAGAGGTGTAGATGTCCAGCAGACGTTTATGAGTGTGCAGCTGGAATTGCTCGCGCGCCTTCTTATTGACATGGGGCGAACGCAAGACGGTGAAAATCTTTTTCCGGGTGGGTAAAGGAATAGGTCCTGTTACCACAGCGCCGGTGCTGCGCACTGTTTTAACGATCTTTTCAGCTGATTTGTCAACCAGGTTGTGATCGTATGACTGTAATTTGATTCTGATTCGCTGAGACATAGGCCAATTCCCATTTTTCGAATGGGATGCAAAGGTAGGGTCTATCCTTTAAACGGACAAAGATTTGAATGGTTTTTTTAGGGTTCTATGAAACTACTTCCCTCCTCCCGGGCAGTGCTCTTTGAGAAAAGTGGTATACAGGGCGGCCAGATGCTGATAGGTTCCAGGGCCTTCGGAAATACTGTGTGTGCGGTTGGGATAGACCATTAGCCGGAAGGGCTTATTGTATTTTACCAATTCATTGATAAGCATCTCGGCGTTGCTGTAATGGACGTTATCATCCCCGGTTCCGTGAATGTATAATAAATTTCCCCTAAGATTCTTTGCATAAGTAATCGGGGAGCCCCTGATAAAATCATCACGGTTTTCCTGGGGTAAACCCATATACCTTTCCTGGTAAATATTATCATAGCTGAGTTCATTTCCGACGGCAGCAATTGCAATCCCTGTTTTATAAATGCCCGGATACTGGAACATCAGGTTCAGGGTAGCCGATCCGCCACCGCTCCACCCCCAGACGGCAATCCGGCTGGAATCTACAAAAGGCCATTTCAATACCTCCTTTGCAGCCATCGCCTGGTCGCTGATATTTAATAGACCTATTTTACGATAGATACATTTGCGCCATTCCCTCCCCTTGGGTGCCGGCGTCCCCCGGTTATCTATCGAAATATAGATATAGCCATCGCGCGCCATATCGCCCCTGTACAGGAAATTATAGGCAACCCCGTATTCGTCTTTGACATTCTGCCCCCAGGGCTCGGTATAAACAAAAAATACCACGGGGTATTTCTTTGTGGAGTCGAAGTCTTTTGGCTTTACCATCCATGCGTCCATTTCCACTCCTTCGGAAGTTTTGATCTTGAAAAATTCAAGGTTAGCGGTTGCTCTGTCGGCTTTGGTAATCGCTTCGTATACTTTGTGCTGGCCGCCCAGGGCATCGTGGCTTGGTAAACTGACCCATTCCACCGTGTTAGGAATATAGTAGTTGGAAAAACTGTGTCTGGCGAATTTCGCGCCGGGTGAAATCTGGTATTCGTGCGTCCCAATCTGATTGGTTGGAGACAGGAGTTCAGCCTTTCCTTTTCCATCTAGTCTGGTTCTATACAGGTATTTCTGGGTTGCATTGCCCGGGGAGGCCATAAAATATACCCAGTTGCTTTTTTCATCAACCCGGGTAATCTCCATGACGTCGTAACTACCTTTTGTCAGAAGGATTTCTTTGCCCCCTTCCCTACTTATCCTGTACAAATGCCGCCAGCCGTCTTTTTCACTTGCCCAGAGAAATTCCTTACCCGAATTTAACCAGTCCCAGCCACCCATCGAATAATCCTGGTCCCAAAGAGCTAAAGTATCAATCCAGGATGAATCTTCTTCTTCATATATGGTTCTAGATTCACCCGTAGATACCTTGCACAACATCAGCTCGCTGTGGTTTTGTTTTCGGTTTAAATGCTGAACGATCAACTCCGTGTTGTTATCTGCCCATTCCATCCTGGGAAGATAGCTTTGCCACTGGGCATCCGTTGGTATGACCATCCATTTTGTCTGCGCAGATTCGATATCGACGACGCCGATTTTAAAAGGGGAAGGCGGTTCTCCGGCTATAGGATATTCCACCGGTTTTATGAAAGGATAGGCAGAGTCTGTGTTATCGATCATCAGGTAATCCTTCGTGCCGGATGCGTCAATCTGCCAATAGGCGATCTTTTTTGAATCCGGGCTCCAGCGGAAGCCATCCCTGCAAAAGAATTCTTCTTCATATACCCAGTCAAAAGTCCCATTTATTTTCTTCCGGGTCCCGTCCTGGGTGAGTTTCTTAACCTGGTGGGAAACCAGATCCTCCGCATATAAATTATGCTCACTGCTGTAAGCTACCTGATTGCCATCGGGTGAAAATTTTGCAAACATCAGCGAGGAGGCTGGCAGGGATTTCCCCAATTGTTCCAGGGAGTTGGTTCCGGGAATAAATACCCAGTAATCCCCCCTCGTATCATAGCGCCATACTTTTTTGGTATTGGTATATATCAGCACTTTCTGCCTGTCCTCCGAAAAAGAAAAGTTACGGATATTGATGGGTTTTGTTTGACCTGGCGGAATAAGTTTTTCCTTTGAAAAAAGAACGGTCTCTTTATTCTCCGGCAAAGAAACCTCTGTGATTTCTTCGGTTTTGCTTACATAATAGGAATTGCCATCTTTACTCCATTTGATGGGATTTCCCCCCTGACCATAAGCATTCCAGCAGATTATCAAAGCTAGTATCCCGCAAAAATGAAATTGAATCCTTCTTTTTCTATAGATCATAGATTTTTTTGAGGAAGTAAATTAGGTATTCTTAGCTAAAAGAGACTTTCCGATCAAAAAAAAACCGGCCTTTCCAGCGCCGGTTGTACTTCTTTACTTTTATTTAGACAATTATCTTCTTCTCCAATGACCTCTAACCCACCATTCCCCATGGGATCCGCGTTTCCAATGGCCGGGTATCCATACAGCACCCGGGCGAGGAGGTTCTAACCAGTGTCCGCCGGCATATTCATACCTGCCATTACGCTCTTCCCATTCTTCATCCACCCAGACATGACGGGGGCTAGGAGGTGCCGTTCTCACAATAACGGGAGGAACCGGCCGGACCTTTATATAAATCTGGGCTGAGCCCGCCAGCGAAATACCAAGGAGTATCGCTCCAAGGATCATGATTTTACTTAAGTGCTTTTTCATTATACTTGAATTTTGATTTCGAATATAGACCCTTGTTTTTCAATCAAGTTTAGTGCCAAGCGAAATACTGTTTATCCAATCTTCGATTGTATGAATACTGTAGAAAAAAAACCCCGCCGCAGGGCAGGGTTTCATCTTTTATTGTAAGAATCTTGGGTAATTCCGTTTCACACACTTACTTTTCCCTTCCCTTTCACCTTGGCGATCACTTCTTCCGCTATGTTGGCGGGAGCCGGTGAATAGTGTGAAAATTCCATGGTGGAAGTCGCCCGTCCGGAGCTAAGGGAGCGTAACTGCGTCACGTAACCGAACATTTCACTGAGGGGTACCTTGGCCCTGATCACCTGCGCATTTGCCTTTGTATCCATACCTTCCAGGATGCCACGGCGGCGGTTGAGGTCGCCTGTCACATCACCCATATATTGGTCAGGCGTGATCACCTCGACTTTCATAATGGGCTCGAGCAATACAGGTTTTGCCTTGCGGGCTGCCTCCCGGTAGCCTTGTTTGGCACACAATTCAAATGACATGGAATCGGAGTCCACCGCATGAAAGCCCCCGTCAAAAACGCGTACTTTCATATTTTCAACGGGGTAACTGGCAAGTACACCCGTAGTCATCGAACTCTCAAATCCTTTTTGTATGGCAGGAACAAATTCACGGGGAATGGAACCACCGAAAAGATCATTTATAAACTGGTAATGTCCTTTGCCTTCTTTCAGAAATTCAGGATCAGCGGGTCCGAGTTCAAATACGATGTCGGCAAATTTACCGCGTCCCCCGGTTTGCTTTTTCAGGACTTCTCTGTGTTCAACGGTAGCATTAAAAGCTTCCTTATAGGCTACCTGCGGAGCTCCCTGGTTAATTTCAACCTTAAATTCCCGCTTCATCCGGTCAACGATAATTTCCAGATGCAGCTCACCCATGCCGCTCAGAATGGTCTGACCGGTTTCCTCATCAGTTTTTACTTTTAATGTCGGGTCCTCTTCCACCAGTTTGGAAATGGCCATTCCCATTTTATCAACATCTGCCTGTGTTTTGGGTTCAATGGCGATGGAAATAACAGGTTCCGGGAAAACGATACTTTCCAGAACAATCGGGTGGTCTTCATTACAAAGGGTATCACCCGTCTTAATATCTTTAAACCCCACCGCAGCCCCAATATCCCCCGCCTCGATGAAATCAACCGGGTTTTGCTTGTTGGCGTGCATCTGCATGATCCGGGAGATGCGTTCGTTTTTACCGGTGCGCGTATTCAGCACATAAGAACCCGAATCCAGGTGGCCGCTGTAGGCCCGGAAGAAGGCGAGTCTGCCCACGAACGGATCGGTCATGATTTTGAAAGCCAGTGCAGCAAATGGCTCTTTAACATCGGGCTTGCGAAGCAATTCCTCTCCGGTATTCGGATCGATGCCCTTCACCGCCTCTACATCCAAAGGACCGGGTAAATAACGGACGATGCCGTCCAGTGCAGTTTGCACTCCTTTATTTTTAAATGAAGATCCGCACAACATCGGGATAATGGAAATGTCGATGGTCGCCTTCCGAATTGCATCATGCACTTCATCTTCCGAAATGGTATTTGGATCGTCAAAGAATTTCTCCAATAATTTATCATCATATTCTGCGACCGCTTCAATGAGGTGCTGTCGCCATTCCTTAGCTTCTTCCAGCATATCATCCGGAATAGGCACTTCCTTATAGGTCATTCCTTTCCCCTCCTCATCCCAGATGATTCCTTTCATGGTTATCAGGTCAACGACACCCGTGAAATTGTCCTCCGCTCCGATGGGGAGCTGAAGGGGCACCGCTTTGGCGCCCAGCATTTCCTTCACCTGCTTGACCACATTCAGGAAGTCGGCACCCGCCCGGTCCATTTTGTTTACAAAGCCTATCCTGGGCACCTTATACTTGTTGGCCTGGCGCCAGACCGTTTCCGATTGGGGTTCAACGCCGGATACCGCGCAAAACAGGGCAAGCAGGCCATCCAGCACGCGCAGGGATCGCTCTACTTCCACCGTAAAATCCACGTGTCCCGGTGTGTCAATGATATTGAATTTATACTGCCTGGTATTGGCATTTTTCAGCCCCTGGGTAGTAGGAAAATTCCAAAAACAGGTCGTTGCAGCCGATGTGATCGTAATCCCTCTCTCTTTTTCCTGCTCCATCCAGTCCATCGTGGCTGCCCCATCATGTACTTCACCTATCTTATGCGAGACACCGGTATAATAAAGTATCCTTTCTGTCGTGGTCGTTTTACCGGCATCTATGTGGGCCGCAATACCAAAGTTTCTCTGAAATCTTAAATCTCCCATTGTTGTATATTAAAAGTTTATCTTTTAGTTCTTAGTGAACCTTTCTCCTGATTTTTTGGAAGCCGCACTCCGGCCAGTCCCTCCTTCTAAATTCGGTGTGCAAAGGTACAGAAATTTATGATGCAAACCACCCGGAACCGAAGAGACCAAAGCAACAAAACCCTGCCGGAAATCCCGGCAGGGTTTTGATTATAAGATGAGCCTAAATATTAAATCCTGAAATGCGCAAAAGCCTTATTGGCTTCCGCCATACGGTGGGTATCTTCTTTTTTCTTGAATGCACCACCCTCTCCTTTGCTGGCCGCAACAATTTCACCCGCCAGTTTCTCAGCCATGCTTCTGCCGTTTCGATCCCTGCTGTAGCGGATCAGCCATTTTATGCTGAGGGATATCTTCCGGTCGGCACGTACCTCGGCAGGGATCTGGAAAGTGGCTCCGCCGATGCGGCGGCTGCGGACTTCCACACCGGGCGTGACATTGTTCAGTGCTTTTCGCCAAACCTCGTACCCGTCTTCACCGGTTTGTTTGGTCACTTTTTCCATGGCACTGTAGAAAATTTCGAATGCGGTATTTTTCTTGCCCTGCCACATCAGGTTGTTTACAAAGCGTGTCACTAAAGTATCATGATACTTTGCATCCGGGGCAAGTGGTAACTTTTTGGCCTGTGTCTTCCTCATTATTCGGTTGAATTACAATTTATAATTATTTCTTGGCTGTTTTCGCGCCGCCTTTTTCCTTCTTGGTGCCATATTTGGAACGGCTTTTCTTTCGATCCTTCACACCGGCCGTATCCAGACTGCCGCGGACAATATGATAACGCACACCCGGCAGATCCTTCACCCTGCCCCCACGAATCAGAACGATGGAGTGTTCCTGCAGGTTATGTCCTTCCCCGGGTATATAGGCGATCACCTCCACTTTATTAGTGAGCCGGACCTTGGCTACCTTGCGCAAAGCCGAATTGGGTTTCTTCGGCGTGGTTGTATATACACGGGTACAGACCCCGCGGCGTTGAGGACATGAATCCAGTGCCCTTGATTTACTCTTTGCCCTGATAATCTCCCTTCCTTTTCTAACTAATTGTTGTATGGTCGGCATTCGGAACCTGTTTATTTTTGGGACGGCAAAGGTAACTTTCCGCTGGGGAATCACCAAATTTTGGAAATCTAATTTTGGAGATCTCTCGTTCAGACGCAAAACATCCATCCATACCTGTCTTCTCTCCTTCCTTCCCGGATATCCTTCAGTATTTTCCCCAGTTCCGGAGCCGTTTTCCAGTTATCCGTATTAAAATGGATAGCCGAGTCCTTATACCGCAGTTCTTTGATCATGGTAATCGTGGCCGCCGTACCCGTACCAAAAACCTCTTTTAAATTGCCCTTCTTATGAGCCTCCATCAGTTCATCAATACTAATCTTCCGTTCCTCCACGCTCAGCCCCATTTCCTTTAGTATGGTGATGGCGCTATCCCTTGTCACCCCTTCCAGTATCGTGCCCTCCTCCAGGGAGGGAGTGATTGCATGACTGCCGATGATAAAGAAAACATTCATGGTTCCCACCTCCTGCAACCACCTGTGTTCAATCGAATCTGTCCACAATACCTGGTCATATCCTCTTTTTTTGGCGATTGCCGTTGGGAGCATGCTGGCACCGTAATTGCCGGCATTCTTTGCAAAGCCCACACCACCTGGAGCGGCTCTTGAGTATTTTTCTTCCACATAGATCTTCATCGGAGTTGAATAATAGGGGCCGGTTGGACTTAGAATGATCAGAAATTTATAGGAGTCAGAAGGTCTTACTCCGATTAATTGGTCACTGGCAAACATGAGTGGCCGGATATACAGGGAATGGTTTTCCTGCGAAGGGATCCAATCCTTATCAACCTCCAGTAACCTGCGCATGCCTTCAATAAAAATTTCCTCGGGGATGACCGGCATCTGCATCCGCTCAGCCGAAATATTAAATCTTTTAAAATTTTCCATGGGCCGGAAAATAAATGCCTCGCCCTTTTCATTTTTGTAGGCTTTTATCCCCTCAAAAATGGACTGACCGTAATGCAGGGCTGCCAGGGAAGGTTCCAGGGCCAGGGGTTGGTAAGGTTTTATGACCGCCGTTTTCCATTCACCTTCTTCGAAATCTGCCTCCAGCATATGATCGGTAAAATATTTGCCAAAGGGCAGGTTAGTAAAATCGATCCCTTTCAATTTACTTTTTTTAGCTTTTGTAACTTGTATGTCCATAGCACCGATCATAAGATTATTTTTGCTTTTGCAAATAAACAAACATTCCTTGTGCCGGCAAAGAACCGGGACAAATAAGCTAACATTTGTTAGTTACCTTAACAAAAATTTATTTATGAGTTTAGATACGATTCAACTGCCCGAATTTTTAATTGCAGACTTATTCAAGACCCCCCTGATTCAACCGGATCCTGTCTTTAAAAAAGATACCTATGATTATTTGGGCAAAGACCTGAAAAACATTACGATAATCGTCGACTCCGCTTCGGCTGTTTTTTTACCGGATCACCAATTGGGCTTTCTCATAAAAATGCTGGAGGCCTGCAGAATGACGGTGGCCGACGTGGCTATCCTGAATCATGGCCACTCAAAAGTGGAGATCAGTGAACTGAAACGTCAATTGAATCCAACGCATGTTTTATTTTTCGGGGTAGAGCCGACAGGAATAAAATTGCCTTTTAATATTCCACCCTTCAAGGCGCAGTCTTATGACAACTGTGTGTATCTGTATGCGCCAGGCCTGGAGAAGCTGGATATAGATACGGAAGAGGGTAAATTGTTAAAAAGCAAGCTATGGGTTTGTTTGAGAACTATGTTCGGTGTTTGATCTTATGACTACGCTCCTGTTCGCAACCAACAACCAAAACAAAGTTACCGAGATTCAATCGGTGGTAGGCCGGCAGATAGAGGTGATCGGCCTGTCCCAGGCAGGTATTCAACTCGACATACCTGAACCGCATAACACTTTGGAGGAAAACGCTTCCGAAAAGTCAAGAACGGTTTACGGATTAACGGGAATGAATTGTTTTGGTGAAGATACCGGTCTGGAAGTACTGGCCCTGAACGGTGAGCCCGGCGTAAAAAGCGCCCGGTATGCGGGCGAAGAAAAAGATTTTGGCAATAATCTGAAAAAACTATTGGCGAGGCTGGGTTCGGAACAGGACCGAAGGGCAAGGTTCAGGGCCGTCATTTCTTTGATCTGGAATGGCACGGAATATTCATTCCAGGGCATTTGTGAAGGGAGGATCAGCTTTGAACCCAGGGGGTCCGCGGGTTTCGGGTATGATCCGGTTTTTATACCTGCCGGATCTGATAAAACCTTTGCGGAAATGGACTTGGATGAAAAAAATAAATTCAGCCATCGCAAAAAAGCGGCTGATCAATTGGTTTTGTTTCTGCGGGAGTCCGGGTTTTAAATTAAATTCATTCCGATGGCAAGAATTAAGGTCGATTTACCCGATAGTTTTTCATTCGTAACTGATATCCCTATCCGCATTACTGACCTGAATTATGGTGGACATGTTGGCAACGATACCATTCTTTCTCTGATTCATGAGGCAAGGGTGCAATTTCTCACTCAAAAAGGCACCCGGGAATTAGTTGCCGGCGGGATTGGCCTGATCATGAGTGACGTCGCGATTGAATTTAACGCGGAGGTTTTTTATGGGGAAACCATTAGTGTATCGGTTGCCGTTGGTGAATTCTCCAGGGCGGGGTTTGAGCTGTATTATAAATTAGAGAAGCAAGTGAACGGAAGGGATACCAAGGTTGCCCTGGCTAAAACCGGTATGGTTTGTTTTAATTATGAATTGAAAAAAATTGCCCGGGTGCCCGATGCGCTGAAGTCGCTCCTGCTCGCCTAAAGGATCGGGTCGCTATCCGTCCAGATCCTCCAGCTTTCTTCTGCCTGGATGGTCAGCATTTCCAGGCCATTTCGAATCGCGGCTCCCTGGCCCTCTCCTTTTTGAAGAAACAAAGTTTTTGCGGGGTTATAAATCAGATCAAACAAATAATGTTCTTTTCCCATCGCATCATATGGAAGCGCAGGGAATGCATCCAATAAGGGAAACATGCCAAGGGGGGTTGTATTGATTATCAAAAGTCGGGAACGGACCAGCTCCCGGTCTACCTCCTCGTAAGTGAGGATTATGCCCGGCTGCCCCGGGTGCCTTGAGACGAGCCGGTAGTCAATCCCCCTTTTTTTTAGAACGAATTCGACCGCTTTTGAAGCGCCCCCCGTCCCCAGAACCAGGGCCCTTGTATGCCATGGCTTCAATTTTTTTTCCAGGGATTGTTCAAAGCCTGGTACATCGGTGTTAAACCCGTACAACTTTCCCTTGCGGATCCTGATGCAATTGCAGGCACCCGTTTGTTCCACGATCTCGCTGCGAAAATCCAGGAACGGGAGAACCTGCTGTTTATAGGGGATGGTGACATTTAATCCCTCCAGCGTGGGAGCCGAAGCAAGCAGGGAAATAAGCGAACCGGAATCCGGCAAGGGGAAATTTTCATATACAGCGTCCCGGATGCCTTCTTTGCGAAATTTTTCCGAAAAATATTTTTGGGAAAACGAATGGCTCAATGGGTATCCTATTAAGCCAAATCTTCTCATTTTACAGTTTCTTTATCCAGGAATAAATGAAAGGTGTCACCCCGCAAACCGATTCGCATCGCTTCAAGCGCAATCATTTCATTTGGAGCAATATTTCCAAGATTTACATTACAGCCGATCAATTCAATAAAATAAAGTTGCTGGGCTTTCTGGGGAGCTTCCCAGAGAATTTTTTCTTCCGGTATCTGGGTCAAAATTTCCTGGACAAGGCCTTCCCTGACCTCCCCGCTGCCCCTGTATATCCCAACATTCCCTGCCTCTCTTGCTTCTGCGATTACATAGGTCGAGCCGGCATTCAGTTCAGCGCGCATTAACTCGATCCATTTATAGGGAGGGATAATATGCTCAGCGTCTTTACTTCCCACTTCACTCAGAACAGTTCCGTGCCTGGTCAATTTTTCAATATATCCGCATTTTTCCGCATGGGGTATGGTAATGGAACCATCACTGACTTCCATGTACGAGATCCCGTAATCTTTGCAGACTGATATATAATCATCAAACTGGTTACGGATCAAAAAAGCCTCGAATAAAGTACCTCCAAAATAAAGCGGAATATCATAGGAGTTGTAAACTTCAATTTTTTCCCTTAGCTGGGGCGTTACGAAGGAAGTACCAAATCCAAGTTTTACTATATCGACATGAGGATGCGAGACGCTCAAAAAATTCTTTGTTTCTTCTATGCTGAGACCTTTGTCCATTACCATGGTAATGCCCCGCTTACGCTTCTTCGGTATTCTTACCGGGATCTGTGAAAGGTTAAAATTCATCCTTTAATTGTTTTTATTTTACAAGCACTTGAAGCGCAAAAATAGGGAAACAAAGAGATATGGTATATGGGTATGACAAGGGCAAGCGATAGGGGAATCAAAAAGACTTATTTTTTTTGAACCTGGCGATCATTTCAACCACGGGCTGGTATTGGAGTATTACCGGGTTCAGCTCCACCAGTTTTTTAAGGAGCTTGGGTGCTTTTGTCATGGCTTTTTCTAATTGCGACAACCCCTCTTTTGTTTTACCCAGCGCAAAATGCACCGCGCTCAGATAAAAGATAAATATCGGTCTGCCTCCGGTTATTCTCAGGGCAGTTTCCGACTGCTCAAGCGCCTCATCATAAAAACCTGCCGTATAGAGGCAACGGATCAGGGCTTCCCAACTTGAAATATTCCTTGGGCGTATGCGGACGACATTGGAAAAATACTGGATCGCCTCTTTATACTCCCCTAATTGCATTTTGCACTCGCCCATCGCTAGATTATATTCAGGTTGCTTTGCATGTATACGCATGGCCGCCTCTAACTGTTTAATGGCAAACGCCCATTGGCCCTCGTTCAGGTAAGTACAGGCAATCTTATAATAAAGCTTGCTGTCATCCTGGTTGAGGTGGGACGCTTTCCTGTAATAAAAACGGGCCTGAGCATAATTGGTCAGTTTATCATAACAATGGCCAATGGCCTCGAAAATCACGTCTTCAGGCTTGGATAATTCCAAAACTTTTTCAAGGGATTCAATGGCATCGCGGAATTTCCTGATTCGAATATAGGCATCCCCCATGTTTCGATAGGCATAATCGAATTTCTCGTCGATCACAATCGCATACTTGTAGGCATCAACCGCCTTCTCATACAATTTTAGCCCCTGGTAACCGGCCGCCAGATTAAACCAGGCCAATTCATTATACGGGAACTCATCGATGATTTTTTGGTGAAGTCGGATGCTCTCTTCGTTCCGTCCGGTAAAATCAGTCCAGAAACATATCTTGTACAAAGCTTCCTCATTGTTGGGATTTTGTTCCAAAATCAATTTCAGGCAATCGAATATTTTATCAAATTCTTCATAGTCATCGTAAACATCCGCCAGTTCAAATAACAGTTCAACCCTTTCCTCCCCTTCAAAATGCTGAAGGGCGTCTTCGAGTAAGGCAACTGCTTTTTCGGGCTGATCGAGTGCCAGATAAACGTCTGTTTTGAGTATATAAAGATTAATGTCGGTCCCGTCAAGCAGGCCGGCCTGTTCAAGAATCTTAAGTGCATCCTGGTAGTTTCTTGAGGCAATTAATAAATCGGCTTTCCGGATCAGCAGCGGGGCTGAATATGGGTATTGCCCGATGGCCAGTTCAACAGCCTCAATGGCCCGGGTTATTTCTTCCCTGTCATCAAAATAATCAATGATTTTTTCAAAAGATTCCTCGTCCAGAAAAGAATGGCTACGGCCTGTTCGTAAATACTGATATTGCTTCAACAATTCCTTTAAATCCTCGTGCTCCTGGTGGTATGGATTTTCTTTCATCTATATGATATGTGTGAAGGTTATTCTAAGATAAAGTATAAACCTCTGTCCGCAAATTTTTTATACGGAAGGCAACTATTTATATCTGGGTCATCGTATAATTACCATGAGTGGAATAACTAGTAACGGGGGAAAAATCGGTGAAAGCCAGGAATTTACAGTTAAAAAAAGGCTAAAATAAATGATAACCGGTCAAAAATTACCAAAAATTTAGTGTTATATTTGCTTATCAATGACATCCATAACTAATATACGAATGAGAAAAATGATGAGGCAGTCCGCCGTCAGCGCCTTATTTGTAGTCATTGCATTCCTTGCCTTTGCCAGCAAAGGCGGCGGAGGTGACAAGAAAAAAGATACTCCGTTAAAAAATGATTTTGTTCCAATTCGCTCACTAAATGAATTCACCCTGAGATCGAAACCTTTGTACAGCGGCAGTTATGTTTTCGGACAGGAAAGAGATAACAAAGGAATTTCGATCAATACGATTGTAACTTATCAAAAGGGCCGTACGGTTTATGTCCTTCCTTTCAAGTATAAAGTAAATACTATTTCCCTCAGCAATTCCCCGAAGACCAATTTGCAATTTATTGGTGTTAAGATAAAAATGCCCAAGTGAATCTAGGAGTTGTTTAGGACTTTCGGGGCTACCACACTTTTAGGAAATCAGTTCGCCACATGTAATTTTTTGCTTTCTTCATAGCTCATTTCGCGATAACCGCTTTTGGGGATATCAAACTTTGACTCAGGAATCGTGTTAAGATGAATGGCCGATAGGGTATATTTTATTTTGAGATCGCCCTTGGTCAGTTCATATTCCAGGGGTAATCCTTCGAGATTTTTGAACTGAGGTTCATATTCCTTATTATCCGGAATCAAATCCTTTGTATAAAAGACCGTTATCGTCAGCCCATCCTTTGTTGTAGCGACAGATTTCAAACACTTGTATCCGGCAATTATTTTAGTTTCAGGTTCATTGCTGTAAATGAGACCTTCATAACGTTTGTTTCTTTCCTGCAAATCCTCAGCCGCCATGCGAATAAGGAGTTTTTGACCGCTGACTTCCTTCAGGATCACCGCAGAACCTGTTTTAGCATCATAAAAAGTAGTGGAGAAAAATAGGGAGCTCGCCATTTCGGTACGGCAAAGATTGCCTTTAAGATAAATAGTAAGGGTGGTTGGACTTATCGCCGAATTGTTTGGGGATCCTTTGGCACCTGAGGTCAATGCGTAATCATAAACGATCGTAAGTTCAGACACTTTCTTCTGCGCCTGGGCCCTGGGAATCACCGCGATACTTAAAAGGGAAACCCCGACGATATATGAAAAAATTTTCAGGATTATTTCTTGTTTTTCAATTGTTGTACTTTCTTCTGGGACTCCTGCATCTGCTCAAGCCTCTCCTGCCATTTGGATTTGGTTTTAGGCTTGCTTCGGTTCAACTGCAGCTTGGCAAGTATCTTATCATGGTCAATAATATAATTCTGAATTACCCATTGCAAAATTAAGGTAATGCTGTTGGAAACAGTATAATACCAGGTTAAAGCAGAAGGCAGGCTGTTAAAAAACAGTAATAACATCACGGGCATGATATAGGGCATGTATTTCATGGCCGGATTGCTCTGGTCCGGAGTCATGCTCATTCCATAAAGGGAGATGAGGAAACTGGTAACCACTGCCAGCAGGGAAAAAAGACTGATATGACTCCCGAAATTCAGGGGCACTGAAAAGCCCAGGTTTACAACGGAATCAAAAACGGAAAGATCCTTCGCCCATAAAAAACTCTGGCCCCGCAAGGCTATATTTGAATTAAAAAAACTGTACAACGCAAAAAAGATGGGGATTTGCAGCAAAGCAGGAATGCAACCACCCAGAGGATTCACGCCAGCCTCCCTAAACAATTTCATCTGCTCCATTCCGGCTTGTTGCTGGTCCCCTCCGACTCTTTTCTTCATAGCCTCAATTTCCGGCCGCAAGGCCTTCATTTTTGCACCACTCAGGTAACTGCTGTAAACAAGGGGGGAGGTCAGCAGCCGGATAAAAATAGTCAGCAACATGATTACTACTCCATAACTCCCTATAAATTTCTTGAAAAAATTAAAAACAGGCTTGATAACAAATATATTCACTGGCCTCACAAAAGAATAAAAACCCTGCCCAAGATTTACGATCCGGTCCATCATTTTAACACTGCTGTTTGACAGAATGGTATAATCGTTAGGGCCATAATATATCTGAAGGGGGACTGAACAGGAATTTCCGGGTGGTTCTTTAATGGTAAAATTAGCCTTCACAAGCGCAACTTCCTTCAGCGTATCGCTCAGGGGAGCGGACCATTCCGCCAAGCCTGCGTCAAAATTATTCTTTGCAATCAGTGTAATATTAAAAAATTGCTGCTTTGCGCTTACCCAGCTAACAGGCTTTTCAAATTTTTTAGAATCCGTGGACAAAAGGTTGTGATAATCAAAATCTCCGTCCTGCAGGTAACAGATCTGGGATTGCTGCCTTTCCCCCTTTACGTATTTTTCCTGTTGCTGCAATAAGATCTGCCAGGAAAGATTGAATGAATTTTGGCTTAGCAGCTTGTCCGCACCATTTAACTGAATGGTATAATCGACAAAATAACTGCCGGGTTTCAGAGAATACTGGTGGGTAATGGTCTCGCCATTGGGTCCTGCGAGCTGAAATATTATATTCTGGGTTCCGTCCGCCATCCGCTCGGATGTTCCAGGACTAAAATACAAATCAGCCGTCTGAGCGGCCTGGTTGGGGGCAATATTGATCGCATAGGAAATCCTGTCATTCTCACTGCCTCCTAACCTGATTGGATCATGCAGGTAGGAATTGAATTTCTTTAACTCAACCGTTTTGGGCTGTCCGCCCTTGTTGGTAAAAACAATTTTTAAAAGATCATTTTCAACCGTGAGTAATTTTTCGGATCCTCCAATTGCCTTATTAAAACCAGTTGTATCCCGGACGACCACCTTATTTTGAATACTATCAGGGAGCTGGATAGCCGATTCCCGGCTCGATTTGATCCTGGCAACGGAATCATCAAATGATTGTTTTTGTTTTTGTAATTCCTGACTGTTTTTTGTTGAAATAAATAAATAGGCAAACAGCAAAAGACCCAGCAGCACAAAACCAATAACCGTATTCCGATCCATACCCATTAGGTTACATTTTTAAGAAGTTGCAAAGATAGGGGGTTTGACGCATAGTGCAGAAGCGTAAACCGGTAGCCGGTGGGCAGCAAACGGTGACTGGTGGGAAGGGTCGGTGATTAAATCATTTCACCCTGCAAGAGCGGACTTTTAACAGAGTTTTTTTTGTCAGCAAATTCTTTGGCTGCTCCGATAAAATGGACAAACACCGGCTGGGGATTTTCAACCGTACTTTTTAATTCCGGATGATATTGAACACCAATAAAAAAAGGATGATCTTTCAATTCCACGATTTCTACCAGACCGCTTTCGGGATTCTTACCGCTTGCAATCATTCCCGCCTTTTCAAACTGCGGAAGGTATGCGTTGTTGAATTCCCAGCGATGACGATGTCTTTCATTGATTTCGGTCGTACCATAGATACGATTGGCCAGGGTGCCTTCTTTAAGCGTGCAGGGATATACGCCCAAACGCATCGTACCTCCCTTGGCCGTAATCTTTTTCTGCTCTTCCATCAGGTCAATGACAGGCGTGGAGGTATCCGGTTGCATTTCAGTGGAATGGGCATCTTTCAGACCCAGCACGTCGCGCGCAAATTCAATAACAGCCATTTGCATTCCAAGACAAATTCCAAAGAAGGGAAGTTTGTTTTCCCTCGCGTATTTTACAGCAATGATCTTTCCTTCTATCCCACGATGTCCGAAACCAGGCGCAACCAGTAAACCATCCAGGTTGCTTAGTTTTTCAGCCACATTCTCTCTGGTTATAAACTCACTATGCACATTTACTATCTGAACTTTGCATTCGTTCATTGCCCCGGCATGTACAAAAGCTTCCAGAATCGATTTGTAGGCATCCTGTAATTCAATATATTTTCCGATCAGTCCGATGGTGACCTTGCTTTTGGGATATTTTAATTTATCCAGGAATTCCCTCCATCTGGAAAGATCCGGTTCATGATAATTGGTAATATTCAGTTTCTTCAGGCAAATAAGGTCCAATTTCTCCCTCATCATGGTCAATGGCACTTCATAGATGGTAGGTGCATCTGCCGCCTCAATGACAGCCTCCTGTTTCACATTACAGAATAAGGCAATTTTTTTCCGGATGTCCATTGAAAGGGATTCCTCTGTGCGACAAACAATCACGTCAGGATGCACTCCTTCCTGACTGATTAATTTCACGCTGTGCTGGGTAGGTTTGGTTTTAAGTTCTTTGGCAGCTCTCAAATAAGGGATCAGCGTAAGATGTACTACCACGCAATCCTCATCCGGCATTTCCCACTGCAACTGCCTTACTGCCTCTATAAAGGGCAGGGACTCAATATCCCCCACAGTACCCCCTATTTCCGTAATAATTATATCATATTCCTGGCTCTGTCCCAGCAGGAGCATCCTACGTTTGATTTCATCGGTGATATGCGGGATAACCTGAACGGTTTTCCCCAGGTAAGCTCCTTCTCTTTCCTTGTTTATTACGGTTTGATAAATTCTTCCGGTGGTAACGTTGTTCGCCTGGGAAGTGAAAATGCTCAGGAAACGTTCATAATGTCCAAGGTCAAGGTCTGTTTCCGCGCCGTCTTCAGTTACAAAACATTCCCCGTGTTCATAGGGGTTGAGTGTGCCCGGATCCACATTGATATAAGGATCAAATTTCTGAATAGTCACCCTCAAGCCTCTGGCCTGTAACAATTTGGCCAGGGACGCCGCAATAATGCCCTTCCCCAGCGAAGAGGTTACACCTCCTGTAACAAATATATATTTGGCCATAATATGGTTTATTATAAATTTCTAATTCAAAAAAATGACTTGATAAACTTATCCAGCTAAAAGGACCTGAGGAAAACAAAATAAGGTACTAAATTCCAGAAGGTCATGCAAACCTACATTAAATTCTTTGCTGCAAAAAATATTGGGATACCATGTGGAAAGTTTGTTATTTTCTATGGAAATTTAGGGTTCCACAGGATATTGTTATTCATTGTTTTAATTTAAAAACTGAGATATGAAAAATTGGATCCTGCTGCTGCTGCTGTCGACCGGTTTCCTGGTCAGGGCCCAGCAAAACATGAGCTGCTGCTCTGCTTCGGCTACGGAGACTTTTGCATTACTTGCTTCAGACAAGGCCTTTAAAAATAGCCATGAGGAACCCTTGCCTTTCGTCTTTCAGGGCGAAAAAGGCAGGCCCATTTCCTTTAAAGCTTCAGACGGCCAGGATGCCTACGGATGGGAAATCAGATCTGCAACCCCTTCCGGGAACTATCTCTTCCTCATTCACGAGTGGTGGGGGCTAAACGATTATATAAAAAAAGAATCGGAGCATTTATGGAATGTTTTGGGCAATATTAATGTGATCGCCCTTGACCTCTATGATCAGAAAGTGGCAGCTAACCGGGAAGACGCAGCAAAATATATGGGTGCAATAAAGACGGAACGGGCAGAAGCCATCATCCGGGGGGCCATCGCCTATGCCGGACCAAAGGCAAAAATATACACAATTGGATGGTGTTTTGGAGGCGGCTGGAGCCTACAGGCCAGCCTGCTGGCGGGTAAACAGGCAGCCGGATGTGTCATGTATTATGGAATGCCTGAAAAAGATATTGAAAAACTAAGAACCCTGCAGGCAGATGTATTGGGAATTTTTGCAAACAAAGACCAGTGGATCAACGAAAAAATGGTGGATGAATTCGCGGCCAACATGAATAAGACCGGAAAAAGATTAATTTTAAAGCGCTATAATGCCGATCATGGCTTCGCCAACCCGAGTGCTCCCAACTTTGACAAAAATGCAAAGGAAGAGGCCTTTAAAGCCGAACTAGCCTTTTTAAAAGCCAGAATCAAATAGAGTCTATCGTTTAATATTTAGTAAGAATCGAGAAGGGCTTTGTTTTAACTTCATCTCTTATCGAGGACGATAAGTGGGAAGCTGGCCTGAAGTCATTCTTTTTCTCCTGGTTAATTTTTACTGCGTGCAGTACGACAATTGCAGCAATTTCAGCAATCAGCACCATAGCATTCATTCTCCTTTTCATAGTCAACAGGATTGGGGTTTGGGTTTGACACTTTTGAGTGTACCTATTGAAACGCAAAATGAGATGAAATATTTTAAATGTTAAAGGGTAATTTAGGGTACAATATCAGTTACTAATATATGCATATTATTTATAATGTATAAATTAGTCCTTTGCAATCTTTTCATAGCTCGCAACCAGTCCTTTTATCAGGGATGAGCTGAAACCGCGGTGCTCCATTTCATTTAACCCCGCGATCGTACAGCCTTTGGGAGTCGTTACCTTATCAATTTCCTGTTCCGGGTGGGCACCTTTTTTCAACAATAATTCTGCCGCACCCTTTACCGTTTGGGCTGCTATCAGACTGGCCGTGGCAGCATCAAACCCAATCTCAATGCCTCCCTGGATATTAGCACGTATATAACGCATCGCAAAGGCGGTTCCGCAGGCACCCAATACCGTCGCGGCATCCATCAGCTTTTCATCAATATTGACCGTTTTCCCCAGCTGGCCGAAAATGTCCTGAACATATTGCAACTGTTCCTCGCTCGTATTTTTGGCGGCTATACAGGTCATGCTCTCCTGTATGGCTATGGCGGTATTTGGCATAGCCCGTACAATAGGAAATTTTTTCCC
>Ga0207127_10101_pt1 | contig 19160 bp, 17 predicted proteins | sample Alteio_BWMinHeat_17_FD_153574 | JGI IMG/M metagenome (GOLD analysis project Ga0207127, IMG submission 153574) | Enriched cells from forest soil in Barre Woods Harvard Forest LTER site, Petersham, Massachusetts, United States -... | ecosystem: Environmental > Terrestrial > Soil > Temperate forest >...
CGACGACCGTTGGGTACCTTGTTGCATTCTTCCTCGGGCAGGGGGTGGCGGGCAAAGTTTACCACAAAGCCGGGGCGATGATTCATCACAATAAGTCTCAAACCTTCAGCAACTTAGGCCGTGATTCATAAATGGATCGGGGATGAACGGCAAAGCATTGACGGTACCTGACAACCAGCCTCAGATTAGAAAATTGTTACCGGAAAATCCGCAAGAAGTCACAATGTCTTTCTCTTTTAAGCGGCACGAAAAATGAAAGATGAAAGATGAAAGTTTTTCGTTACGTCCGCTCCTGTTCGGGAAGGGCAAGAAGAAAGGTTAAACGGGGAAAGGTATGCAGTTGAAGTTGAGATTCTTTTGGTTCCTAATGTTCGTGGCGATGGGGACGGTGCCGGCTGTGGCTCAATTTGAAGTCAGCCCGGACCACTTTGATGAAGATTCGTCGAACAGCCGGAAGGTCGCCGACGCGCGACCTCTAGAGGGCCTCAAGCAGCAAATTGCTGAACAGAAGGCACTGCTGGCCAGTTATCAAGAACAGATTCAGCGCAAAACGGCTGTGATGCATCGGGCACGATACGACGTTGGCTCTCCTGCCGATGGCGCGGATAACGCGGCGGCCAGGGAAAATTTCCTGAGACAGCAGAGGGAACTCCGCGGCCTTCGCCAGGTTCTAGCCAAGCCGATTCATGATGCCAGGGTTGCCTTGATTGGGCTTGAGCGAAAACAGGACGCGCTCCGTCAAGTCGCTCAGCGGCGTCGAGCATCACCTGGCGTTGCCACGACGGTGGCGTCGGCAAAGTGAAGTAATTGTGTTTTGAAGAATTGATGCGGTTCTTACATCGCGAACATGCAATACAGAGAGTTCCGGAAGGAGACGGAATGCAGTTCTACAAACAAGCGGTCGAAAAAATGAGAAGACAGCGGCGTGGAGCGTTGCTTGTCGCAGTCTTGTGCCCGGTATTTCTCACGGTGCTGATATCAGCCGACACGCACCTGCAAAATCTCCGGGCGTTCAACGATCCCACAGGCAAGGTGCGCACTTTCAGCACGACCGGAGAAGCCCAGGTCAACAATGCCTTTTTCCAGAGCCTGGGAACTAATGGCCGAAGCTGCGCAAGCTGTCACCAGGCGAGCGATGCATGGACGGTTACACCCGAACACATCCGGGCACGGTTTGACGCCTCCGGCGGACTTGACCCAATCTTCCGGACGAATGATGGAGCCAACTGCCCAAGCGCCGATGTGAGCACGTTAAAGGCCCGGCGCGAGTCCTACAGCATGCTGCTCAACAAGGGCTTGATCCGTATTTCCATCGGTGTGCCTTCCGGAGCCGAATTCGCGGTGACCGGCATCGACGATCCCCACAACTGTGCCGAGACGACGCCGGCAGGTCTTGCGCTGTTCCGCCGCCCGCTCCCGTCGACGAATCTGCCGTTCCTTTCCACAGTCATGTGGGATGGACGCGAATCTTTCAAAGGACAGACGCTCAATTTCGATCTCAGCGACCAGGCTGTTCAGGCCACGCTTGGGCATGCTCAGGCAACTCAGGCTCCAACTTCCCAGCAAGTGGCCGAGATCTTAAGCTTTGAGCTGTCAAACTTTACCGCACAGATCGTCGATGATGCTGCGGGTGAACTGAACGCCCACGGCGCATCGGGTGGACCGGAAGCTTTGGCGACCCAGCCGTTTTTTGTCGGTATCAATGATCCCCTGGGCGGAACTCCTCCTGGAGTGGATTTCAATCCCGTTGCTATGACGCTCTTCGCGCAATTCGCAGCTCGCAACGGCGAAAGAGGGGATGATGGCGAAAACGCGGCACGCGCTGCAGTTGCCCGCGGCGAGACTCTGTTCAACACATTTCCAATACCGATTTCCGGCGTGACCGGCCTGAATGATCTTCCCGGTGTGCCTGAAACTCTGCCCGGTACCTGCACTACGTGCCACAACACGCCGAACGTCGGCAATCACTCTGTTTCTCTGGCGATCAACATTGGCGTAACAGACTTTCCGACAGTGCCGGCCCTAGATATTAGCGGCTTGCCGGTATACACAATCAATTGCGCCACGGGTGCCAAAACTCCGATCAATCACAACTCGACGATCCAGACTACCGACCCGGCGCGAGCTCTGATTACGGGGAAGTGCGCCGACGTCGGCAAGACCAAGGGGCCTATCCTGCGCGGACTCGCCGCGCGCGCTCCGTATTTTCACAATGGATCCGCTGCCACGCTGAGAGATGTAATCAACTTCTATGAGCAACGCTTCCAACTGACCTTTACCGAACAGCAAAGAAGCGATCTTGAAGCGTTTTTGAGAAGTTTGTAACAGGTTCCGGGTAGCCTGCGGCCCAGCCGGGTAACGAAAAAGCGTTGCCCGGCAGGTACCGTGAGCAAAGTCGCCTTTGATGCACAAGAGCTCAAAGGGACGTAGGTCGGTTCAGGTCTTGCTATTGCCTTAGCAGGGCCTGAGCCGCGGTCACGGGATAGTGTCCATGAGCGGAAGAGCCAAGCTGGTGCTAGTCGCGGATTCTTGTGAAACAGGTGCTTGGCGATGATGCGATCCGAGCGATCTTTCAGAGGCGATGCGTTGATCCTGGTGCCGTGCATCGAGCGCCGGTATCGCCCGGTAATAGCCCGGATTGGAGATTGCGCTGGACGTCTGGCAAAAATGATCCGCAATCCGGTCCAGTCGGTGAGATGGTGTATTCGCAAGCGTGCGGTGCGAATTGGCAAGAATTTAGACTGTGATCACACTGTTCGTGCATTCGATGTTGGGGGCCTGTGATGCGCGAATCCTCAAAGCCGGGTTAAATGTCTGCTCGGGAATTCTGACAAAAGGCAGCACTCGATATCTCGAGTCCCGCCGCATCCGCTCATCGCGGTTGGAACTGTATTTTGGGCAAAGTTGGATCGTCTAATGTGCCTGCCGGTGAGTTGTTGAATGTTTATGTGACGGCTAGTGCGTCGTGTCAGGTGCGATCTGCCGGGCTCTTTCTTTGCCGATGAAATGACGGTAAGCCGCGACGCTCATGAAGTTGATCAGCACCGCGATCACGTTCCAGACAATCACTGGTCGCGAAGCGATCAATAATCCGTAGTAAACCCAGAGCAGCTGGAAGATGCCCAGGATTGTCACCATCCTTAAGTTCATGCCTGCGCTTGACCGGCGCCTGAGCATAACGAGCAAGTCCGGCACGGCGGCGAAAGTGGTCCCCAATCCCGCCATAAAGCCAAAGATTTCTGACCGCTGAAATCTGGGGACGAGCAGGCTCTTCGGGTTTTGCGGAACCAGGCCCTGACAGCCACAGAACGTGATCAGACCCAGGAAGAGGACCGTAAGCGTGATTCGTTTGAAGCAGCCCATGTGCACCTCAGCAACTCAGTTTTCGGGCGAAGATTCGTTGGTCCTAGCCACTTAAGGCAACTATTGTAAAGGGAATGTTCACCGCGGAGACACGGAAGCACGGAGAAAACCAAGGCGGAATATGGTAAAGAGTGGATAAAACGATTTTCTTGCGGAAGACAAAATTCTCGCCAGGGAGAGCTTGAACGTTGCGGAAGAGATATACAGATCTGGTGCCTGGAATTATTCGCCGTGGAGAATCGGTTTTATTGGACCGGCAGGGACCCCTCGCTCGCGCCGCTCGGGATTTCAGAAAACAGACTCTTCAGAAATCAGCGAAGACATAAAAGCAGCGAGGCCGAACACGCGCCGAGCTGCGCTGCGACAAGCGCACGAGAAAGTCCGGGTGAAGAGAATGTCGAGCGGGTTTCGAATTGAAGGTTGGTGGAGGCGGTGGGAGTTGAACCCACGTCCGAAAATGTTACTGGTCAAGAGCCTACATACTTAGTCCAGTTCACCCGACGGGAATTACCCCGCCAGATTCGCGCTTTGCACTTAGAACGGACAAGAAATACAAATCGCTAGCCCGTTTGTCTCGTCCTCCCACCCTGGCTTAGTAAGGAAGACCAGCCTACTGTGTGACGCCCTTTCACAGCCCATAGGCGAAGCTGTGGAGAGCGGCTGCTTATTTAATTAAGCTGCGTATGCGAACTGATTAGAGTTAGCAATTATTGTTTTTGCACCACTTACGGGGGAATGCGCCCCGGTATGCCTCCTGGCCGCAAGCATTTCCGTCGAAGCCGTGACGCCCCCATTTTGGGCCATCCACGCGCCTAATCAGCCGTGAATGGGGCTTACTACAGAAAAGGACTTGTGACCGTCCTGATTGTCAAAGAGCTACTTCTACCTTAGACAGCTATATACAAGCGGTCAAGTGGTTTGATGAGCCCGGGGGCTGCGGGGATTCAAGTCGTTCAATGTCACTTCTGGGCGACTCTCATTCCGTTCGCTCACTTTCGATTCGCAGAGGTTGGGGCCGCGATCGGCGCGGCTGAAGCTCTGACATCCCTCATATAGCCTTCAGGCTCTGGATCTTTTCCTGGCGGTTGCTTTTGGGGCCGATTTGCGTGAGCTTGTCTTCGCGCTGGTGGAGCGCCGGGTGGCTTTGGATTTCACGCTCTTCTTCGCCGTCTTCTTACCGGGCTTTTTCTTGCCCGGTTTAGCCGGAGACGATTTATGGTCAGCGCTCTCAGCGAGACGATGTTTCACGGAAGCATTCACCAACTTCTGTAGCGTGGGGATATTTACGTCTGATAGACGTTTGATGTAGAGGCAGCCTTTCCCGGTGGAATGTTTTCCCAGGCCGGCAAGGAGCTGGTCGTGTTCAGGGAAGCTACTTCCGGTGTAAAGCGTGATGTTTTGTTTGCGCGGGGAGAAGCCAACGACCATCCAGGGAACTGAACGGCCGTCAGGGTAAGTCATGGTGTATTCGCCGAACCCAATGATCGCGCTGCCCCACATACGTGGTTCGGCACCGGCGGCCGACTTCATGATGTCCACGACGGTATGGCAGTCTTGCCGTACTTGCGGGTCAGCTATTTTGTTGAGGAAGTCCGAAACTGCCGTGTCGTTCACTTTGGTCTTCATCTCTGCCATGGTGGCTCAACTCCTGGACGTGATTTGGAAATAGCGCAGCAAGGATATCAGTCCATGAAACAAACCTGATAGAAGACATGCCGATCAATGACTGGGCCGGGGTCGAGGCGCCCTATCAAGTACAATCGACCGGACGCATGTAAGTGGGCCGGGACTGACAAGAATCTGCAACCGACAATAATATGCAACCATCCGGCTTCACGCGCGTCCAATGCTGTTATGCCTATGGTGGAGTCCCCAACTGTGGAATTTGAGTGCCTTCCGTTTAGCAGCATTCCCCATACCAGCCGGCTGTTTGACGACTACCTCCACCACTTCACGAAGGTAAGCGCCTTCTATCCGAGACCACCGCAGATGGAAGGCTGGTGGCGCGAAGAGATGAGCAGGATCAATTATCCGGCGGACCGTCGCCAGACTGTGGCGTCCATTCTGGAGCGCCAGAACCTGGCATTTGGGGCGAGCGACAAAGCGCTGGCCAACATCAAGAGATTGCGCGACGGCGCTGCGGCAGTGGTTACAGGCCAGCAGGTGGGGCTTTTTGGCGGGCCTCTATTCTGTGTATTGAAGGCGCTCTCGGCGGCCATCCATGCAGAAAAGACCGATGCCGTTCCAGTATTCTGGCTGGCGACGGAAGATCATGACTATGCCGAGATCAGCGCAGTCAATCTGCCGGCCGCGGACCACTTAAAGAAATTCACTGTGAACGTGCCGCACAAAGAAGGCGCTCCCGTTGGCACGATTACGTTCGATGACGAGATAACCGCTGCGGTCCAGCAAGTTGAATCTTTGTTTGGGAACTCAGAGGTCACGGAGTTACTGGCAGCAGCCTATGGCAAGAGAGAAAACTTTGGCAGCGCCTTTGCCAAGTTTTATGCCAGGGTCCTGGGCGATCTGGGAATCGTACTGCTCAATCCGAGTGATCCGGAACTGCATCGCCTTGCTCAGCCGCTTTTTCAATCCGCGCTGGAGCAGGCGGAACAGATCAACGATGCGCTGTTGCAGCGCGGTAAAGACCTTGAAGCCGCCGGATATCATGCGCAGGTTAAAGTCACGCATTCGCACACGCTTTGCTTCTTCATACAGAATGGCGTACGCACGCCCATTCGCGTAGAAGATGGCAGTTTCCTGATCGGCGAGCGAAAACTCTCGCGTAAAGAAATCATTGCTGAAGTGGAACGATGTCCTGAACTGTTCAGTGCGAACGTTCTCTTACGGCCACTTACGCAGGACCATCTTCTTCCGACATTGTGTTATATCGGCGGGCCGGCGGAAGTCGCATATTTCGCCCAGATTGAGACGGTCTATCGCAAGCTGGCCGGCCGTGTGACCCCGGTTCTTCCCCGAATCTTTGCCACCATCGTTGAGCCGCGACAAGCCAAATTACTCGATCGCTATGAGCTCAAACTAACTGACATCTTTACCGGACCGGAGAAAGTCCGTGAGATAGTGGCGGCACAAGCGTTGCCGGAAAGCATTGTGAATAGCTTTGATGCCGCTGAACGGCATCTTGAGCAGGCAATCGATTCCATTCAGCAACCGCTCCATAAACTCGACAAGACGCTTGCGGACGCAGCCGAGAACGCGGCGTCAAAGATGCGTTACCAGCTTCAGGGGCTGCGCGACAAAGCCGCACGCGCCGAAGCGCGCAAAAATGGAGAACTTCAGCATCATGCTGACGAGCTCTCAACCCTGCTTTATCCGAATAAAGATCTTCAGGAGAGGGAAGTGGGAGCGGCATACTTCCTCTTGAAGTACGGAACCGGTTTTGTGCCGCAACTTAAAACCCAGTTGCAGGCGGATTGCCTGGAACACCAGATTGTGCCGTTTCACCCGTCGTAATCAAGCGTTGTGCACGAAGATCCTGATCATCCAATAAGTAAGTGCTGCCATGGTTGCGCCCGCGGGAATCGTGATGACCCATGCCCAGACAATTCTCCGCGCCACTCCCCATCGCACGGCCGAGATACGATGCGTTGATCCCACGCCGATAATCGATCCGGTAATGGTGTGCGTGGTACTGACCGGGATACCCCACAGGGCCGTCATGACAAGCGTGAGTGCGGCCGCGGTCTCAGCGCAAAATCCGCCCACAGGTTTCAGCTTGGTAATTTTGGAACCCATGGTCTGCACAATGCGCCAGCCACCAAAATACGTCCCCATGGCGATGGTGAAGTACGCGATGAGAATGATGGGAAGGTGAAAACGGCCCCAGTCACCGCCAGCTTCTTTTGCGGTCAAGTATCCGCCTGCATAAAGTGCGCTGACAACAATTCCCATAGTTTTTTGGGCATCATTACCGCCATGCGCAAAGCTTACCCCGGCTGAAGATGCAAGTTGAAGAACGCGGAACAGCTTATCGACTTTGCGAGGCGCCGCAGCCTTGAAGATCCAGGACACAGCCACCATCAGGCCCAGGGCAAGAATGAACCCGATCATCGGCGAGAGGACAATGAAGATTACAGTATTCTTCCATCCGGCAAGAATGATCGCTTTGAAGCCGGCGCGAGCAATGGCCGCTCCAGCATAGCCCCCAAACAGCGCGTGAGAAGAAGAAGTGGGCAGTCCCAGGAACCAGGTAATCAGGTTCCAGACAATTGCACCCACCAACCCGGCCAGCACCACGTACTGAGTCACATACTCCAGGTGGACCATGCCTTTGCCCACCGTTTTGGCGACGGCGGTTCCCAGCCCGAAGGCGGCGGCAAAGTTGAAGATCGCAGCCCAGATAACGGCGATTCTGGGAGACAACACGCGCGTGGAAACCACAGTGGCAATGCTGTTGGCCGCGTCATGAAAGCCATTGATGAAGTCAAACATCAGGGCCAGAAGGACAGTGATCAAAACCAGGACTAAGCTCGTATGCACCTAGCACGCCTCGCAAAGTGGATTCTTCAGCATAGGCAATCGCGGCTCAGGTACTTTTGAGGACGACGCCTTCAAGAACATTGGCGGCATCCTCAGCTTTGTCGGTGGCGGTTTCCAGAACTTCGTAGAGCTCTTTCAGCTTAATCAGTGAGATCGGGTCTTTTTCTTTTTCGAACAGCAGGGCAATGGCTGAGCGGGCAATCTGGTCCGCTTCATTCTCCAGCCGGTTGATCTCGACGCAGTTCTCCAGAACATGGTCATTCTTTTTGTCCAGCTTCGTCATGGCCTGCGAGAGCTGGTCGCACTGCCTGATGATGATTTCCGCCAACTTTGACGCAGCTGGCGGCGCGCTGGTGATCTTGTACATGATCAGTCGAACGCCCGCGGCATAGACAAAGTCCAGCACGTCATCCAGTGAAGAGGCCAACCGGTGGATATCCTCGCGATCAAAAGGAGTAATAAAGGTCTGGTTTAGACGTGTCAGGACATTGTGGGTCATTTCGTCGCCGCGATGCTCAATGGCCTTGAGCTGCTGGACGCGAACTTCCACATCCTTGAAATCATCGAGCGTTTGTTTCAAAAGGCGGGCGCCATCGCCAAGATTCGTGGCCATGTCGGCGAATAAATCAAAGAACTTGGTGTCGCGTGGGATGAGGCGCATTCGTGTGAACAGGTCTCCTGTGGCGGCAAGGCGCGTTTTAACACAACGTTAACAAACAGAGAACTATCGCATGCGGCAGCTGATCTGGTCAAACTTCAGACGCGATCGGCTCCGGAATGAGGTCTTGTTTTAGATTTCCGCCCGCGCCCGATTCAAAAGTCTGCTCAGGGCGCGAATGACGAAGCGGACCATGACGGCTGTGACCGCGACCGCGACTATCACCACTACGGATGCGGCCACCGGATGCTGCGTGGCCAGCCATGTCAGCGAGATGGCAACCACATCTTCACCAAAGCTGAGAGCCATATTGGAAAACGGTTCCGGGGACGGGGTAATCGCCGCTCTTATGGCCGTCTTTCCTCCGTGTGACGCCAGAGCGATGGTTCCACCCAATAACGCCGCGGCTAATTGCGTTGCCGGTGAGAGTTGTTGAGTAGCTCCATAAGAAAGCAGCGCAGCGATGGGCACGCGGATGAATGTGTGCAGAGCGTTCCACAGAAGATCGAAGACCGGGATCTTGTCAGCAAAGAGTTCCAGCAGGAACAGCGCCAGCGAGACTCCAATCACGGTCCAGGAATGAATAATGTGAAGTGCCGGAGGCAGCTGAAAAAGGTTGAGGTGAGAGAGAATACCCAGAGTGGCAAGCGTGGCATAGACGTTCAGACCAGAAGCAAAACTGGCGCCGACGACAATGGCCAGCAGGTCGCTTTTTTGCAGGTGGGCAAAGGGAAGCAAGGTTTGCTGCAGCAAAAAAGAAGGGCCGCCATAAAAGAGGCAGCCCAGCTTTGCTAGTCTTTGATCAGTTTGAGGCTGATTAAAGTGTAGATTCAATTTCAAAACCCCAAGCTTCCAGAAGTGGTTCTGGAATGTACTTGGAATTCTTGTTACGCCGTGCCCACTCGCGCAAACGAGTGGAGCGAATGTACTGGTCGGGGGTGAGTTTAAATTCCTTTACGGCCTGCTCAAAAGACGTAACAACAGGGACCACCGGCCCAATGGGCTCAGGCTTGCCCCAATTCGGATTACCGCGTCTCCTTGCCATATTCAGTGTTTCCTGCCTTTGTTAGTAGAAGAATGCGTACAAATGAATTACTTGCCTGTTTGATTCCCCGTCATTGGCTTTGGTTTCAGCTCGATTCCCCAAAGTGAGAAAGACGCAGCTGCACATTGTGCCCAGAGAGGATATGCAAACCCCTTAGTTTAAGGGTATTGCGTGTCAATGGCAACGAAATTAGTGGAAAAGCCACCAAAAACCCCATTTTTTGGAAGCTTGCGCGCCGTTTTATGTACTAGTGGGCATAACAATAGTGTCCCTACGGTCAATGTCCCTTAGTCCCAGCCGCATAAATTGTCTGTAAAGCATTTCACATCGAGATTCAACGGGGTACCGCAATCAGTTGAGAGCTCGCTGTGCAGATGAGAGCATTATTTTCGTCAACCACCCTGGATTCGCAGAAGAAGATAGAACGTCCCGCTTTCAGGCACTTACCTGTGGCCCGGAACCTGCCGGCTTTGAGCGGCTTCAGGTAGGCAACTTGAAGATTGATGGTGGTGGCGTAATTTTCCGGGAAGAGATGCGAGATGGCGGCAACGGCACAGGCTGAATCCGCAATCGACGCCAGCACTCCACCATGCACAACATTGTTCTGTAACAGACCGGGCCTCACCTCGGCTTCAAAGACTGCATGGCCGCGTGCGACTTCGATCAGTTCGAGGCCGAGCGTCTTCCAATAAGGGACAGCCTCGCTCATGAAGTCGCGAAGAGCGTTGAGTTCGAGTTTGTTGTTATGGTGCTTATCGATTTTGGCGTCGTCCATTGATTGATCATCCATTCCAGAACCGATTCATCATCACCGAACGCTGTTCAATTTTGAACATTGACACAACTGTCAATTTTTCCAACTCAATGCGAATTTCGAAAGAAAGGCCTTAGTCCTGTAATGACCATAAGTAGCGTAACTTCTTTGATATCATACGCGTTAGTTAGAAAGTTATTCTGTGGAGGAAGTATCAGATGCGTGTGCATTCGCTAGTTATTGCAGCCGCTTTATTTTGGGCCCTTTCGATTCTGGCAGCATTTGCCCAAGACCCCGCCAACGGCGGACCAAACTTCTCTTCAGAGAACGCAAGTGCGGCTTCTGAATCTTACCGCGCGCCCAATCCTGATTTTGGCGCTCTTCTACCTAAAGACTCCGCGCCTAAGGCGCCGGCTGCGCAAGGTGATCCGGTAAAGCCAGCCGTTGAACTTTTCACCGGCTATTCCTATTTCCGGTTCAGGCCCAGTATAAACGGCAATGACCAGACTTTTGATAACCAAGGCGGCACGGTATCCGTTGCAGGCAATATCAATAAATGGTTTGGTCTGGTGGCTGACGTCGGGCTTTACAGCGTTGGAGGCGATCTTCAGCCCGGCTCCAGCGGATACGCACAAACTTATCTTTTTGGCCCTCGGTTTTCGCATCGCGGCGAGCACGTGACGCCTTTCGTTTCCGCACTGTTCGGCGCCGCGCATCTGGGCGTGAAAAGCAATAGTCCTCTTCTGGGCAGCTCAAATTTCTTCAACAACTCCGTTCATGAGAATGCTTTTGCTACAGCACTCGGCGGAGGCTTTGATCTCAAACTAGGCAAGCGCTTAGCGTGGCGCGTGGTGCAGGCAGAATATCTGCTCACCAAGTTCAACGATGGCAATAACAATCGGCAGGACAATTTTCGTCTGGCCACCGGGTTAGTGTTCCGCATGGGCGGTAGTCCTCCTGCGAATCATCCGCCGACCATTGCCGTATCCACCACGCCGAACACGGTGGTAGAAGCCAGCGGAGACAGCACTGTAGTCCAGGCCAAAGCCGCCGATCCGGATAATGATCCGCTGACTTACACATGGTCGGCAACGGGCGGCAAGGTTGAAGGTACAGGAGCAGAAGTGCATTGGAATTCTCAGGGCGTTGCTCCAGGCAAGTACACGATTACCGGCACGGTGGATGACGGTCGTGGCGGCACAGCAAGTTCTTCGACAGATGTAACCGTAACGGCGCGTCCGAACCGTCCACCCACGGTGAGCTGCGCGGCATCGCCAACGAGCGTAACTGCAGGCAAGCCGGTGACCGTGACCGCAACCGGCAGCGATCCTGACAATGATCCGTTGACTTACACCTTTGACTCCGGCAGCGGCAAGGTTACCGCGAACGGCGCCACTGCTCAGTTCGACACCTCGGGACTTGCTCCCGGACACTACACCGTGAATTGCCATGCTGATGATGGCAAGGGCGGTAAAGCTGACGGCAGTTCGGACATTGAAGTCCAGGCTGCACCTGAGCAGAAACAGCTTGAAGTTCGGCTCTCGCTGCACAGCATTTACTTCCCAACCGCGAAGCCGACAGTCCAGGACCCGCAAGGCGGCCTGCTGGACAGCCAGGAACGCAGCCTGGTAGCGCTGGCAAGCGACTTCAAGAAGTATCTGGCCTATAAACCCGATGCTCACCTGATACTGCAAGGTCACGCCGACCCGCGTGGAGGAGAGGAATACAACAAGCTGCTCTCTGACCGTCGCGTGGAACGCACTAAGAGCTTCCTGGTAGAGCAGGGAGTTGCTGCTGACCATATCGACACGCAGGGCCTGGGTGAGGAGCAACCCATGAGCGTGGACCAGGTGAAGCAGGCGATCGATGCGGATACCAACGTCTCGCCTGAACAGAAGAAGCAGCTTACCGAGAAGGCCAGCGTGCTTGCTCTGGCCCAGAGCCGGCGCGTTGACGTAACGCTCAGCACAACCGGACAAACCTCAACCCGTCAGTTCCCGTTCAACGCTGAGGATGCATTCAACCTCATCAACCCGAAGGGAACGGGAACGGTTAAAGCAAAAGCTGGCGCCAAGGCACCGGCAACTAAAAAGAAAGCTCCAACCAAGAAGCAGTAGGTTGTAGCTGGCTAACTAAAAAAGAAGCGGCAGGCACAATCAGCTTGCCGCTTTTTTCGTGAGCGGATATGCGTAACTGTGGTTGTGACAACCCCAGCGGATCAAAGATTGACGTGAGCTATTTCGCGGCCTCTACTTTTACAGGAATATTCAGACTTCCAAGATGGCCGTTGTGATTGTCACGGACCACACATCTTAGTTCGTAAGTTCCGACCGGAAGGTCAAGAAAACCCGGTAGCACAAAACCGTGAGTACTGAGGTCGGCTACCGCCATCGGTTTCAATGCTCCAGCGGCATCGCGAACAAATTCCGCAACCGGCTTGCCGTCAGATTGCTTAGCGATGATGGCGAACGAGAGATCCATGCTGTTATCGGTGTCAGAGATAAAGTCAGCAGTTGGCGGAACAAAAATGACGAACTTGAATCGTTGTTTCTCAGGATCGCCAGGTAAGGTTTCCTCTCCGTCTAGCTTCACTTCCAATGGCAGGCTGGTGTATTCCAAGGGAGAGCCCATGGCTCCAAGAATTTCCTTGTGCGCAACCTGTACATTGTTGGACAGAGGGCGAACAAAGTATCCAGTTCGTGCGCGGACCCTCAGGTCATTCCGGGTTGTAGAAACCTGTATGGCGCGCCAGGTTTCTTTGTTCCCGGACGGAGCCGCATAGTATCCGGCAAGATAGTAATCCTGCGACTCTTCATTTGCCTGCTTCAGGCAATTGTCGAGATCGTGATTACGCAAGCAGACAGTGCCGCCGGTAGCTTCGGCGAACTGCTCGAGCTTGGTTACTTCACTCAGGGGCCGGCGCATGGGCCCACGATGCATGGCGGCAGGATTCGTGAAACCGGGATTGCTGATATCGCTTACGTCCAGTGGATACACAGCCATGTTGGAATCGTTGAGGAGACGCCACGTGCGCTTGAAATACTCGTCAGTCTGCACGCCCGCATCGGCAAGAGTCATCAGATTTCTGTTGCCAAGAGATGGCTGTGAGTTCATGGCGGCAGCCACTTCCAGATCTCCAGTGTTGACGGATTCACCGTTGGTGATCCAAATCAGAGACTTCCTGCCGGGGATGCCTGCAAAGGCCTCAGCCAATTCATTGAATGCCAGCAGGGAGTTTCTCACCATCGACCGCCTCTGGCCTGTTATAAAGCCTTGAAAAGCCGTCAGGATCGTGTCCGACTCAGCCCGTGCCATTTGTTCAAAGGTCACGTTGAGGCCGGTGGCGAGAGGACTGGGGCGTAACTGAACAACTACATTGTCTGAATTGATTGAGGATGCGGTTGAATAGCCCGATACTATGTTTTTGACAGCAGCAATCAGCAGGTGCGGGTCAGTGGTGAAATCATGAAGTACCTTGACACGATTTTCTCCCATGATGACCAAGGCAACCGGCTGATCCGTGGAGACATTGCGGGAAATGAAGTCCAGTATTTGCTTGCGTACCTCCAGCCGTTCGGTAATAGCGGTGCTCACCGCATCAATGGCGATAATGGTCAGACGCGCCGGCTGATTCTGCTCAACGCGATTCGTGTATACACCGTCAGGAACCTTCAACTGAATGGACGATTTCACAACGTGCTCAATATGTTCAAAGGAGGCAATTTTCTGTACCTTGCCATCTTCTTTGATCACGAAGTCGCCTTTCGCCAGCCCATGAACAAGATGCCCTTGCCTGTCGGAAACGGAGATCGGTACCTGAACGTAGAGAGTTTCGGTCCTTAGGGTACCAACGGACCCAGATGATTGCTGGGCGTAAAGTGGGACAACCAGCTCTGAAAATAGCAACAAAAATGCTACCAATCTGAATGTTGGTCGAAACGTCATTATGAATTTTCCCCTGAAGGTACTTTACCTGCACTCTTAGGTTGGAGACTAGTAATGTTTTCTTGTAAATCGCGAATAGCTCAGGGGCAGCCGGTCTTCTCGAATTGTGAGTTTTTTCGGGGTGTGGTGCCGGGAGGGGGACTTGAACCCCCACAACCATTGCTGGTCTGCGGATTTTAAGTCCGCTGCGTCTGCCAGTTTCGCCATCCCGGCTCGTGGAATTATTTATTGTATTCTATCGGCGCGATGATCGCCTTAACCGACCGGAGCAGTCTCTATCGGGTGAGGTTCCTGATACAGCTCTTCAATCTGCTGTTTGTATTTCGCTTCAATCACGCGGCGTTCAGCTTAAAAGTGGGAGTAGTCTCGCCGCGGGCGACTGTGAATTCGTCTGACGTGAGCGCCTACCGGCGGGCATAACTTCCATCTCGCCAGCACGCTGTTCCCTTTAATTGAAAGCGGATAAAACTTGAAGCCGTTGATGCTGTTTTCGAAGACTTGGTGGCAATCCGCGCTTCGCCGTGCATGTGCCGATATTCCATGTACAATCTGTACGGATTATGGGTGAGAATCGACGCATGAAACAGCGCTGCTCGTTATCGCGTATCAGGTGGCTTTGTAGTTTCAGACTCACCATCATTTTGATTCTGGCATTTACCGGTTGCGGCAAGCCGCCAATGTTTCACATTGTGGCTCGCAATGAAGCGGCAGATAAGAGCGAACAGTACAAGATCTTTCTCAAAGGGCGGGAACTGGGAACGGTTACCGGCAGTGGCACGTTTGAATTCGATGCCGAGGGCCGGAAGGGGGACACCTTTCAGGACACGCAGCCGCAGGACATCGAGGTAAAAATACCGTGGGTTTGCGGATTGGTGAAAACAGATTTCTCCCTGTATCTGGCCCACCCCGACGAGATAGAACGCGCTCGCGCGGAGCACCGCGCCGTCCAGGCGAACATGAGCCTGTCCTACATGCCGCCACCTTTCGATTGGGTAACCATCTTTGTGGATAACCGTGGCGGTCCTCGGCAGACGCTTTCGATTGGCGAATTGCATGAACAGGTGCCGGCGGGAGCGGCACAGCGGGTGCTTTTGCCGCATTCCGATGGCTGCGACAAGGCCAGGGATGTACGCCTTAATGATGAAATTGTGGCGCCGGTCAACCCCAGCCGGACGCTGTTGATCGACATCACGCATTCGCACTGCTACCGGGTCGAGTGGTCGGGCTACGGCTTCGATGACTCGGGTCGTGGCAAAACGATTTACCTTGCTCGCCCCTTCCAGTTCCTGGACGGCAACCCGGACTTTTTTATGGAATCTTTACCAGGATCAGTGATGACCCCAGGAAATGCCACCACGCGCGATACGCTCAAAGACGTAGCCTGCCCTAAGCGTGTTACTTAGGCGCGGTATGTGGCTTCCGCCGGCATCAGCACGGCAGGCTCGGGGCTTGCCGGAAGTCAGGGAATCCTGGGTATCAAAAGAAATTTTCTGAAATCCAGTTCTTCTACAACTTCGGAACTGATGCTTTTTCTGGACGATACGCGACGCCGCGCTCCACCAGGATCGTCTTCAACTCCTTCGTGCTCAGGTAAAGGGGATGGTTGTAGTTGGAATCCATCATTTCAAACCAGGTCTCTCCGCCCTGCTGGAAGGTCCTGGAGAGGACAACCTGATGACCGCCTGACAGATCTCCATTGTCCGGAATAACTCCTATCATCACCGGGCGGCCGCTCTTAAGCGTCTTGGCAAAATCGGAACTCTGGACAACCTCGGCGCCGCCAAAGTCTTCCGCCAGCAGCACGATTTCTCCGCCGGTCAGCCCCTTGCTTTCAATTGTCTGCTGAGGATTTGCACGTTCTTCCGCGGAATGCCATTCACTCTGGCTGATGAGTTCGGCCGCTCGCGTTGCGGCCACGCTATAAGGCAATCCTGCTGCGTTTGCCAGGGCAAACACCGCGCAATCCGAATGGCTCTGCCTGCCCGACCATATGATCTTTGGACCCTCGCCGTGGGATGCGGCACTTGCCAGATCTGCCTGTCCTTCGCGGCTGGCGATATCGCGCCACGCCTGCACGACATCCACATCCGTCGCATTGTCATCGCCGTCACCGCGCAATGCGTTTAAGGCGGTCTCCAGCCGTGCTCGTTTCGTTTCTTGCCAGTGCATCCGCTTTGCGTAGGCGTTCATGGCAATCGCGGTGCGGATGTCTCCTACCTCTCCGTTGAAGGCCTGTACTGCCTGGATATAGTTTGACCTCTGCGTTTGTAGGGCATTGAATTCCTGGTCTGTCTGGTCGGCAGCCGGCTTTGCGTTGAAAGCTGCCGCAGCCGCCTGAAAGCTTTTCAGTTCGGTTTCCAGAACTTGTCTCCGCTGATTCAGCGCGTCCCTTTGCTTCTGGCTGACGCCGTCAGGTATCGCAGCCAGCGCAGGTATTGGCGCCCTCTGGGCCAGCGCTCCTGAGAACATCAGGATGCAAACTGCCAATCCCCATCCCGCTAAATGTTTTTTCATTGTGTGACCTGCTGCGCTGCCTGCGCTTTCAACATGCGCTTGATCTTCTCTTGCATCGATCCAAGGTTATTGGCAACATAGCTGAGCTGCCCCACCATGATCCAGGGATCGCCATAGCCATGCTCCAGCAAGTCGGCGCGGTCGCTGGAGGTCGGGTGCATGGACGCAGCAAGATCGGTGAAGATCGCTCCATCAAGGCCTGGCGGCGCCCCTGCCACAAACAATTGCGTCCAGTCACTAACGGATACTCTGGCCGTGACCTCGTCGTCTTTTACCTCGTCGTCTTTTCGCGGCTTTTCCGCTCGATCGATTTCATCCTGCGCAGTCTTTTTCCTGGTAGCATCGTGAATCAATTTCAAAGTGCGTTTTGCGCTACCCTTATCACCTGCCCTTAACTGAGCGGATAAGATGCCGGCCCAGACTCCGTCAGCCATTTGAGGGTTCGGAATCGATTTCGCAATCCTTCGGGCATCTTCGATACTTCCGTATGAGGCATACCACTCACCCACCTGCTCACGCCAAAAATCGCGCCGGAAGCCATCCGTGTGCGGACCCCTATCCGCCGAATCCGGCATATCCTCAGACGCAGCCTCCCAGGTCTTCATCAGTAATGAGATATTATTTTCGCTGGCCTTCATCAGTTCGGCGATGGCATTGTTCACCGCCGCCGCATTGCCGGCCCTGGGATTGGCCGCAAGGTAAGCGCCGTACCAGGCAATCGCCCTCAGTTCGCGTCCGCCAATCTTCGATTCTGTGAGACCTAGATAACCATAGATCTCTGGTGCATTCGGCGCTTCTTTCTGCGCCATTTCAAAAAAGGTGAGGGCCAGTTCATAGTTTTTGTTTTGGGCTGCTTCCTTGCCCCACTGAATTGCCCGCTGCGCCTCGGGTGACAACTGCGCGAATGCCGGCAGAGCCGCACAAACCAGAAAGACGGCCATCATCAATACAACGAGACGTTTTTGCACCATTCCCCCAAGCCGGCGTTCGCCAAACAGCCGCTTCTCACCTTGCTTTCGGAGCTTCAACTTCCGTATCGATTTCCCGATGGCGTTTCTCAACTTCCTGCGTCTTGAACGAAATCGCCGCCACGTTGAGCTGGTATTCGGCCTCCAACTTGTCCAATTTAGCCGAAGCTTTACGCATCTCCGCTTTATTCACGGACGCATTTCTCTCTTTCACCAGTTCGTCGCGGTGGCGCTCCAATTCGTTGCGTCGGGCTTGCAGCGCATCCAGCTCCTGCAGCATGGAGATGACCTGCGGATCCTTCTTCGCGCGCTCCGAATAGTTGGAGAGATCGATTCCAGACTTTGGGAACACAAGTGCCCCGGCCACCTTTGCGGTGCCTCCGTCATAGTTTGGCGTCAGGTCACCACCGTGTTCAGCCGTTTTGGCCGCACTCAGTAATTGGTCGCCGGCCTTGGTGTCCGTCCCAACCGTCCCTGTCGACTTTTCCACTATTTTCGGATCTGAGAGATTGGTGCCGAATAGTCCCTTTTTTGTGCCTCCGGGTGCGCTGTCACCAAAATCGTCAAAACTGAGATTGCCGGCCGCGGAGGTCTTGGCATCTGGTTTGGGGAAACTGTCCACGACGCTTTCTATCTTTGCCGTTGCGTCCTGGTTGTCCAAAGCTCTCCGGGCGATAGCGATATTTTCTTTCCACTTGTCGTCGGGATAATAGGCGTAAGCCTGCTGGTAAAAGGCAAGCGCTGCGGCAATATCCTTCCTGTTCCACGCAGCCTCACCTTGCTGCGCCGCCATGAATCCGTGAATGGAGGCAACACTCTTGAGGAGATACTGGTCATGGGGCAGGAAGGCCAGCGCCTGCTGGTAATAATCAAGCGCTGCGGCATAATCGCCCTTCTTGTACGCCATCATTCCGCGCGTCCTGGGGATCGCGGCAAGGCAATCCTTATCGCGAGGCAGGATGGCCAACGCCTGCTGATAGAGGTCCAGCGCAGTCGCGTAGTCGCCCTTTCTGTAGGCATCAAGAGCCGCGTTGTAGGCATGAATGCCCTGATTGTGCCGGTCGATTTCGAGATCACGCACGCTAGGCTGGCGCGGCTCGTTGCGGCGCGAGGGCGCCGTGCCGCAGCCTCCGCCATATCCGCCCTGGCAGACCTGGTCTTTTTGCGATTGTCCCCAAAGTGACGGGGAAAGGACAAACAGTATCGCTACCGCCATCACGCGGCAAAAGGGAACACAGCCGTCAGCTGCCGGATTGCGCAAGTTCAATCCACTCCAAATCTTCATCTTGTCTCCACTCGTACCTCGGGTACCCGGAGAAATCATTACGCCGGATAAACTAGCCGGCATTGCTACCTGCTTTCATTTTTTCCCGTATACGCAAACTTAAGAAACCGAAACGCCATGTAGAAAGC
>Ga0207127_10128_pt1 | contig 19063 bp, 13 predicted proteins | sample Alteio_BWMinHeat_17_FD_153574 | JGI IMG/M metagenome (GOLD analysis project Ga0207127, IMG submission 153574) | Enriched cells from forest soil in Barre Woods Harvard Forest LTER site, Petersham, Massachusetts, United States -... | ecosystem: Environmental > Terrestrial > Soil > Temperate forest >...
AAATGGGTTTAACTATTGCCCGGGGGAGCGGTGAAGCACTGGAGTCACTGTCTTACATTTTTTCGCGGGAGGGGTTTTATATGCAACGTAAAGCAATTGCGATTCTCATTCTATTGTTCCTGAGCGCCTGCACATTGATGGCCCAGGAAGTTACGGGGAGTATTTTAGGCACGGTAACCGATACCAGCAATGCCATAATCCCCCATGCGAAGGTTACGGTCACCAACACGGACCGGAATGCGGTGCTGCGCACAACGACAACCGATAACAATGGCTACTACGTAGCCCCGTTGCTGCCGGTGGGACACTACGCGGTTTCCGTAGCTGCCCAAGGCTTCAAGACCTTCAGCAAGACTGGCATTGAGCTCAACGTAAGCGACCGGTTGGCAGTCAATGCAGTGTTGTCTCCGGGCAGCGTGCAGGAGGTGGTGACGGTAGAAGCCAATGCGCTTCAGGTAGAAACACAGTCACCCACCGCAGGCGGCCTGATTGACGGCACCCAGATTCGGGAACTCGCGCTCAGCGCCCGCAACTATGAAGAGATGGTTGCCCTGATGCCAGGAGTCTCGTCCGCAGTGTCGGACACGATCTTCGTGGGCGTGGAAACCCCAGGCGGCGGAACCAATGAGATTGACTTTTCCATTAACGGAAGCCGCTTCTCGCAAAATAACTGGACCATTGACGGCGCCGATAACGTAGACCGCGGCGGCAACTTCAGCCTGCTCAACTTTCCCAGCGTGGATGCCATCGCTGAATTCAAAGTATTGCGCAGTCTCTACAGCCCGGAGTACGGGCGCGGGGCCGGCGGAGAAATTGACATCATCACCCGTTCGGGAGGCAACAAGTTCCATGGCGGACTCTACGAATTCTTCCGTAATGACGTGTTGAACGCAAACCGCTACCTGAACCAGCACTTTGCAGATCCAACCCAGCGTCTGTCGCGTCCTCCGTTACGGTATAACGACTTTGGCGGAACGTTCGGTGGTCCAATCTTCATTCCGGGACACTACAACGCCGAGAGGAACAAGACCTTCTTCTTCTTTTCCGAGGAGGTGAGGCGGATTATCACTTCGAGTACTACGCTGGTCACAGTCCCCAATGCGAATGAGCGTAAGGGAATATTTACTGATGCAACCGGCGCGCCGCTGACGATATGCACAAGCTACGATGCCAATGGAAACTGTCTGACTACCAACCCAACTGGCATTATCAGCCCGGCGAGCTTTAATCCCGCGGCAGTTGCTTATCTAAAAGACATCTATTCGCATATTCCTCTGCCGCAAGACCCAATAGGCGACAAGCTCACCATGAGCGGCAAGAACCAGTTCAACTACCGGCAGGAACTCATTCGGGTTGACCACACCTTCTCGCCTAAGCTGATGGTGACCGGGCGCTGGATGCATGATGACATTCCGACCGTCAACCCGGCCGGCTTGTTTGGCTTTACCAATGTTTTGGGTTATGCCACCAGCCAGACGAATTCACCCGGCAAGAACCTCTTGGTTCGGGGGACTTGGACCATCAAGCCCACCGTGCTCAATGAGATGGGTTATTCATGGTCTTCGGGTGGAATTGTTTCTAATCCTGTGGGTACGAGCACGTTCGCCAATTCGCCCGATGTGGTGAAGGCCATCCAATTACCGTTTGCCTCGCCGCTGCCGCGCATTCCCAATCTGGCCTTCGGCAGCCTCAGCGGTCTAGCCGGCTTTGGGCCGTATCGTGATTTCAATATCAACCACAATTGGTTTGACAACCTGACCTGGGTGCTGGGGAAGCACACGGTGAAAGTGGGTTTCTCTTACAGCCGCTATCAAAAAAATGAAAATGATGCCGGCGGAAACCCCAGCAATGGCAGCTTCGGTTTCTTCAGTGTAGATCCCAACAGTTTGCTTGCGACGCCTCAGCAGGAGTGGGCCAGTTTCCTGTTAGGGAACGTGCAGACGTTTAACCAGGCGCAGCAAGACTTCCACAACAAGATCCGGCAGCACACACTGGAGGCCTATGCACAGGATGAATTTCGTCTTCTGCGCAACCTGACGCTGACTTATGGGGTGCGTTACACGTACTACGGCCAGCCGGTTGATGACCTCGGGCGCGCGACGAACTTCTACCCGGCTTTTTATAATCCGGGCCTGGCACCACAGCTTGACCCGACCGGCGCCCTCGTTCCGGGAACAGGACAGCCTAACAATGGATTGATTATCACCGGCCTGAGCCCAGTTGCGGATGCCTCGCAGCCCTCACCATTCGGTCATGCGGTGGCACGGCAGACATTCGGAGATTTTGCTCCGCGTTTAGGTTTGGCCTGGGATCCCTTCGGCAACGGCAAGACCTCTATCCGCACCGGCTTCGGCATGTTCTATGACGCGCCTGCAATCGGCTTCCTGGAAAACAACCTGTTCATCAACCCGCCCTTTGTGGGCAAAGTCAGCATCAGCAACACTACATTCGATAATCCAGCAGGAGCAGCACCCAATCCGAACACCAGCCCGGAATTCGTAAAGGGCGTTGCCACTCGCTGGCACCTGCCTTACACGGAGATGTGGAGTTTGGATGTGCAGCAGGAGTTGCCGATGAGGTTCATCCTCGATGTCGGCTATTACGGCAGCGCGGGCAGACACTTGATTGGGATTGTGGACATCAACCAGCCGCTCGCAGGAGCGTATCTGGCCCCGTCCGAGACCGCTATCACCGGGGCTACGAATCCTATTACTGCTTCCAATACGGGTGTGCTTAACCGCGTGCGCCCGTTCCAGGGATACGGAGCCATCAACGTTTCTTCTCCAATTTTTAAGTCGAATTACCACGCGTTGCAAACCAGCTTGCAAAAGCGCTTTCGTGGCGGCGCGCAGATCAATTTGAACTACACCTGGTCGCATGATCTGACCAATGCCGGCAACGACTTTGCCACACCACAGCAAAACACGAACTTGCGCGCCGAGTATGGCCCGGCCGACTTTGACCGCCGCCACATCTTCGACGCAAATTTTATTTATGAATTTCCCTGGATGAAGTCGCAGCATGGGGTGATCGGGCATCTTCTAGGTGGCTGGGAGTTCTCGGGAATCATTACCTATGAGTCGGGCCTGTTCATGACGGCAAACGGCGTTATCACCGATCCGGCAGGCTTGGGCTTGCTTGATCCCAACGCCAATTCGGATTCCACCAGTAATTTCGGCAGTATTGCCGCTGGCCGGCCCAATCAGATCAGCAATCCCAACGTAAACGCACCGCACACGGCCGAACAGTGGTTTAACACCGCTGCCTTTGTTGATCCTGGGGTGTCAGGTCTTGTCCTTCCCGGCAATGAGAGACGGGGAAGCATTCGTGGACCCGGCGTTGAGCGTTGGGACCTCTCGTTATTCAAGAACATCAAGGTAACAGAGGGCTCAGCTTTCCAGTTCCGGCTGGAAACGTTCAATGTGTTCAATCACACGAACTTCCAGCAGATTGACTTGGGCACACAGAGTGGGACTTTTGGTCAAGTTTTATCCACCCACGAACCGCGCATCCTGCAACTGGGGTTGAAGTACAATTTCTAGGGTAGGGATTTTCGTGAGTGAAATGCAAGGTAACCGTTAAGTGGAGTGTCTAGTACGCAACCTGTTTGCGCGTGATTGGTCGGGACGCGCAAACAGGAACTCCCCCAGCGTACATTCATCTATCCACCCGGGTTTTGAAGTAACTTGGTTGTTCCGGTTCTGAGGTGGCGAGATTCTGAAGGCTCCGCAACTCTGTCAGGCGAGACTGCAGAGCCATCATTCCTGCTTTGCGGGAGCACACGAAAAGTTTGCGTTGAAGAGCGCTCGCTTTTCGCTCACCCAGCGTTCAGCACAGCCTTGTGTGAGTTGCGATGTTGCTGTTGAGCATCGCTGTCGGTGAACTCTGTACGCGAGGAAGCATGCAAACAAAGCTGGTCTTAGGGGTCGATATCGGTGGGACGAAAGTGGCTGCGGGATTGGTGAACGCAGACGGAGAGATGCTATTTAATCTTCGTGTTCCCATGAACACAAGCGGAAGTGCATCGGATGCCATGGGCTGCGTCCATAATGCAATTGAAGGAGTAATGCAGGCCAACCCGGCCGTTGCATTGCGGGCGATTGGAGTTTCTTCTCCTGGCCCGCTCGATCTCCATAATGGAATTGTCTTAAACAGTCCTAACCTGCCATGCTGGCAGAATTTTGCGCTGCTTCCTGAAATTCAGAAAACCTACCGCATACCAAGCCGGCTTGATAATGACGCCAACTCGGCTGGCCTGGCAGAAGCTCTTTGGGGTGCGGGGGCGAAATACAACTCGGTTTTTTACGTTACCATTGGGACCGGCATCGGTACTGCCATCGTTTTGAATCAGCGCATCTATTATGGAAGGACAGGCGGCGCAGCCGAAGGCGGACACATGACCATTGACTTCCGCGCGCCGGTGCGCTGTGGATGCGGAAAGCGTGGTTGTATGGAAGGCCTGGCATCGGGGCCTGCTATTGCTGTCCGGACGCGCGAAAAACTGGCCGCCAGTTCAGACGGTGCGAGGATTCTGGCTGCGGCAGGCGGAGAAGCAAGCAGCATCACGGCCGAAGCCGTGGTCAAGGCGTGGCGGGCAGAAGACCCGTTGGCGACCGAGGTCCTGCGGGAGACGGCGGACTTGTTTGCCATATGGTTGGGCAACGTCGTTGATCTGCTCGAACCCGATGTCATTGTGATTGGCGGCGGAGTCGGAGCAGCCATCACAGAGTGGTTTCCCTACATCCAACGCAAGATTCCAGACTGGAGCATCAACCCGCGCGCCCATGAAATTCCGCTGGTTGCGGCAAAATACGGAGCCGATGCCGGTATTGTGGGTTCAGCGGCGCTCTGGTTGTGCGAACAGCCATCCTACGAACCGGCAGCAAAAATATAAATTGAGAGCTATATAGCATTGGCGAGGAACGCGGCTATGAGCAGCCCATAAGCAGTTTTCAGAAATATCTCCCAGGTAAAGCGCTCACCCGACTTTAAGAGCGGTTTCATCGAGCTTGGCCGCTGCAACGAATTAAGCACTGAATAAGATTTGGTATCTCGGCAGCAAAAATATAGAATACATAGAGCTATATAGCATTGAAGAGAAATGTGGCAAACGTATGAGCCAACCAAAACATTTTCAGCACTACATGCTCAAAGAAATCTATGAGCAGCCGCTGGCAGTCTCGGAAACCGCCCAGGAGACAGGTTCACCCGACCTCGCCGCCGGCTTCATGGAGCGCGTACCATGGTCCCTGGATGAGCTCAAGGCGCTGAACAGAATTTGTATCGCAGCCTCGGGCACCAGCCGCCACGCCGGCATTGCCGGCAAATTCATGCTGGAAAGTCTGGCGCGCATTCCCACCGAAGTTGAATTTGCCAGCGAGTTTCAACATTGGCCGGTGGTGCTGGGTCCTGAGGTCCTCATGCTGGTGATCACGCAGTCGGGTGAAACCGCCGATACTCTGGGAGCCATGCGCAAGGCAAAAAAGAGCGGCGCCAAAGTGCTGGCCATCTCCAATGTCGCGGAATGCTCGATCATGCGTGAAGCCGATGTGGGCATTCACACTAAGGCCGGCCCGGAGCTCTCCGTCCCTTCCACCAAGGCATTTACCGCGCAGCTCGCCGCGCTGTTTATACTCGCAATTCATTTGGCGGAGGCGCGCGGAAACATTTCCGCAGACTATGCCAAACAGTGCATTGCCGAACTCAAGCGCATTCCGGAAAAACTCAAATCAGTCCTGGAGCTGGACCAGCGCTGCCAGGAGTTGGGACACAGATACTACAAGCACGAAGATTTTTTCTTCGCCGGACGCGGTGTCCACTACGCCATTGCCATGGATGGCGCCCTGAAGCTGAAAGAAGTCTCGTATATACACGCAGAGGGTTACCCTTCAGGAGAGATTCTGCATGGGCCGCTCGCACTGATTGACGAACGCGTAGTCGTGGTTGTGATTGCCACCTGCGACCCCGGTGATGCTGAATCCATGATCCGGTATGAAAAGACCGTTTCCAATATCAAAGAGTTTAAAGGGCGGTCAGGGAAGGTGATCGCGCTGGCCTGCGAGGGAGATAGAAGCATCGAAGGCCTGGTGGATGACGTTCTCTACATACCTCCCGCTCCGGATATGCTCTCCTCCATTCTGGAAATCGTGCCTCTACAATTGCTGGCATATCACATCGCGGTTCTCCGGGGACTTGATGTGGATCGCCCCCGCAGTCTGGCCAAAGCTGTAATCAGGGAATAAGCGTATCCTGTTTCACGGAGGTCCTATGACCATCAGTGAAATGATGCTGCCCGAATTTGAGCAAGAGATGGCCGGAACCCGCAAACTGCTGGAGCGCGTGCCCGAAGACAAATTCACTTGGAAGCCGCATGAGAAATCCATGACCCTTGGCCGCCTGGCCAGCCATGTGGCCGAACTTCCGGGTTGGGCGGTGAACACGATCCGGCAGGACGCGCTGAACATAACCCCCGGCCTCAAACCCTATATAGCGTCCACGCAGAAAGAGTTGCTGGAAACCTTCGACAAGAACGCAGCCGAGGCCCGCCAGGCCCTGGCAGGCGTTAGCGATGAGCATCTGCAGAAAATCTGGTCGTTGCAGTTCGGGGGCAAAACCATGCTCTCCATGCCGCGCGCCGCCGTGCTTCGCGGCGTAGTCATGAACCACTTGATTCATCATCGGGCGCAGTTGGGAGTGTTTCTACGGTTGAATAATGTTCCCATCCCGGGCATGTATGGTCCTTCGGCCGACGAAGGGCGCATGTTCTAGATCAGGAGAGGGTTTTGCGGTTGAAGCCCATGTGATTTGAAGGAGAGAACAATGCTCGACCACATGATTCTGACTGTCAGCGATGTCGAACGTTCGCTGGCCTTCTATGAGGCGGCCTTGAAGCCGCTTAATATCAAATTCTTCATGCCGTATAAGGGCAAAGACGGTCATCCTGATCTGTGGGGATTTGGTGATGGCAAAAGGGCGTTCTTCTGGATAAAGCAAGGGAAGCCCGATCCAGCGGCTATTCATTGGGGGTTCGTGGCAGAAAATGAGAATAAGGTCGATGAATTCTACAAAGCCGCAATGTCCGCTGGCGCCAGGGACAATATTTCGCCCCGCGCCCGACTGGAATACTATCCGGGATATTACGCCGCTGATGTATTCGACCCAGACGGATATTCATTCGAGGTCGTCCATAAAAGCTAATGGAGGACACACGCATTCTCAGATCATATAGTGATATCACTCTGATATCAAAACCTTGATTTCCCGGAAACTGCGGGCAATAATTGGGCTAGACGTGTGTTTACGCTACGCATTCAAGAATGCGGGGGCTTTTTGTAGTCCTTCAGGTCTTTGAAAATTCGTGGAGCAGCGCCTGCCCCGGCGAGCCGTGGGAGCTTGAAGCTATCTTCTTGTGACTCTCTACCCACTGCCCCGAGGACTACCAGCAAGTCCCCCACACTGGATCGATTTTCGCCAGTAATGACGCGGGTCAAATGCGATTTTGGGCACTTCAAATACCTGTCAGCAAGTGGGGGCGTGGGCCCCACACAATCTTCCGAAAATCAGCGTTGATCCGCGTTCATCAGCAGCGAAAGCTTTTGCGGTTGCTTTTCTGAGGACTGAGGACTGGGGACTAAGGACTAGCTCAGCAAGTCCCCCGCCCCGGATCGATTTTCGCCAGTAATGACGCGGGTCAAATGCGATTTTGGGCACTTCAAACACTTGCTAGCAAGTGGAGTGGGGGCCATCCCCCTCCCGCCTACTTTTTGCCCGTACCACCGGCTCTACTTAATCGGGCTGGCGGGAATTTATTTGCCCGAGTGGTTGGGCATCCACATGACGCTTGAGAAATCAGGGTCAATGAATACGTCTTTGCAGATGCCCTGGCAATACTTGCGCCGCCAGGCCGCCGGAGGAACGCCCGTCACTTCGCGGAAGACGCGTGTGAAATGGTGGATGGTTTTGAATCCGGTCAGTTCGGCAATCTCTTTGAGCGCGTAGTCGGAATAACGGATGAGGTCTTTGGCTTTTTCCACGCGGTGTTGCAGCAGGTAGCGCATGGGCGGCATGCCCATGCTGTCTTTAAAATGCCGGTGAACACTGCGGTTCGATAAGCCCAGCGTGTTGGCAATCTGCTGTAAGTCTAATTCCTGGGCGCGCTGCGTGCGGATGAGATCGAGAACTTGCCGGCTTACGGCATCGGTGATGACGCCATCCATTTTTCGCTCGGTGGGGGCTTCATCCTTTGCCGCAGGCCGATCGCTCCGCCGCAAATAGAGGATCAGGATCTGGAACAAATAACTGCTGCACAATTCACGAAATAGCGGCTGTTTTTGTTCGCCTTCCCATCGAATGCGCTCGAAAAGATAAGAAATTTCGGCGTCTTCTTCCAAAATGCAGGAAGGCGCCCGGAGCAGCGATTGCCTCAACAGCTTGTCTTTCGCATGGAACTTAATATCCAGCGTCTTGACCAGATCAACCGGATTGAGACCGTGGTATTGATTGGGCTTAATCAGGAACAGTGCAGGTTTGCTGAGATCATAGGCTTGTTCCTGCAGAAAGAAGCGGCCTTCTCCCTGAAGAAAATAGATCATCTGGAAGTAATCATGCTTGTGTCTCTGCAACTTCCAATGGGGCTGGTAGTCAAAACGAGCAGTCCACAGCACTTCTACGGATGCGCTCAACATAGGTCTCTGGTCATCGTCTCATATTACGAGACACGATTTCTCGCAGTGAAGCATAGTGCGGAGCCATGAGTCGTGTCAATATTTTTCTGGCAAAGTACGCGAACGCCCAAAATATATATCATTGACCGTGCCCGGATACACCAGAGGGTTATCAGCGTATAAAACAGAATGTTTTCAGCAAACAATTGGTTGAATATCCGGCGTCTGATTAATGATATGTGTGCCGCGCAATTCGATTTTCTTTAGTTGTTCTTTAAGTTCCTTCGTACAACGAGACATCCTATGGGAGAAGTATCTCTACAAGGCAAGGCCCTGATTTTATATCTCTTCGATGTTTGCGAAGAGATCAATCTTGATCAACTGCGCAGCATCCTGGGCACAAAATGCGTGGGGCAAGGGTTGCAGAAGCATGCCGCTTATGAAAATGCCCAGTTCATTCGTCCGCCGGTGGTCGAGGCGCTCGATCCCTTTGTCATTGATGGCAGTCAGCCCATCCAGGGAACCATCAAGTATTACGACTACGGAGTCGTGAGCCTCATCTTTGAGATTCCTTTCCAGGGCGATTGGAGGGCGCTTATTGATCTTTCCAGCCGTTGGATGTCGGAGAGCCGGTTGGAGCAACAGGCCAGCGCCATAGCCCAGGAAAAGCTGAAGGTCGTAGCTGCTGCACTGATCAAACCTTATAAGAACTGGTTGAACGAAGATTATTTCATCTTCGCTGTCAAAGAAGTCCCGGGAAGTTCCACCGCAGCGGAGTTGGTGCGCGCCCATGCTGCTGAAATCGCGCAGATCGTACGCGGCGAAACTTCTCCGCTTTCGGAAGGAGAACAGGCTGAGGTCATACAGTCGAGCATTTCGTATTATCCGAGCGATCTGGCGGTCATCGGCTGGAATGCTGCGTTCATTTATGACACTGAGACCGGCGCGCAAACCGCAATTCAATTGCTGGAGTACGCCAATTCACAGCTCCTGGAATTCCGTCACTACGATGATCTGCTGACGCGGGAGCTGGCCGGGGTATACAAATCGCTGGACCGCAAAGGCAGCGTTTTTGACCGCTGGCGGATGGGCCGCTCTGCATCGCGTCTGCAAACGGTTTTGCTCGACGTTACCGAATTGACCGAGCGCGTGGATAACGCCGTGAAATTTTTAAGCGACATGTTTTCTGCGAGACTGTATCGCCTGGCTGCCGCCAAGGTCGGAGTTCCCGATTACAAGAACCTGGTGCAGGAAAAATTGAAGACAGCCGAGGAGCTATACGGGTTCATGGTAGATGATTTTCACCAAAGCCGGGCCTTTGTGCTGGAGGTGATGGTGGTCATTATTCTGGTTATCGAACTAGTGTATGTTTTTCACGGAAAGGGTTGAGGAGACATGCACAAATGTGGTTCTCGATGACGATAATGACGCCGAGTTGGCTGAGCGCTGAATGCTAAGTGCTGATTGCTAGATATAGGCGCGCTCAGCCGCCCGCAGCTCACGGTAGCGGCGGAAAGCGACGCGTTCGTCTTCGAGTCCGAGGAGGGTGCGCAGGTTGCATCCCCGAAAGGTATACTTCAGCATTTTGGGGCCGTTGCGCAGCACGAATCCCGGACTGTGCCTGAGGGCGTTTGGAAAGTAGGCAAGCTTGATCCAGCGTTCTTTGCGCCAGCGTAGAAATTCAATTTCCTCCGGCTCCAGATGCTCAGAGCGGACGACTGCCGTCGTTCCGTCATACTCTTCTACACGCTCATTCACCAGCAGGTTGCGCTCGACAAAATCTTTTGTCATGGGCGTTCCCGGGTACGGCGTGGGATGCTGAATATAAGGCCAATCCACGTAGCGGCGGGCAAACTCCAGGTTGGCATTCACGGAATCGCGAGTGTCGCCGGGGTTGCCGACAATCAGCCCGCCCACTACATACATCTTGTTGCGGTGTATATGCTCGATCGCCTTCATGGTTGCGTTGCCGAGAGTCTGCCCCTGCTCGCCGCGCTCGCGATTCTTGGCGCTAGCGCGCAGGAATTGCAGATCGTCTTCCAGAATGTTTTCAATGCCAAGAAAGACGTAACGAAAGCCCGCCCGCCGCATGAGCGGGGCCAGGGTCTCTCCGTGATTGGCGATGGCCGAGGTCATGCCCTGGATGAAGTATTCCACGTCATTGCAGCCGGCTTCAATGATGGCGTGGCAGAGCCCCTCGAAGCGGTGGACGTTCAACGTGATGTTGTCATCCACCAGAAACAGACTGGTGGCGCCGTTAGAGCGCGCGTCGCGAATATCTGCGAGAACACGCTCGAAGGAGTAGGTATGAAAATTACGCCCGCGCATGGCGATGATGGAGCAGAAGCTGCAGTCGTAGGTGCAGCCGCGCGAAGTTTCGATCACGTCAACCTGACGCCCCAGCATGGTGTAGCCTTTGAGCACACGCGCTTTGCGGTTGGGCAGGCGAATCTCGTCTCCATCGAGAGAGTGCACCGGGCGCGGAGGATTGTGATGCCACACGCCACCCGAGCGGTAGGAAAGCCCTGAGAGGGTGTCGTACGAGCCTCCATTTTCCAAGGCGCGCACCAGCTCACGAAAAGTCAGCTCGCCCTCACCGCGGATGATGAAATCAATGCCGGCGTCGTCAGTCATATACGGCTCTGACGCCAAGCTGGGATCGTAGCCGCCGACAACGACTTTTACATCCGGTTTCAGCGAGCGAATCAGGGCAATGATCTTGATAGCAGTCTTGCGCTGAAAGGTCATCACGGAAAGGCCGACAACTTGCGGGTCCCACTCACGCACAAGTTTTTCGACGGTTTCGCGCACGCTCCTCTGTGCCAGGATCAAGTCGGCTACGGCGACGCGATGGTGGGAGTCAACATTTCCCGCCAGCGATGTAAGAGCGCCATTAGGCATGCGGATGACAATGGAAGGCATGTGCTCGAAGGAGTCAGGCATGGAAAGCAGCAGGATGTTCATTCCAACACTCCTTGCAAGAGATTCGTAATGACTTCAAACCAGAGCCGAAGCAGCGCAGAGATTTGTTTTACCTTACACTGCTGTTAGCCGTGCTGGCAACCGCATAAGTTGCTATTCTTTCGTCAACCATCAAAAAGAGTGGCTGTCACCCACGTCCATGGTTTCCATGTCCTTGTGCCATTCGGCCTCGCTGTGGCTCTTGAGCAGGCGGATGCAACTGTTCCAGCGCAGGATGGAATCATCATTAGCCGGCGGACTGATGGCCTCGGCCTCCTTGAAGCAGCGCAAGGCCTCTTCCACAGTCACTAACAGAGTGTGGGGCGGCCGGCCGGCAGCAAGCTGGGCCTTGGCGCGCCGCTCATGCAGAATTCCGGTGTAGTAGAGGTGCTCGTATTTATTGGTAAGCCGGTTAAAAGCTGCTTCGACTTCGGCGTAGCGATCGGAAGCATGTCCGGTGAACTGGTCGGTGATGGCTAATCCCAGGTTGCGCAACGCGACCTGATTCTCAGGATCGCTGGCAAGCACGTCGAGACAAATTGATTCGGCCTCTTTGGGTTGGTTGAGTAAACGATAGTGTTCAGCTTTGGCGTTGGCTTCCGCCACGCCGGCCATGGAGATGGATTTCAGCTCGAGTTCCATAACGCCCTCTCGCTTTGTATCAGGGCACGGCTTTAGTCGTGCCGTTAAGGTCTTCAAAGATGCGGGTTTTAGCCCCTGAGGTGTAGAACTCACTACCTCGCAGATTTATGCAACCCGTTCTAGCTTACCGCTTTCTTAATCTTGCGCACCAGTGCAAGCACGGGGTCGTAATATTCATCAACCACCCGCTCCTTCAGGGGAATAATAGCGTTATCGGTGATGTGGATATCTTCCGGGCAAACCTCAGTGCAGCATTTGGTGATGTTGCAATATCCCAGGCCTAATTCCTCTTTCAATAATTGCGTGCGCGAGACACTATCTAAAGGATGCATCTCCAATCCGGCGATGCGCACGAAGAAACGCGGTCCGGCAAACTGTTCTTGTTTATTGTGATCGCGCAACACGTGGCAGACGTTCTGGCAGAGGAAGCACTCGATGCACTTGCGGAACTCCTGCACGCGGTCAATGTCACGCTGGTACATCTTCCAGTCTGTGCCCGGGCTAGGAGTGAAGGCCGGGATCTTTTTGTTCACGCGGTAGTTGAACGAGACGTCAGTCACCAGGTCTTTGATAACGGGGAACGATTTCATCGGGGCAATGGTGATGGGTTCGTTCAAGGGAAGCGCGTCCATACGGGTCTTGCAGGTAAGACGCGGCTTGCCGTTGACCTCGGCGGAGCAAGAGCCACACTTGCCGGCCTTGCAGTTCCAGCGGACGGCCAGATCGGAAGCCTGATGCGCCTGCACGTAATGCAGAGCATCAAGCACGACCATGCCGGGCGCGATGGGTACGCGATATTCGACAGGGGCGCCGCCGTTGCTGTCGCCGCGAAAGATTTTCAGTGTAGCCTCGGCGGTGTTGGAGCTCGTCGTTGCCTGGTTTGGAGATTGTGTTGTTGTTGCCATTGATTGTTTCTCTTTGTGTCGCAGGGGCTAAAGCCCGTAATTTTTATTCTCGTTACGCATGGTGAAGCCATGCTCTTCCACGATGATTCCTAACTTTTCTGTGTTACAGCAGGCTTGCTCTCCGCCGGTTTCGTCTCCGACAAAATCTGTTTCAACTCTTCCGGCATCTTGGGCAGCGGCGACTGCCGCAGACGCATGGTGTCGCCATCACGCTGGATGATGTTGTTCTTCTTGCCCCATTCGGCGTCGAGTCCGGCGTAGTCAATGCGGCTGTGCGCTCCCCGGCTTTCCTTGCGGGCAATGGCGCTGCGCGTAACGGCTTCAGCCACAGTGAACATATTTTTCAAATCGCGAGCCAGGTGCCATCCCGGATTAAACATGCGTGAGCCTTCCACGCGAACTTTAGCGGCCCGCTGTTTTAGTTTTTCCAACTCGCTCATCGCGCGCTGCAGGTCTTCTTCCACGCGGAAGATGCCGACCAGGTTCTGCATGGTCTCCTGCAAATCATGGTGAACGGAATATGGATTCTCACCGTCTGTCCGCTCAAAGGGTGCCAGCATTTCGCGCTCGGCTTCGGCAACTTGTTGCGGATCAAGGTTGAGCGCAGAAGATTTCTTCGCATATTCGGCAGCACCCGCTCCCGCGCGGCGTCCAAAGACAAGAAGGTCAGAGAGGGAATTGCCACCCAGGCGGTTGGCGCCATGCAATCCGGCGGCAGCCTCACCGGCAGCGAAGAGTCCCGGTACGGTAGATTGCGCGGTCTCGGCCTCTACGCGGATTCCGCCCATCATGTAATGACACGTCGGACCGACTTCCATGGGGCCAGAGGTGATGTCTACATCGGCCAGCTCTTTGAACTGGTGATACATGCTGGGCAGCTTGCGCTTCACGTATTCGGCCGGCTTGTGCGAGATATCGAGATAAGCGCCGCCGTGCTCGCTTCCGCGCCCTTCACGCACCTCTGTATAAATGGATCGTGCGACTACGTCGCGGGTGGAAAGCTCCATGCGCTGCGGATCGTATTTTTCCATGAAGCGCTCACCCAGCTTGTTGCGCAGGATACCGCCCTCGCCGCGCACGGCTTCGGTCACCAGGATGCCTTGCACGCCTGGAGGCCATACCATGCCGGTGGGATGGAACTGGACGAACTCCATATCCATCAGTTCGGCTCCGGCATCGTAGGCCAGAGCCATGCCGTCGCCGGTGTACTCCCATGAATTGGATGTGACCCGCCATGCCTTGCCGATGCCACCTGTAGCAATCACGATGGACTTGGCCTTGAATACGATGAAGCGTCCTTGCTCGCGCCAGTAAGCGAATGCGCCGGCGACGCGGTTGCCATCTTTGAGCAAGCGCGTGACTGTGCACTCCATGTAGACATCAAAGCCGAGCGAGACGCCACGGTCCTGCAACGTGCGGATCATCTCGAGGCCAGTGCGGTCGCCAACATGGCAAAGGCGCTTAAAAGTATGCCCACCGAAGGCCCGCTGCAGGATGCGGCCGTCTTCGGTGCGATCGAAAAGCGCTCCCCACTGCTCCAGCTCGCGCACGCGGTCCGGAGCTTCCTGGGCGTGCAGTTGCGCCATGCGCCAGTTGTTCAGCAGTTTGCCGCCGCTCATGGTGTCGCGGAAATGGGTGCGCCAGTTATCAGCCGGGTCTACGTTGGCCATGGCCGCGGCCACGCCGCCCTCAGCCATCACGGTGTGTGCTTTGCCGAGAAGCGATTTGCAGATCACGCCCACGCTCGCGCCCTGGGCCAGGGCTTCAATAGCGGCGCGCAATCCTGCGCCTCCCGCCCCAATGATCAGGACATCATGCTCGCGCAGTTCATATTTTCCGTTGAATCGTTGTTCGTTCACAGTATTTTCAGGTCCCGAATGGCGCCGGTCGCAACCAGCCGAATGTAGAAGTCCGTCAGCCCGACAGAGATGAGGCTCGCCCAGGCAAACAGCATGTGCCGCTCGTTGAGGAAGCTGCTTAGCGTCCAGGCAGAGTGGCGTGCTCCCCCGCCGGCAACGCAGGAGAAGCAATCAAGCTTGCCGCCGATCAGATGGCGCAATGAGTGGCAGGACAAGGTGTACGAGGAGAGCAGAACAACGTTGACCAGCATGATGACTGAACCCAAGCCGACGTAGAAGCTGCCCTCAAACCAAAACGCCCGAATGGCGTCATACCAGAGGAAGCAAAGAAAGATGAAGGCAAGATAGAGAGCGTAACGGTGAAGGTTTTGCAGGATAAAGGGGAAGCGAGTCTCTCCGCTGTAGCTGCGGCGCCCTTCGCCTACTGCGCAGGCCGGCGGATCCCAAAGGAAGGCCCGGTACAGAGCCTTACGATAGTAGTAACAGGTTGCGCGGAAGCTCAGCGGACCTCCTAGAATCAGAAATGCGGGAGAGAGGGGCCACCAGTGATGGTGGGGATCAATCAGGGGAGAGTAAAAGGGCGAGAGATAAGGGCCCCACTCATAAAAACCGCTCTCCCAGGCCCGCAACGTCGCATAGACGCTGAAGCCTCCCATCAAGACGATTACGGGCACGAGCTCCAACCACCATGCATCGCGCCGCTGTGTGCTGCCCAGACGAACCAGCGCCGGAGAATCCGCCAATCCTTCACCTCCGCAAAGCCCTATAGAGTAGTCAGAAAATAGGTTTTTGGCTAGTGCCTCGGGCGTTTTCTTTCAGGGTTCTTGTTTGGCGCTCTCGGTGCGCGCCGGGAGTCCCGCTGAATTTGCTCGCGTCTATTGCTTTTCCCTGGAGCTTGGAGCTGAGAGTTTGGAGCTGTCTCCGAGGGTTGGATCGGCATCTGGAGCATGCGGTGTTAGCTTCCGGATGATAAATTCCTGAATCAGATTAGCGACGGCAGTTGAGCCGGTCCTGATCAGCGCGTTTTCGAAGGTCAATGCTACTCCGCGATCTGTCTTTGGATAGTAGAGATTTGAGATACCGCCCGAGGCGAGGTTCCCGAGAATCCCCGAGTAATTAGGTTGCCACTGTTGGTTGTCGCCCTTGCAGATCACGGAACGCGAGATGGCATACCAGATTCGTGATCGCGTACTGCCAGTTCCCCTGTAGAAATAACGCGGATCCTGTTTCAGGAGCGATGGCAGTATGGCAGCCCCGATGAACGTGGCTGTAACACTGTCAGCATAGGATGCGCCGAAGCGCTTTCCATAACCTTGTGCGCCTTGCCCATATCCCCGGAGACGGCCATCGGCCTGCTCAACTCCGGCAACCGCCCCAGTCAGGGCGAAGTTGACTGGATCAATGGTCGTCTTCCAGGCCAGCTCGAACTTTTGCTTGGGGTTGAGAGGAACTGCATCGGGGATATAGCTGACATAGAAGTTGGGAACGAAGCCGAGCACGCGCTGCTTTTCCTGGACCTTGATCTGCTCTTCTGCTATTTCGGCGGGCGAGCCTCCAACCTGTACTTCAACGTGGACGGCGGGAACCAACGGGTTCCGCGGAGCAATGTAGACCTCTCCGGAATGCAAGATTCCAGAGGATGTTTGCGTCACGAAGCCCGTCGCCGCGATTCGAATCTGAAAGTCGCCGGGAACGACGTTGGCAAAGGAGTATTGCCCATCGCTGCCCGACAGCGCTTCCTGGTTCAGGGATTGATCGTTTGGCGATTGACCCGGGCGTAAAAGTGTCACCCGGGCTCCGACGACAACGGCCCCGGTTCCGTCAACCACGGTTCCGCTGATGCGTCCCGCTAATTGCTGATCAGGCGCCTGCTCGCCGGCGGGCACATTTGTTCCCGGTGCTTGTACGGCAGGGGACTGCTGCGACTGGGACTGCGGCTGAGTCTGAGCCAAAGCCGGAAGGCAAGACAGGATAGTCAGGCTGAGCCAAATTAAGCTTCCAAAACCAAGAACTGAACCCGGGGCATTTCGCTTGCAACGATCCTTTTTCACAGAACCCTCACACTTGTCGTTATTTTATAGTAAAAGCGAACCGCAGAGGCCGCCGGGGAACGCAGAGGGAAATAAAAGCAGAAAACTCGCCGTAGATTACGCGCATCACGTTTTTTCACTCTGTCATCCTAAGCCGCGTATTTTGCGCGAAGGACCCCGAGGATGTCTCATTTGCCCATTGCCGCCGAAAGGCATTCTCTGAAGAAATTCTGCGTCCAGGCATGCTGGCGGACTTTCCGCTGCTAAGACGCCCCCCTTCGCAAACAAAAAGCGTGAAAGGGCAGCTATCGGCCACAGACGGCTCGAAAAAAAGCTTGCAAGAAAAAGCACTCCACTCGTTCCTCAGCTTAGAAGCAAGAGTTCCACCTGAAACCGGAGGACACCTATGTTGCGGTTCAGAGTTTTGCTTGCGGCTGTGGCGATCGTATTTTTCTGCCGGACAATTCCGGCGCAAACCATTGAGGTCAATGAGAAGGCAACACGCATCGAGCTGCACGACGCCGGAAGTCAGCTCATATTTCCTGTCCGGAACCTCTCTTCTGAAACCGTCCAAGCCCACTTAGGCATTGAGATCCTTGGTTCCGACGGAAAAGTCAGGGGGAAGACAGAGGAACAAGAAGCGATTTCTCCCGGGGCCAATCGAATCACAGTTCCATTTTCCTTCTGGACCGATACTGCCGACATGCAGACCCGGGATGCCCCCTGGGAGCGCCTGCGGTATACCTTCGAGTTTCAGGATGCAAAGCATGCTCCCGTCTCCGGCATCGTAGCCATCGCGCAAATCACGCCGCAGCTGTTTGAGCTGAAAACCTGGAGGCCGCAATATGTCCTCGGTGATTCGGTCTATCGGGTTCGCGTTCACACGCAGCATCCGGTGACGCAGCAGCCTGTCGCCGGCGTCCAGGTGGAGGGGAAATTAGATTTTCACGACGATAAAGGGACCGTTCTTCACAGCAAGGCCGTCACCGACAAAAGCGGTAATGCAGTTCTGACATTCAGTATCCCCGATAATCAGCCTGCAAACGGGCCTGAGCTCAGTGTCATCGCCACACGAGGCGGCTTTCAGCGTGAAATCTCTCCTGATGTTGATCTGCTCTATCTCGGCAACGCTCTTATCACCACCGACAAGCCAATTTATCAACCCGGCCAGGTTTTGCACATGCGTGCACTCTTGGTGGCCGACTCCAAGCGAGTCAAGGCGAATGCCAATGTGATCGTGACGATCACCAATCCCGACCCTGACGACACGGTAATTTTCCGGGAGACGCTGCAAAGTTCCCGCTTTGGGATTGTGCATGCGGACTGGCAAATTCCCGAGAACCAGCAGCGGGGAGACTACAGGATCCAGGTAGTTCCGGCAGATGGTGACGACGCTCACCACTGGCGCGCAGAGGCTTTTGTAACCATCAGCCGCTATGAGTTGCCTAATTTCGTGGTGAACGTAAAGCCTGACAAGTCGTACTATTTGCCGGGCCAGAATGCCGAAGTCGAGGTGCGAGGCGACTATTTATTTGGAAAAGCGGTCAAGCATGGACACGTACGCGTCGTGCGAGAGGATAACCACCGATGGAGCTACACAGAACAAAAATGGGAGACCGAAGAAGGCGATGAATATAAGGGCGAGTTGGATTCGAGCGGCCACTTTACGGCACACATCAATCTGAAAAAGGAAGAAGACGACCTGTCGGGCGATGATTACGCGCGCTTTAACGATCTGCATTTTGCCGCCTATGTCACGGATGCCACAACCCAGCGAACAGAGCAGCGGCGCTTCGACTTGCGTATCACGCCATACGCCATTCACGTTTACTACATTCCAAGTGGCGGCCAGCATGAAGACCTGCCGTTGAATTTCTACCTTTCAGCTCAATATGCGGATGGCAAGCCCTGTCAGTGCGAAATTGCGATTCAGCGGTATTTCCAAAAGAATACGGTCGCGGAACAGCAGGAGCAGTACTCGCCGCTGACCAAAATCACCACCA
>Ga0207127_10129_pt1 | contig 19027 bp, 18 predicted proteins | sample Alteio_BWMinHeat_17_FD_153574 | JGI IMG/M metagenome (GOLD analysis project Ga0207127, IMG submission 153574) | Enriched cells from forest soil in Barre Woods Harvard Forest LTER site, Petersham, Massachusetts, United States -... | ecosystem: Environmental > Terrestrial > Soil > Temperate forest >...
GTTCGGCAAAGAGAGCTTGTATTCCTAGAGCCCACCCTGCGATCTTCTGCACAGTGTCTGTGCTTAGATATGACCCAGTGACAAAAGACTCTCGGAAAAAAGATGTGGAGAGCCATTCGTTGAAGCATGGTGAGCACTGCACACCTCACTCGGGACAATTTGACAGGACCTCTTATTGAAACGCCGAATGCTAATCTCGCACGAATTTGCCACAAGCAGCTGGAGTGACACGCCAAACCAGGCCGCAGTCGGTTGGAAGTGCAGTACTTGCGGAAAGCTTATCACCAGGATTGAAGACGGACGGGTGGAATGGCTAGCGAGTGAGGATGAGCAGGGAACTACCAGGTTAAAGGGGTTAAGGTTAGTGCATCAGCTATCAGCGGGCCCCAGAGGACGTAAGGGGTATGGCTGCCAATACGACAAGCGCTATGAGTTCAAGAAAGATCGGAGCGTGGTAGAAGGTCTCGCCCTGGGGAGATTTGTTGGACCCGATGGACTTATGCTGCTGTTCTCGTTCATGGCAGAGAATGAACTACCTGCAAACGACATCCTCGAACTGGCAAAGAGAGTGCAGATTCCAGGATACGAGCAGGCGCGTGATCTGTTTCAAACGGCAGTTACCCTGGGAGTTCTGAAGCCTTCCATTGGAGTAGGATACTACCTTCAATCCGAGATTCGAGCATTGCTCCGATGGGCCACGAAAAAAGTGGGGTAGCTTCTGTCTTGAATACCATTTCGGGAAGTATCAAACGACAAAACAACTGTAAAAAGGGAAAATCATGGCGGTGAAGCTGAACAAAAGGGCCTTTGCCCATGGGCAAGAACTTGTGAAAGAAGGAAAAGTTGTATTCGACGAAAAGGACACGTGTTGGGACTGAAAGATAACAGGCTGTTGCTGGCTGCGGCAGAGGAAATGGCCGTACCGATGCCGATGGCCAGCGTTGTGCACGACCAGTTTCTGGCCGCCATAGCACAAGGATTGGGCGAGGCGGATTGGTCGGCAATTGCTGCTGTTGCAGCCCGCAATGCAGGGCTTTGAATCAATAACGCAAAAAACCCGAGCCTTGAAAAAGAACCCGCGGCTTTGGAAGGGTTTTTTCTATGGACGGAGTAGCATGCACACACATCGTGAGCATCACAGCTATTCAATTACCAAGGCCGCACGGCTGTGAGGAATGCGTCAAGATCGGATCGGGCTGGGTCCACTTGCGCACGTGTCAGACCTGCGATGTGACCCTGTGCTGTGATTCGTCACCGCATCGCCATGCCAGCAGACACGCACGTTTGAGCGGCCATCCGGTCATTTCTTCGGCTGAGCCGGGAGAGCGCTGGCTCTATTGCTATCCGGACGATACTTTCGCGGAGTACTAGGCAAGTGTTGAGTAAAGAAAGAGCCATGAGTGAACAACAAGCTGCGAATGGGAAAAAGGCATCGGGACAACCGGAGGACCTTATTTTAGCTGGCGAATATTCTACGTCTAAAGCCGTATAACCACCTTCAATCTGAGACGGCTTTGGTCCTACCCACCTTTTCGTAACAATAAACCCTCCTCACGAAGAATTGTTATCAGGTACAGGCGCCATTAATATCCCAAATCAGGAAAACTGTTGCGGGGTATGTTGTCGTGTGGCTAGCAGACGAGAACGTGGCCTTATCAACAGTGTCAGTGGGATTTGAAGGTAGGCGGGCGCAGTAAATTTGGATCTATGAATTTTCTTTGTGCGAGGAGACCATGAACGCAAAAAGCAACATTGCAAGGCTGTTCCAATATTCATCTCAAAAACCTTTGATACATTTCTTGACGCTCATTCTGATACTGCTTTTCACCGTACCGTATGGCCGTGCTCAAGACTGGAAGCACGTAACGTTTGACGTTGGAGGTGGAGTTTCTCCTCTGGCGGGAGATATCCATAGGCCTCTGAATAATGGATGGAATGTCCGCGTTGGCGGCGGATACAACTTCACCTCTCATTTTTCAGCGAGCCTCGAGTATACCTATAACGGATTCGGGGTAAGCCGGAACGTCCTCAATGAAGCCCAGGTACCAAGCGGCACCGCCCACCTGTGGTCACTTACAGTTGATCCCAAGGTGCGGTTCATGTCCGATAACATAGTCAGTCCCTATGTCGTAGGCGGAGTTGGTTACTACCGCCGAACAGTGGAATTCACAAACCCCACGCTTGTTCCTGCTCTTGTTTCTGATCCGTTCTTCGGAGTGTTTTTCAAGAGCTTCGTCCAACAAGACCAAATACTTGGTCGTATCAGGCAAAGCGGGGTTGGTGGAAGTTTGGGCGCGGGGGTCGACGTCAAACTCGACGGAACTGGCCTAAAGTTCTTTGCGGAGGGACGATATCACTACGCTGACACTGGCCGGATTCCAACCCGAATGATCCCAGTGACCTTTGGAGTGAGATGGTAAACGGCAATCAGCACTTTCGCCGAGACCGTCCGTAAGTGGAAGGAGCACGATTTGATCTCTACTGCCGGCGGAGTTGTTATTGAACTGCCCCGCCGGCCTGCTTCCGGCGTCTCAGAAAGACGCAGGCCATACCTTGGGTTCGCGCACATATCTAAATCCTTCGGCTCGAACCAGGCCCTCAAGCGGCATGAAGCACACGGCGAATGGTCCATCATCAACCGAGGATTACGAGTTGGTGGCTTCACAAGACGAGCCGTTGACTCGGCCGGCCACGAGTATTTCGGATGTCTCGGCACTGCACGCCGAGCTGGCAAAATGAAGGCGGAGCGCGATTCTCTTCTTGATCGTGCCGCCCGCCAGCAAGCCGAGTTAGAAAACATACGCAAACGCACCGCCAGGGAGCAGCAGGAGTTCAAGGACTCTGCCTTGGCAGACGAACTCGCGTCGCTGTTGCCGCTCCGGGGTTGAGTTGATCCGGAAGCAATGGGTTGATGCGATGAGCAAGCTAGGGTTGAGATTGATACCAGCAAGCGGGGAGCCTTTTGACCCGCGGCTGCATGAAGCAATCGAGATCGTCGATACAGCAGCGGCGGAGGACAACCACGTTGTGGAAGAGTTGCAGGCAGACTACAAGCTGGGAGAGAGGCTACTCCGTCCAGCCAGGGTTCGCGTCGCCCGCAATCCAAGAACGTAAGTTCCTAGGCAGCAACCCTTTGTACGAAATCCGCAGGAAGAGGCACGAGCGCAATCACCCGTGTTCCTCGACCGGGTTGGCTCTTCACCACAACCTTTCCACCTAAACGCTGTGCACGTTCGTGCATACTGCTTAGGCCAAAGCTGCGATGAATGCCGGAGATAGGGGCTCGCACAAATCCCCGGCCGTCATCATCCACGCACAATTGTATCTTCCGCTGCTTGTAAACTAATTGAATGCGGACCGTGGTCGCCTGAGCGTGCTTCTGCACATTGGCCAGCGCCTCTTTCCCGATGCGCAAGAGCTCAAGCCGTATTTCCGGCGACAATGTGCGAGTCTGTTTTTGAAAAGAAAATTCCAGCTTCACCGGAGTGGCAATAAAAAACTGTTTAGCCAGAGACGATAAGGCCGGACCCAACTCCTGGCCTTCGAGGGATTCATCCGTCAAAGTCCACATCGAGCTTCGGGCATGTGCGAGGCTCGCGCGGGCAACATCGCGGGCGTGGCGCAAATGCCGCCGCGCTTCATCTATGTTCTCAGCGAAGTCTTGTTCAGCCGCTTGTAGTTGAAGCACAATCGCATTCAAGCCTTGAGACAAGGTATCATGCAGATCTGCAGCCATCCGCCTGCGCTCCTTCCAGACTGTTTGCTGACGCTGCATCCGTTCCGCCTGTCTGTACTGAGTAATGTCGGTAAGTGTCGCCGTCGCCCCAGCGATGTTCTTATCCGCTGTCCTGATCGGGACCGCGCTGAAAAGAAGATCATACGAACTGCCCCCGGTCTGCTTTAGATGGTACTGTTTTCCGTTCGTGGTCTCTCCACGGAGAGCTCTCATGCAGGGCCATTCCTGCGCAGGGACATAACAGCCGTTCAGATCGAACAGTTCACCCCAGATGTTGGGTGCAAAATCCAACAATCTTCCTTCGGGATTCACCTGCGCCAGTTGCCTGGCCGCTGCATTGACGAGTGTTATCTTTCCCTGTGTGTCGCAGACGATGATGCTGTTCGGGGCCTGCTGCAAGACCATGTCCACGAATGGGCTTTGCCCAAAGCTTCCGGTGCGTCTCCCATCGGCGCCCCTTGGGGATAGCCTGAGATTGCATTCGCCTTTAACATGTTGGCTGCGGCCTGCATTCTTGAAATTATCTGTCTTCGAATTGAGATCCGAATAATGTTGAGATAAACAATATTTTGATTTCATGAAATTAATTTCTTCCCGGTTTCGTGAAACGGGACCGGCACAAGTCTTGTGAAGAACAGGAGATTCAAGCCACGGACGTCAAGTCCAAATGCACAAGGCCGCGTTTAACAGCAAGGCTTATGGCTTCTGTCCGTCCAGCGGCTTTCAGCTTTTCTAAAATGTGGCTCACATGCACTTTCACAGTTGCTTCACTGATGTTGAATACAGCTCCTATTTCCTTATTGCTTTTGCCCGTGGCCATGACGCGAAGCACCTCCATTTCCCGGATGGTTAATTGTTTATTGGCTACACGTTTCGCCAACCTTGCTCCCACTCCTGGCGGAATCCAGGTTTTGCCGGAGGCGACTGCGCGAATACACTCGACTAATTCCTCTGCCGGAACATCTTTGAGAACATATCCCTGGGCCCCAGCCTTGAGTGCCCGGTAGATATCTTCTTCACTCTGGTATGTGGTGAGCACGATAAGGCGTGCTGTTTGAGATTTCTCTCGGATGGCAATGACCGCTTCCACGCCATCCATCGCCGGCATTCGCAGGTCGAGAAGCGCCATGTCGGGACGTTGTGCGAGAAACTGTTCGACAGCCTCCTGTCCGTTAGAGGCTTCGGCGACGACCTGCATTTCCGGCTGGCGGTTGATCAGCGTTACCAGCCCTTCACGCACCACGGGATGATCATCGGCAATTAAAACTCTGAACGGTTTGCTCTTTTTCATATGAGTTTCATATGAGTCGCCATGTGTATTGAGACCCTTAAGTTTTGGCACTCCAGACTGAATTCGTGCCTGCCAGATGGGTGGTTGGTTAACTCTCCCGGGCTTTAACTGCTTGGATGAAACGGACCCTATCGGCGTTGTAGCTGCCATGCCCATTCTCCATTCATGACCGTTGTTGGCCACGGGTCTGCCTTGGTCTGATATTTGTTTGAGGAAGTGCGGAAAGAAAAAGGCGCGTTTCAACGTTGAGAGCTTTCGCCAATCGACGTAAAACTGCTTGAGTTGGAATCCATTGGCCGCCCTCAATCAAGACAATCTCACGAATTGAGAGTCCTGCCGCCTTGGCAATTTCTGCCTGCGATCTGGGGTGGGCAACGCAGAGATTCCGGCACATCTCCACAAGGGACCCAAAATCAGCGGCGTCCGATCGCCTGCCGCAACCAAGTCCGTCCCGAAAAGAACCCGCAGTTCGGGTGCGTTCCTGGCTGGCAATACTCATCAACCGGATTGAGTCTGCACACTGTTGCTCCCGCGAGCGGGACGATTTCTGTTTATGTCTCGTTCTCATGGCGGCTGGCAATCGTGCCTTTCAATATGAGTCAACCTTCCACAGAACCTAAAGATTCAAATACCAGGGAGCAAACAGTTTCTTCATTCGCAACTACTTAGAGCAAGCACTTTTCATTCCAATTGCGAGAGCAGCTTGCAACCTTCTGAATATCCTCTTTGCTCAGAGCCAATTAGCCCGGCTGCCCGCAGACTGTGGAACCGCTTGACTGGCTGAAAAGAGCGTCTCATGACGTCGGTAGTTCGACATGATTCCGTCACGTCTGATGTCGGGAGGGCAAGGCGATTTCGGGCAATTGATAAGTTCTAAATCAGGAAATTCCCGAAATGGCATGGAATGGGGCTTTCTTCGGTCCTTAGGGTCGTAGGCTGATTTCGCCCATGCTTCAGCAACATGGATTTAGCGCTGAGCAAATTTTTTTGATAAAATCGCACCTAGAAGCAATTATCGCTCTGCCACTTCGTACCCCGGGGCGGTATCTATATAACCACTGCGCACACGGACCAAGAGTATGTGCCTCACGCATTTTCGGTAGGGGCTATGTGTGTTCGCATTGCAAAGCGTCAGCCACACTTAAACTGTTTCCATACTGGGCCATTTTCAGTTATGAAACGCCAAAAAACTTTCGAGTTGCTGGTCATCAATGAAGCTGAGACCGCAACCGTGAGAACTTATTTCATAACCTACCTCCATTTGCCGCCCGATTCGGGGCAACCGAAGTACCGGTGCTTGGAAGAAAGAGCGGCTTGAGGAATTCCATGATTGCTTCTACAACGATTTCAAGCCTTTCGGGTATTGCTATTTGTGGCGTGGGCGTGTTTTGGTTGAATGTCATTTCTGTTCGCTCCGTCTGGGGTCGAGTGTTTGCGAGCAGCGGCAAGGTTGGCAATCAGCGGAGGCTTTCATGGCTACGAATGCAGTCCCTATAGCAGTCCCTATAAATGATTATCAGATACTGAGAATCGGGCAACAGCCATTCGGGGGCGAGTTTATTAAGGGGGATTGGATCCGTCGAGGGCCCGAAATGATTGGCGAGAGCTTGGCTCTCAAGTCAGCACTCGAGCACGTCGACGCCGTCGCACCAACGGATGCGACTGTGCTTATTCTGGGTGAAACCGGAACCGGAAAAGAGCTTATCGCGCGGAGGATCCATAATCTCAGTGCACGGCGAGATCGTGCGTTCGTTACCTTCAACTGTGCATCTATCCCCTCGGGTCTGCTCGAAAATGAATTATTTGGCCACGAAAGAGGGGCGTTTACCGGGGCGTTTACGCGAGAAATCGGACGCTTCGAACTGGCAGACCAAGGAACGCTTTTCCTTGACGAAGTTGGGGACATTCCGCTGGAATCGCAGTCCAAATTGCTAAGAGTTCTGCAAGAGCGGGAGATGGAGAGACTTGGCAGCGCGCGAACCATCCGCGTGAACTTTCGTCTGGTGGCCGCAACCAATCGCGATCTCACCCGGATGGTTACAGCCGGGCAATTTCGCAGCGACCTCTACTACCGGCTCAAAGTTTTCCCCGTTCGCCTCCCTCCTTTGCGTGAACGACAGGGGGATATTTCTCTCTTGGTCTGGTATTTTGTCGGTCATTATGCCCGAAACATGCAAAAAGAAATTACAACAATCCCTGCAGAGACGATGGAAGCCCTTACCCGCTATCGGTGGCCTGGGAACATCCGTGAACTACAGAACCTTATCGAACGCGCTGTTATTCTGTCACCCGACACCACCCTTCGTGTGCCCCTGGCTGACCTGAGACCGCCGCCTCTGCGTGATCCCCCCACAGCTGCTACCCTCGAAGAGGCTGAACGCATGCACATTCTGCAAGCATTGCAGGACACCGATTGGGTGATCGGCGGCCCTGATGGCGCTGCCGCGCGACTCGGAGTAAGACGCACAACTCTGCTCTACAAAATGAAGCGCTTGGGAATTTTCCGGCCCGAAAACTGACGAAGCACTGTCAATCTTCTGACACGACTCGGCCTCTATCCTCTAACAGAGGTTGTTTTCTATTGCTTCTCTAACCGCTTCAGTCGCCGATGTCTTTCGGCAACCCTGGCCTTCCGCCTGGCGATTTCCAGCGCCAGAACAGCTGAAAAGCTTGCTCATGCCAGTTAAACGTTTTCGGCTTCACGCTCACCAGGGCGTTTTTCCAGTCAACCGCATCAGCCGCAGCGCCGCACTCAACAGATCCGTGCATATATATATAAGGATTCGGAAAAACGCCTAGAATGGTGACATGCACAATCAGAATCCCATGCCGGGCAACAATGGGGAAGGTATATCTCTCGCCCGTTTGTGGTAAATCGAACGCACCTTAGGCTCCAAACACCGATCCTGTTAACCCGCTTATTTTGTACCAGTTATGCTTTGCCGACGAGGTTTTTGCGCCCCACAGGTGCCAACCCTGCAGAAAGGTTCGCCCCGCGCTACTCCGATATTTGCGAAGAAAATGCAAGTCGCCTTCCGGCCACTGTGGAGACGGCATGCCTGTGATATTTCCCACTTGCCTCGCCAAGATGTGCGGCTTTCTGAACCCGTTCCGCAATATCTCAGTCATTCGGCTCAGATAGACTTCTTGCTGGAATCACTCTTGGCAGTTGCGGACTTCATCGGGATCCACTGTCCGCTGTCGCCTTGGGGCGGGGACTCTTTAGATTTCCACTTATCAACCACAAACACCTGACAACACGCCAGGAGTATGATCGCAGCCCAGCAGACCACGATCACAATAAGATCGAGCAAAGATCCACTGGTCATGAAGTGCAAGAGGCCTAGGCCACTCATACCCGCGATCCCGCCGATCACAACTTTCATTTTCTCCCGAGCAAGTACAACTAGAAGAGCCACAGTGCCAACGCTCGCGGTAGTTACCCACAACCCAACGTGGAAGGTTTTGGGAGACTCTAGATCACCGGTGCCGGATAGGACGCCAAGAATTCCGAACATCATAATGACGGCCCATACGCGGTCCCAACCCTGCAGAAACTGCCGCCCCGCCGCCCTCCGATATTTGCGAAGAAAATGCAACCCAATTTTCCTCTCGATGATCACTGACCGCTTGCAGCTTCAGTCCCGAGGCTTGCTGGTCTTCATTGATGCTGTGGATAGCATTTAATATCACCGGTCTTGGGATCAATTGAACACAGGGCTAAGCTTCGAAGCTTTTCAGGGTCAGCAGAAGCAAATTCAGGCGTTAGTAGGACCTCCTTATTGAGTAGGCGAGCTATCGCAGTCATCAGTTCAAACACAGATTCGGCTTTCGATGCCGAGTCTACATCTTCCGGCAAGACGTCCATTTCAACTTGATTAGCATCAAACAAGTGACAATTCACCGTCAGTCCAGGCAATGTAATTTTCAAAGACACGTTGGTTGTTTTCAGTTTTTCCAGAACCACGTCAAACTTTGGTAAGGGTTTTGGTACACCGTTTTCTTCGTATGTGACTGCGTAGTGCGAGGCTAGGTAGTCTAACAACCTTTGCCAATCATCAGGCGTGACGTCGAATATTCTAATGTCTAGTAGAGCACCACCGTCCGGAATGAAGATGTCTTTATAAATATCAGCTTTCATTTCGTGCCCTCTCTTGGTTCTCGACAGACTTTCATTGAGACTACGGACCTATGAGTCCTATGAAATTACCATTCGAGTCCCATCTTGCTCCTTGACCATTCGGAAGGCGAACATTGGTTCTGCCTTTGGAATCAACAAAGCATTGGCTCGCGGGATTCGTTAGGATCTCTTCGATGATCTCCTGAGCCGCAGCGTTAATGTCCCCTGGAGACATGGCGGATGTGTCTGGAAATCCCTGCCCCCTGCCGCTATGTTTTTGAAGAGCTCGACCTGCATTTGTAGGCGAGTTCTTCGTCGAATTATATGACTGATTCGCGCTCCGAGCATAGTCATCAAAATTCGACGGGTCGCAGGGATCTTTGGTAGTAGGAGGGCTACCCCCGCCCCCACCCCCACTCGCGGAACAGGTCTTCCTGGCCAGCGCACGAAGCAATTGAGGGGTAGCACCGGACAACAGTCTCGGTCCTTCATTTGGTATTTGTCCCTCCTGATCGTCCTTCCACATGTCAACTTCGAGCAGACCCAACTCCAATTCTTCCAACGCACCTATGGCCATAGCACCGTACATCGCCCCTGCAGGAATTTCCTCTGCGGCTGCTGCCGCCCGTTCAACTGAGTTCGGTCGCGGTCTCCTGCAAATTGTCCCAATGCTCGACGATCAGACCATCTTCGAAGCGAAAGATGTCGAAGCCGATGCGTGGCCCGAAGAAGTTGTATTCAGTGTGAGCTAAGACATAATCGCCGTCTTCAAAGACACGGATGGTGTTGACTGACGCATCGGGCGGCATGTTCTGAATGAGGGCGACTACACCTTCAGGGCCAGGTCCTACCTGTAGGTTGTGCTGGATGTAGTTGTTCGGGTTGACATACGCGAACGGGACTGGATTTTTAGTCTCAAGCGACTTCAAGAGATCGACGACCTGCTGTTTACGGCTAGGGGGCATGGGTCCTCCAAGGACAAGTTCATCCTCTGAAATTGTGGACCATTTGGTCCTTTATTTGCAAGTCCCTCAAGTGAATTGAACGATAATGTTGCAATGGGACGACGAAAACTGTTCACCCGAGAAGATGTCCTCGACAAAGCGATCCCCATCTTCTGGAAGCACGGCCTCGCTGAGACGAGTGTTCAGGACCTTGAACAGGCCACCGGTGTGCGCAAATCGGGCTTGTATGCGGAATTCAAGGACAAAGAAGACCTGTTCGTGGAGAGCATGCGCAGATATTTTGACGTACTGATGGCACGCGGACACCTGACAAAACAGCCTCTGGGTTGGACCAATGTTGAGAGTTTTCTCAAGGTCTGCTATGGGAGTTGGGGCCAGAAGGGCTGCTTCTCGGTGAACTCTATGCGCGAGTTCGCAGACCTCCCCCCAAAAGCCCGCCAGATCATGGTCGCGAGCGTAATGAAAGCCCATCAGCTGCTCATCGACAATCTAGCTGCAGCGCGTGGACCTCGTGACGATAATGATTCCCTCGCCGGCCTCATCATCACGTTCTTTAGCGGAATTTGCCTGGAGCAGAACCTCGGTCCCGACCGGGCGCGAATTACAAAGAAGATCGACGCCTTCATGCGGCTGATTCGCGCAATCTGATCGTCAAGTGAGACGAAGAAGCTGCTGGCAGACGTGACGAGCACGCTAGACGTGTACAGCTACCAGCATCCAGACGGTTCCGTTACGGTACGAAAGGTGCGGACTTTGCCTTCGCCATCGGAGCTTGATGAGCAGTCCGATCAACGTCATCTCACCGATTACCAGAAAGAGCAACTCCGTCCTGCGATCAAGCAATACGCTGGTTCACGGCTGCGAGTATTCTACTCAGGCGGACCGAATACGCTCGCTTACGCCGAGGAGTTGAAGCAGTTATTCACGGAGAGTTGGAAAACAAACGAAGTTTCAGTTGTCCCGGTCGGAGATGAGCGGATCATCGACGTGCAGATCACTGTCGGCAACAAGGGGCAGGAGGTCGAAGCGCGGACGCTGCTTGACGCTTTTCAGAGCGCAGGAATAAAGCAAAAGAAGTTTTTCTCGGTCGATCCGGATGCGGGGAAGGATGTGGCGCTCTGGGTCGGGCCGAAGAGTCCAAAGGACGCCAGTCCAGATCAATGCGGGTCACCGGAGCTAAACCCAAAACCGGGACAGGCTCACAATTGTGATTGGATTGCTCAAGCTGGAGGAGTTTGCCCGTTCGTGCCTAAGTGAGCGATTTCCAACGCTCAAAGGGACCCACATTGAGATACGAGCCGTTGAATAGCCGAGCGAAAGAGCCTGGAGTGCAGCCTTGATCGTGCTTCGGCGCGACAACACATGAGTGTGCTGCGCACGGTGGGAATATGAGCCTCGGGAGCGTAGAATTCGCTAGAGGCCATGGAGGAACGAAAGATGGATATCGACTCACAGACGAAAGAGTATCTTGATGCGCAGATCACAGGACGTGTATTACGCCGCAAAAAGCTGAGTGAAGAAATGACAATCATTATGTCCGAAGTCGCCAAGAGTCGTAACATTGAGTCGTAACATTTCGGATCATTTGCACCGGTTTTCCAGCATTGTCAGAGAGGTGCATAGAAGTACATTGAGGTTCGCAGACCCGAATCAACACACTGAAAAGAAAGGAACTTGTAGGTCACTCAGTAGAAGCGCTGGCACTCACAGGAATCGTTGATAGGTCGCCTCTGGATCAGCATATCGGGGTTCGAATCCGCCGGGGTCTTCGGATTCACAGTTTCAATAACAGTTCTCCGCGACCAAACTTGGAACCGTTTTTGGAACCGTTTATCGCCGTAGGTGCTCTAAGCGACTTCGGGCTCCGATTAAGTCATTGAAAACACATGTACTCCATCGTTTCGAACCCGGCTGTTAACCGGACACTTGTAAATTCCCACTGGAAAGTAAGAGAAGAACCTGGCCAAATTTGTTCCGCCGCTACTGCAGCGTCCCGACTATGATGATGCCGTACGGGGTTTGAGCCGACGCTTGCCGAACCGGCCGCGGTCAGGTTGCCGTTATTGGCGTCAATGGCGAAGATCAAAATGCCATCGGCCCCACCGCCGTTCGAGAGTACGTAGGCAAATTTTCCCGATGGATCCACCGTGACCTTGTAGGGGTTCGTACCTGCCGCGAACGAATTGGCATTGGTCAGAGCTCCGGTGCTTGCATTGACGCTCAACAGGGTCACATCATTCGAGATGTAGTTGGTGACGTAGACGAACCTGCCACTAGGATCTGCCGCAACGCCGAACGAATTGGTCCCCGCGGCGACGTTCGATCCCGGAGAAAACAAAATACCTTTTTAGGAAACATAGAAATAGAAAAGTTGACTAAGTAATCAATCAAAGTTGTGATAATCGGGCCATATTCCGCTTTTTTCTGATCGCGCAATCATGGTTTACCGTCGAGCCTGCCAAGCAAGCCAATGTAATAAGGCAATCCTGCAAATGAACTTTGCTAAATGCCAAACGCCTTTGATGATTTGATATCAGTCAAATAATTTGTCTAGCAAGTAACACATCTTCATATAAGAAATTCTCAAACGCGTAAAAATTATTACACCGTTGCAACTTTTCCACGCTGATCGCTGAGCTTGTCATCAACGTCACGCGCATCAGTTCTGCTTTTCGTATTTTCAAAATGGGAACTTTCATTTGGCATTGTAAATGCTCGAAGAAGACTAACTTCCCAAAGGTTCTGTAAGGTAGCAGCGGTCAGTCTGGTGGTAGTGCGCCAACATGGAATTGGCGTGCGGCAACGATTTCGGGGGATGGGTGTGATTCAGAGGCGGTTGGGCCAGCGCAGAAGGTGGGGAATCCGAGTCCGATTCATGTTCTTGCTTCCGTAAAACAAGCGAGTCTTTTGTGAGATTAAGGTGGAAGTGGCGTTATCTGGGAATGGTTCTGGGTCTGACCATGCTTGCTTTTGGCGGCTTTGTGCGCTGGCGGGTGGCCAGCGTGCTGCACAGCTTGACCGAGGCGGTCGAAGCCCAGCAGAAACTCAAGTTCAGCGTCCGTCAACTGTCGCCGACGGTGACCAACGGGGTGGAGTGGATCAGCGCGTCTACCAACTTTACTCAGGCGGCGGTCTTTCAGGGGAAGTTCTACGTCGCCTCGCCTTCCGGTTTGCTGGAGTATGACCTTCGCGGGACCTTGCTCAAGCAATACCGGGCCGGGATCGAGCTGCCTGCTTCTCCATTGCTGCGTATGGCGACCGGGGTTCTAAACGATGCCCACCAGCCAGAGCTGCTCATGGCTACTGCCGGAGAGGGTGTGCTGGCATTCAATGGACACCAGTTCCGCCAGATTCGTCCGGAAGAGCCGGAGGCACGGACCATCATGTCGATCTTGCCCCTCAACTCCGGCCGTCTGCTCATCGGGACCCTCAAGCATGGACTGCTGGTCTATGACGGCAAGGAGCTGCGTGTCTTCCATCCGACCCTGGCTGGAATCAGCGTCACCGAACTGGCCGGAAGCGAAGCTGATCTATGGATCGGAACCCTGGATCAGGGAGTAGTCCACTGGCAAGGCGGGCAGTCGCAGCCGTTTGGCGAAGCCCAGGGTATGCCTGACTCCAGGGTGTACTCCATTCTTGTTACCAACGATAAAACCTATGTAGGAACAGCCTTAGGCGTCGCCGAATTCGATCAAAGTCACTTTGCCCGAGTCCTGGCGGCGGGAACTTTTGCGCAGGCAATCTATCTCCGCGGCAGCAAGCTTCTCGTTGGCAGCCTGGATCAGGGCATAACTCAAGTCGAAATCGGGCTTAACCAGCGCAGGATTGCGCCTCCCTTGGGCGAGGGTGGAAGTGCTAATCCAAAGATCAACTTTGTACGGCAGATTTTTGCTGCAAATTCCGAGCTCTATGCTCTCGCCGAAGACAGTTTGTATTCCTGGGACCAGCATGGAGGCTGGAACAAGGTGCTCTCCCCGCAAAGTGCGCTGCTGGCTGATCGAAATGTTTCTGCCCTGGCCGTGGATAGCCGCCATCGCCTGTGGGTAGGGTATTTCAACCGCGGGCTGGATCTGGTTGATGCCGGCGGCAAAACCGAACATATCGAAGACGACAACGTCTTTTGCGTCAACCGGATCGTAACCGGGATTTCAAAAGACGTGACCGCCGTCGCCACTGCCAATGGGCTGGTGTTGTTCGACTCCTCCGGGCGGCGGCAGCAGGTCCTGGGGCGGAAAGACGGCCTGATATCAGACCATGTCACCGATGTTGCAGCCTATGGCAACGGTCTGGCCATTGCGACCCCGGCCGGCCTGACTTTTCTCGATGCCTCCGGTCCTCGCAGCCTCTATGCTTTTCACGGGCTGGTCAACAACCATATCTATACCTTGGCGGCCAGAGGGAACCAGGTGCTGGCGGGTACGCTGGGCGGCATCTCGGTGCTTGACCACGAGCAGGTGATTGCCAACTACACCACTGCGACCTCCGGATTGAAACATAACTGGATCTCAGCGGTCGCGGCGGAGGGCAACGGCTGGATCATCGGCACCTATGGCGCCGGCGTGGAGCGGCTCAGCCAGGAGGGCAAAGTTGAAACCTTCGAGACTGCCAGCAGCAAGTTTGATGTGAATCCCAACGCCGTGCTGGTCACGCAAAAGCACGTTTTTGCCGGATCGCTAGAGCACGGCCTCTATAGCCAGAACCGTGAATCCGGCCGGTGGACCATCATCGCCGAGGGGCTGCCTTCCCGCAACGTGACCGCCCTGGCGGCTGACAACGGCTACATCTATATCGGAACCGACAACGGATTAGTCCGGCTCCCGGAGCAAAACCTGCCATGAACCCCATGAACCCCATGAACCCCTGTAGATATCTTTTGCTTGCGCTTGTGATGCTTGTGCCGGCAACTGTATTCGGCGATACCGGCGTGCTGCTGCCTCGTGACCACGAGGAGCCGGATTCTTCTATCCTTTCGCTGCGCGAGATGGAAATTAGTGTCCGCATTGAAGGCGGCGATGCCCGGGTCTTCATCCGGCAGGTCTTCGAGAATCATAGCGGCCGTATTGAAGAGGGGACCTACAGCTTTGCCTTGCCCGATCACGCTACCATCTCCGACTTTGCGGTCTGGGATGGGCCGGTGCGCATTCCCGCAGTCATCCTGGAAAGAAGGCGTGCCGAGGAGCTTTACCAAAGCCTGAAACAGCAGAGCATTGATCCCGGACTGCTGGAAAGCGAGCGCGGCTCGGATGAGGCCCGCAAGAACTCCGACTTTACCGCCAAGATTACCCCTATTCCCGCCTATGGCACCAAACGAATGGAAATCGAGTATCACGAGCGCATTCCTGTAGAGAACCTGAAGTCTCACTTCGCGATCCCGCTGAGCCCCGATGCCTATGCGGCGCAGGTGGCTGACCACCTTTGGATCCACTTTGAGCTGCATTCGGCCCATCCTATCAGCGGCTTCCAGGTTGGCGGCAAGCTGTTCCGCCTCAAGATGGCGGAAAAGGGTCCCAACCTGTTCAAGGGCGATGTGGAGCTGAAAAATGTGAGCCTGACCGAAGACTTCAGCGTGCAATACAAACTCGATGCCGCGGCGGCCGATACGCTGCATGTTCTCACCTATCGCAATCCTGATTCGGGACAGCCTTCGCCCGACGAGATGTCACCCACACGCAGCCATAACGAACCTGGATTTTTGCAGGCCGAAGCTCTGCTTGGTTCGCCGAAGTCGCAGACTGCGAAAACGGGAAAGCGAGATAACGGCAGCCCGAGAACGATCATTGTTCTTTTCGACAATTCGCTTTCCATGCAATGGGAGAAGCTGGAGCGCAGCTACGCCGCCATGGAAGGGCTGTTAGACATGCTGCGGCCCAGCGACCAATTCAATCTGCTCTTGTTCAACAGCAAAATCCAGCCCTATCAACCCACACCGGTCACGGCGGACAAGGCCGCAGTCAGAAACGCATTCGCCTTCGTGCGTGCCAGCAGGCTGCGCGGTGGCACGGACCTGCAACAAGCCCTCGATGCCGGCCTGTCCCAGTGCCAAAAAGGGAATGTAAAGAACGCCTATCTGGTCTTGCTGAGCGATGGGGAAGCCACCCGCGGACCGATTCAATCGGGCAAGCTGGCCGCCTGGTACACCCAGCGCTGGAAGGCCATATCGGAAGCGCAGCGCCCGCGTACATTTATTTTTGCCGTTGGTGATGACGCCAATCTGGAGCTCATGAAGATGCTGGCGCGGAACGATGGTGTCCTGGAAAATGTGGAGTCTACCGAGGAGATTGATTTTCCGCTGGAGAGCTTCCTCTCCAAGATCGGACGCAGCCCCATCGGCCAGCTCGGGCTCAATGTTTCGCCCGAAGACCAGATCGAGATGGTGTATCCGCTGCAGGAGTCGGCCTTCTCCGGCTCCATCGCCTCGTGGGTGGGGCAGTACAAGAAAGCGGCCGAGAATGTCAGCTTCGATGTTCACGGCCAGCGAGACGGCGAGCCATTGGACATTCACGCCCAGGCTTCGCTGCCCGAGAAAGATTTAAGTCATCCCCAACTGCCACGGCTGTGGGCGAGCGCCCGTGTGGATGCGTTACTGGAAAAGATTGAACGCGATGGGGAAGATCAGGCGACGATAGACGAAATCATCCGTCTCTCGCGTAAATACAAGTTTGTCACCCCCTATACATCATTTCTGGCAGCGCCCCGGTCATTGTTGCGTCCGCGGGTCATCCGTCCGGGGGATCCGGTGCTGCGGGTGCGTACCGATGAATCCATTGTCTCTGTCGTTGCGCTGTTTCCCTTTGGACTTACCCAGCCCCTGCGCCATCTGGCAAAAGAAGATATCTGGCAAACCCGCTTCCTCGCGCCCGACGACATGCGCGATGGCACATACAACGTCCGCCTGATTTTGCGCGACCGCTCGGGCAATACCTATCGCGAGTCGAAAAGCTTTGTGATCGCCAGTACGCCGCCGGTCGTGAAAATTCTCCTGGCGCAAAACAAGTATCACCGTGGAGAAACCGTCAACCTCAAGGTCAGCGCATCCCAGACTACGCGCTCGCTGGTCGCACGCTTAAGTGAAACGGAAGCCGGGCCGGCACGGCTGCGCTGGAACCGGCAAGCGGGGGCGAGCACAGGTGAGCTCGTGGTCCCCGAAGATGCTGCGGCAGGCACCTATCAGATCGTGGTCACCGCCGAAGATATCGCCCACAACATCGCGACCCAGGAGGTGCAAATTGAAGTACTGCCGTAGCTTCGCATCCCATTTCAGGAAAATCGGCTTCCGGCGCAACCGAATCTATTTCGCGCCGTCCGAGTCCCGAAAGATCGTCTTGATTATCCTTTTGTTCGCAGGCGGTACGCTGGCCACTCTGGCGGCCATGCCATCTTGGATCCAGAACATTGAGACGGGCTCGGCGCTGGAGAAACTTATTTTCCGCAGCCTGTCTCTGCCCGGAGGAGACGTCCTGGTGAGACGTCCGCCCAGTGAGACCGTGCCCGCGCTCACCACGGCGATCGAGACCCAGCCTCAAAATGCCGAGCTGTATTCGCTGCGCGCGATGGAAGAGGAAGAAAAAGAGGACTTCACCGCCGCCGAAGCCGATTGGAAGCTCTTCGTAAAAAACTCAACCGACAAAGGCGCTGCCCAGATTGCTCTGGCAGATTTCTACGATCGCCAGTTGCGTCCGCTCGACGAAATCAATGCGCTCTCAGCGCTGGCCGAGATACCTTCGCCTCCGGAAGAGAAATACACGCCGGTTGCCGGGCAACGCTCCTGGTGGGCCTTTGAGCGCATCTTCAGCCTGATCGAGACCCATGCCCTGGGAAAAGAGATCCGTGAGGCCCAATATAAAAGATGGCTGCAGCGCTATCCGCAGGAGAGCGGCTTATATGGACGTTATTTCGAATATCTGCTCTCACAAAAGAATTACGAGGCAGCCGCTGCGCTGATTGCTGCCTATCGCAAGAGCTTCGCCGATGATGAAGTTTTTCCGGTGAAGGCCCAGGCCCTGCTCGACTACAGACGGGGTTCGATTGAGCAGGGCCTGGCTGATTACGACAAGGCCTTTCAACCCCTGTGGCCACAAGAGCTGGTGAAGAATTACTTCGCTCTGCTGCGAGATACGCAAAGCCTGCGCAAGTTCCTGGCGAAGGCGCAAAAGGAACTGGCCTCCAATCCCAATGATTTGAATGCGGTGGCACGCGTCTTCTTTTACTACCAGCAGCAGGGCAACCTGGATGCTGCCCAGCGTACGATTAAGCAATACAGGCTAAATAAAGATGCGCACAAGGCCCCCTGGACACCGCAGGAACTCTACACCCTGGCCCGGCTGGAAGAAGATGCGCAAGATGATGCCGAGGCCGTGCGCTATTACTATGCGCTGTACAGCAGCGGCAGCAAAGCCGATACACAAGAGCAGGCGCTCGGAGCTATCACGAATATTCTTCTTACCGCGCCGCAGGAGGAGGTGCGCATTGGGGCCAGCGAGCTTTCCATGTACCAGGATATTGCCACAGCCGACACCGGCCCCGGTTTCCTCAACGGCATTCTTTCCCTGATCTTAAATAAAAGCAATCCGGCTGAGGAGCTTACCCGCGAAGAACAACGCGCTGTGCCTTACTTTCAGCGCGCGCGGGCAGCCGAGCTGCTGGCCTTGTTTGACAAGAAATTCCCAAAATCGTCGCAGCGGCCGAGGTTGCATGCGGCCCTGATCCAGGCGTATGCGGATTACGGAGAGAACGACGCGGTGATCCGCAGCGGCCGGGAATTTCTCAGCCAGTTTCCCGATTCGGAACAACGCACCCAGGTGGCATTGCAGATGGCGGATGCTTATGCCAGCATCGATCACCATGAAGAAGAGTTTGCCATCTATGATGCGGTCTTGAAGGAGCTGGCGCAAAAGGCGGAAGGGATTCCACTCGGA
>Ga0207127_10130_pt1 | contig 18989 bp, 11 predicted proteins | sample Alteio_BWMinHeat_17_FD_153574 | JGI IMG/M metagenome (GOLD analysis project Ga0207127, IMG submission 153574) | Enriched cells from forest soil in Barre Woods Harvard Forest LTER site, Petersham, Massachusetts, United States -... | ecosystem: Environmental > Terrestrial > Soil > Temperate forest >...
AATTCCCTGCTGCGCATGCGCTCCCGATGGGCTGCCCAAAATCACCATCTCCATGGGGCGGTGGGCGAGAAAAGATTCCAAATCACGATAGGTTACTCCGCCATGTTCGCGGCTCAAATGGTTGACCTTTTCTGCATTGGTGCCATAGTGCGCTGATCAATCAGGGTGTCCACACAGTAGACCTGTTGCTCTGGCTGTTAGGAGACGTGATCAATGTAAAGGCGCGCACAGCGGCGATGCTGCATAAGATCGAGGTCGAAGATACTGCACTGGCCCTGCTTGAATTCGCCAACGGGGCCTTGGGTTTGCTGCAGGCAACCACGGCTGCTTATCCCGGCTATCCGCGCCGGGTGGAGATCACCGGTACGGAAGGCACGATAATTCTCGAGCAAGACCGCATCATCGCGATCAATCTTCGCAATCCGTATGAGGGCCCGATCAGTACGGTTGAAACCGACCAGAATCCCAGCTCTACTTCGCCGGTGGTGAGCGATGTACGCGGGCACCAATCCGCAATTGAAGATTTTATCCATGCCATCGAACACAATACCCAGCCTATATGTGATGGTCGCGAGGGCCGGCGAAGTGTTGCCCTGGTGGAAGCCATCTATAGAGCTGCCAACCAAAACTTAGTCTAGAACCGCGTTACTGCAGTGTTTTCAGCACTCCATTACATCGCATATATAGAGGATGAAGGTGAGGGCGAATTTTCGAGCTGCAGCACCGTTAAGTTTTGCAAAACCTATTGTTTGATGGTTTTAATTTGACGGAAATGCAAGAAAACTATAGATTTTGCCAGCAGCATAAAGCTTTTAACGGCATAACGCCGGCCGATCCTTTATCCGATTTGTCTTGCTTCGAGTGGGGTGGAGCAGACGCCAGATTCCAATTTTGCCTTCCGCACGGGCAGAGCATAGTGATGCAACTGAATCTGTGAGCAACTTTACGGGTGCTCCACAAATTCAATCTCCGTTTGCAATTTCACGGTGCTGTGACAACAAATGCCCATTTTGATCACAGCAATTGCAGGCGCCGAAAAGAGGAGAACAATGAAGATGCAACGCATGTCATTTACAGCAGTATTCCTGTGCGGGTTACTGATGGCGACATTTGCTGGCAAGAGCGTAGCCCAGTGCGCGACTGCCAGCGGAGGCGGCGGGTGGGTCAATGCCCCGTTCGCAGCTCAGACCGGAAACTTTACTGCTACTTTTGACGCCACGCCTGCACTCAGCAACATGAACAGCGTGGTCGGACTCTCGCATGGCGCCGGGACTGCCTACACTGCATTTGCCAATCTGGTTGCGTTTAACGGTACGGCGGGCACAATCTTGGCGCGCGACGGCGCAGCCTACGCTTCACAGACCAACGTCCCGTACACCGGAGGCTCGACCTATCACTTCCGCCTGGTGGTGAACGTGTCGGCACATTCCTATTCGATCTTTGTGACTCCCCCAGGAGGATCGGAGCTGACCATCGGCAGCGATTTCCACTTCCGCACCGAACAGAACACGGTGACCAGTCTCAATAACCTCGGGGTTTTCGTAGGCGCCGCCGCAGGATCGCTGGCTGTGTGCAATTTTGCGATTGGAGGCACGCCTCCTCCACCCGACTTCACGCTATCAGCCACAGCGGCCTCGCAGACGATTACGGCCGGGGGCAGCACAACTTATACGGTGAACGTCGGTGCAGTGAATGGGTTCAACGGCAGCGTGAACTTCAGCGTCAGCGGATTACCGAGCGGCGCCAGCAATAGTTTTAGTCCGCCTTCTGTAAGCGGCGCGGGATCATCTGTACTGTCGGTCTCCACGGTTAGTACGACTGCGGCAAACAGCTACAGTCTGGTGATCACCGGAACCAGCGGTGCTATGACGCATTCGTCCTCGGTGACATTGAATGTGAACTCGGCAGGAGTGCCCGACTTCATACTCTCAGCGATGCCTGCTTTACAAACAGTCACAGCAGGGAACAGCACCAGCTACACGGTTGCGGTGACGCCGCAGAATAGCTTCAACGGTAATGTCGCCCTCAGTGCTATGGGACTTCCTACAGGTGCGAGTGCCAGCTTCAATCCGACTTCGGTTACCGGTTCAGGCAGTTCGACACTCAACATTACGACATCGAGTTCAACTCCTGCCGCCACTTCCACGCTGACCATCACGGGTGACAGCGGCAGCTTGTCGCACGCAACCAGTGTGAACTTGACTGTACACTCTCCAACCACCGGCACCGATTGGTCTGTGGCCGTTGTTGACTCCACCATGAAACGGTTTACTCCTGCGACGATCGGCGGGTGGAGCTATCCCGTGGGTCTGTATCTCCACGGGCAGTATCTGGTCTTTAAGCGCACCAGGAACCCAAGCTATTTGCAGTTCATCCAAGCCTGGGCAGACCGGTTCGTGGACAGCAGTGGGAACATCAACAACGGCTTCAGCAGCCTGGACAGCATGCAGCCTATCGTTGTACTGCTTGATCTGTTCCAGGAAACCGGGCTAGCCAAGTACAGAATCGCCGCTGGCCACATGAGGGCCCGCCTTAACACGTATCCGAGAACCAGCGACGGCGGCTTCTGGCATGCCACCAGCCGGCAACATCAACTTTGGGGAGACGGCACGTTCATGGTGCTTCCAGGACTGATTCGCTATGGTCAACTCGCCAACGACAGCGTGTATGCCAACAACGAGGTCGGCAGCCAACTGGAGATTTATGCCAGCCATTTGCAGGATACCTCCACCGGCACAATCTCCTCCGGGCTTCTGTTCCACGCCTTTGATGAGAGCCGAACGCAGAGCTGGGCCGACAAGACCACAGGCCGTTCGCCGGAGGTCTGGTGCCGGGCGATGGGTTGGTACTCGATGGCAACCATCGAGGCGCTGGAAATTCTGCCGGCCAATGATCCACATCGGCCGCAGTTGATTGCCATCCTGCAAAAAATCATCAGCGGGATAGCAAAGTGGCAAGACCCCGCTACGGGCCGTTGGTTTCAGGTTGTAGACAAACCATCCGTGGCTGGCAACTTTACCGAAACCTCGTCTTCCAGTATGTATACCTACGTGATTTCCAGGGCAGTAGAAAGAGGTTACGTGGATCCCAGCTTCTTGAGCGTGGCGCAAAAGGGATATCAGGGTGTGCTGCAGAGAATCTCTCTGGATGGAAGCGGTATGACCAACCTGACGCAAATATGTATCGGCACAAACGTCGGAAATCTTGCGTTTTACCTCGCCCGGCCCAGAGCCACCAACGATTTCCACGGCTTGGGAGCGTTCCTGATCATGAACGAGCAACTGACGAAATAACAGCTTTGATGCAATATCCAAATCTAAACAGCAAACTAAAAGAGGAGGCCAAATTGGCCTCCTCTTTTTCATGCACTAATATAGTAATGATTTCCTTATGCGTTGACCAATTGCGGGCGAACGGTCTTGAAACGCTTTTCGTCCTCCTCGGTGCTCTCTAAGGAGTCATGGTAGCCGAGATCTTCCGACAACACATTAGCTGCCGCAATTACCGATTTGGCGACAATCGGGATTTTGTAAGCGGGCAGGCGAAACGAAGGCCCTGAAACACTGATCGCGGCCACCGGGTCTCCGGAGGCATTGCGAACGACGGCGCCAACGCAACATACACCTTCCTCGTTCTCTTCGTTGTCTACGGCATAGCCGAGTTTGCGTACCTTCGCCAATTCGGACTTGAGTTCACTTAAAGAACCGATGGTTTTTCGCGTGAGAGGACGCAAGCCATGCTTGTGCACGGCAGCTTCAATTTGTTCCTCCGGCATGACAGCCATCATGGATTTTCCCACGGCAGTGCAAAAAGCTGGATGCCTGCGTCCCACAGTTGAAGCCAGCCGAACACTGCGGGCGGGCTCTACTTTATCTACGTAGACCACTTCACCATTGTCATAGACGCAGAGGTGAACGGTTTCATCGGTATCGCGGACCAACCGTTCCAGAATAGGACGCGCACGTTCGCGCAAATCAAGCTGCGAGACAGCCCTGGTTCCCAACTCGAAGAGCTTCATCCCAAGACGATACGTACCGTTTTTTGAATTTCTCTCGATGAGCTTGTGTCCTTCAAGGACCATGATGAGACGGTGGGCTGTGCTCTTATGCAAATGGAGCAGGCTGGAAACCTGAGCCAGCGTGAGATCAGGTCCTTCTTGCGAAAGCACTTTGAGAACGGCCAGCGCGCGATCCAATACCTGAATTTGATAAGGGGACTTGTTCTGGCGTCTGGTTTTACGATGCGGTACGGTCATAAGAGCATTTTACCCTTTAAAACCTTGAGGATGCGTTCGTTGTATGTAATTTTAGCTCCAGCCACGCAAACTTAATGAACGATTGTTACTAAAACAATCGTTTAGCGCAACTTATTTGTTTTGTGTTGTGAAGTAAGTTAACAGGGGGAGATTAACGTTAATTAACGTCCCGTGCTTTGAGAATCCTCACCAAACCCAGGATTGTCGGGGTCGCCAGTCAGGTAAAAAGCGGCCCAATAATAAGGATGCGCACTTCTTTGGTCATTACGCACGGATGCCATGGCCTGACGTAAGGCCTCATCTTTGGCCAATCCCTTGCGTAAGTTTCGGTGAAACGCAACCATCAGAGTCAGGGTGCTCTGGTCGTCCGCCGTCCACAGGCTGGCTATGATTGACCGTGCCCCGGCATACTGCAGGGCGCGTGTAAGTCCGATCAGGCCCTCACCGGCAATGGCTTGTCCTCGTCCGGTGTCACACGCGGAGAGCACGACCAATTCGGCCTTGAGCTTGAATTGACTGTAGATCTCCCAAGCTTGTAGAACACTGTCGTTGTCGGTTCCGTCATTTTCCGTTTGCTTTTCTGGTGCGGCCAGCAGTAAGCCCGACGACATGGCGCGGGTGGGGTCGGTGCAGCCATGAGTAGCTAAATGAATTATGTCGGCACTTTCAATGCGTTTCCGCACCGCCGCTTCAGTTGCTTCTTTTCCAAGGAGAGGAGTGCTGTTATACAGTGCCGCCACCTTAACCGCCTCGACCTCGGTTCCTGGCAAGGGAGAAGGAGGCTCCCGCTCTCCGAAGCAAAGATACCCGCGCTCGCTCCGGAGTTTGCTCTCGGAAATGGTCTGGTGAGCAAAAAATGGATTGCCGACCACCAGTGCGTTGGTGGCATGACTTCTCGTAAGTTGAGGAGCATCATGGCGGGACTGTGCAAACAGCGTCAACGATTGCGCGTAGGTAATCGCTTTCTCGGTGCCAAGATAGGTCGGCGCGCCCTTGGTGTTGGTTACGAGAGCAGCGAAGGGGACCTCCCAGAGAGGGCCATCCGGGGAGATGATTAAACGCGTGGCATTATCGAGAGCGGGCTGAGCTTCCTGAGGAAAAAGCTCCGCAAACAAATTCCGGCTCGCGACAGCAGCATCGTCAATATTTTTCGGCCGGGCAATCTGCTCGCGCAATTTCTTCACCAGGACTTGAAGCTGACGATGTGTGACCGTCAGCGTATAAGCTGAAAGCGGAGATTTGCAGTCGCAGCCCGTGCGCAGGAGAAAAAGGACAATCTGTTTTTCACCGACGTAGAATGCCGCAAACAGGGCCCCGGCGGGTAATTCTTTTTGGGCCTGCTCGAAAGTGAGAGGCGAAGTGAAAGCGCGAGGCGCATTTTTCTTGATATCGGCCCAGAGCTCATCCACCTTTACGCGGGCCTGAGTGTATGCCGATTGGGCCTCTTCCAGGTTTTTGCCGGCGGTTGTCAGATTATCGCGAGCCCTATTGATCACATCAGGTGAGATGTTTTCCTTGCGCTTGGTGGCCAGTTCCTCTTTGGCGCGAATTTCATCGGCACTCGCCTGCGAGAGTAATTGCTCACTTTGGTCGCGCGCGGCAACGGCGGATTCGTATGCACTCAAACGAGTGCTGTTTGCAATGTTGGTGAGAATATGCCGCTCCATGAGGAGCTCCTGCAGGGCTTGCGCACGGCTTTGCTCCATGGTTGCGAAGGCCGAATCGGGTTTTCCTAATGCAAGTTGGCGCCGGATCAAGTTGTCAGCATAGCGCGCCGCGGACTTATCAAAAGCCTGGCGTGCTTCGTCTCCGGTAATGATGGCCGCCTGGTTGCGTATGATCTCCCATGCCTGCTGTGCAAGCTGCTCCGCCTTCTCCTCGTTTCCTGCTTTTGCAGATGTTAATGACAGGTTGTAGAGGCTTAATGCAGCGGTGAGGGAATTGGGGACCAGCTTTTCCTTCAAGACGAATCCATGCTGATAATATTGCGAGGCCTTGGTTAAGTCTCCCTGCTTGATTGCCGTATCACCCAGAAGGCCAAGATTGTGGGCTACGGTCACGGAGTCGGGTGATACCTTTTGATTAATCGCCAAAGCCTGTTGATGATATTGTTCTGCTTTTGCCAAATCACCTCGTTTTGCTGCCAGACTTCCCAAGCTATTGAGGCTGGCGGCTACAGAAAGAGAATTCGGCGATAGCTTTTCTCTGATCTCCAGCGCCTGCTGATGATATTGTTCAGCCTGCGCTAAATTGCCCTGGCTGGCAGCCACATTACCCAGGTCGCCGAGGCTCTGGGCTACGATGAGTGAATCTGGAAGCAGCTTTTCTCTTAACGCGAGCGCCTGCTGATAATATTGCAAAGCATTTGCCTGATGACCGCGCTTTCTGGCTATGTTTCCCAATGCAACCAGTCCCGTAGCCAGATCCAGAGAATCAGGGGCCAGTTTCTGACTCAGGGCAAGCGCTTGTTTGCAATACTCTTCGGCGGCTGCGAAGTCACCTTGTTGTGCAGCTATATCCCCCAATTTGTGGAGGCTTTCTGCTACGGCCTGAGAATCGGGGGCCAGTTTTTGTCTGAGCGCAAGGCTCTGCTTGTAATATTGCGCTGCTCCTGCCAGATCGCCTTGATCGAGGGTTACATTTCCCACGCTATTAAAACTGGAAGCCACCTCGAGTGAGTCAGGAGCAAGCTTCTGCCGCAAGGAGAGGCTCTGCCGATAATATTGCTCCGCTTTCGCCAGATCGCCCTGCTTTCTCGCCACATTCCCTACGGCATTGAGACTCATCGCCATCTCAAGCGAATCGGGAGCCAACTTTTGCCGCAAAGCAAGCGCATGTTGATAGTATTGTCCCGCTTTTTCCACTTCGCCTAACTGATAGGCGACACTTCCTACCCCATGGATCGCCTCCGCGGTTTGTAGTGAGTTGGGCGCAACTTTTTCATCAATGCCCAAAGCCGCAACCCAGAACTTCGATGCAAGATCGAAATATCGGCGCTCATAACTTGAGCGGGCCGCGGCGTGAAGTTTCTTGGCTTCGGCTAACGGACGCCTGGATTCATTGGGGGCAAGAGCGAACACGCGCGCGAGCTGGACTTCAGCTTGGGCTGATTTATCAGGCATGAGCAGCAGACCCGCGCTCGCCAGGGCTTCAATCACTCCCGGTCCATCGCCCAAGCGCTCCCAGGCAGTTGCGGTTTCCTGCCAGGCGGTAATGGCTGCATCCGTCCTGCCAAGAGCTTGAAGTACCAATGCACGTGCCCGGCTGGCATAAGCTTTTCCTGGCAGGTCTTCTTCCGACTCGGCTGCGGCTGTCGCGCGCTCGGTTGCCTGCAGTGCTTTTTCCAGTTGATTGTCTTGGGTAAACCGATCAGATTCATCCAGAATCTGTTGCACCGATGTGGAAGGCTTTGGTTCTGCTGGCTCTGCCGGAGCCTTGCTGCCAGCCCAACATGGAGCCAGCACGAGGAAAATCGAACCTGCAAGGCAACAAATATTCTTGTGCCTCACGGCAGCTTTGCCCTTCATACGGTACCTTTGAACAAAACGATTTACGTTAAATTACCTGCTGGTTACTTCTCTCCAGGAGGGATCTCCTATTGAGCGGGCACAATACGAAAAGGGAACTGAATAAGATAATGTTCTTGACCACTATCCAGGCCATAGATTTGCAATGTATACGATCCCGGCCTCAACAGTTCCTTCCTGACGAAATAATTCAAGGTTTCATCCTGCTGCGTTACTTGGACCTGATCTGATTTCACAACATTCCCCGCGTTATCCTGCAAGACCATTTTGTACTCTTTATATTGTCCAAGCTCCTTCGATAAGTTGGCCTGCAGAACCACAAACAGCTTGGAACCCTCAAGACCGGCGGTTGGAATTGTGTCTCCTCCGCGGCCAGTGGAGAGCAGCAATACGTAAGCCGCATCGCCGCGGGGTTTCAGATACGGTTGTAATTGTTGGCGGAGACCAGCAATAGTTTTTTCCTGCTCTTGATTTGGCTGGGAGCTTTCCGCGGCCTGGGGGCCGGCTGTCTTGGCCGGTTCGGTTTGCGGCATTGCAGTAGCCGGGTTCGTGTTGACTGGGCGGGTGTTCTGCGCTGTTTGCTGGCTTCGTATCTGCCGCTTCATGCTCACGATTTCGCGTATTTCCAGCGCCTGTAGAACCACAAGAACCAGCACCACGGCAAAAACCGGCTTCCTCCATACCGGAGAAATCATTTGCAAAAAATGTGTTCTGGATTTCTCTTCAAGTTCCCTGGTGCATTCTTTTTCTGACTCCAGAACTGACCAATAAATCCTTTCACACCCGGCGCAGTTCTCTCGCTCGAAATGCCGCCGGATCCGGGCTTGCTGCTCGGGCGTCAGCAGCCCAGGGTCAATTGCAAACTGGATAATCTGGTCTTCGGTAGGGTGAATCAACGCCATTCTGCGTTTTTCCCCGATCTTGCCAAGTTTGCGTATGGACCTGTCGAGTGCCCAAAAGGTCTCTGCACAATCGTTGCACTGGGTTATGTGTGAATCCACGTGAGCGCGTTCTTCGTCGGTCAGCTCCTGGTAGAGAACAACCTGTTCGGCAATCGCTTTGTCGTGACAGGTCATACGCGCTGCCGCTCCTTGTGCAGCAGTATTTGCTCCCTCTGCTGATGCATATCGAGGATGTAATTCCGTAGGTGTTTTTTCGCGCGGAGCAACGACGTATTCACCGTATTGATAGATTTCTGAAGCTTCGCCGCGATTTCGGTGGGAGTGTAATCGTATACATAACGCAGCTCGATGACAGTTCTTTCAAACTTGTTTTTCAAGGCCCGGTCGAGGGTCTTTTTCAGCTCCTGCTCGGCAAGGTCGGGCTCTGCCGTGCGCGCATAGGTTGCGTCTTCTGTTTCGGAACAATACTGAAGCAGAATGGGCGCCCGTTTCTCCGACCGCAAAACATTTCTACAGTGGTGATATGCGATGGAACGGATCCAGTTTTTGAGAGAGTCTTCTGAATCGGCGAGACAGGTATCTATTTTTTTCCATACCTGCGTGCGAATTTCCTGCCAGAGGTCCTCTTCCTGATATCCCAAACGGTGGTTGCGGATGATGCGCAACACCGACGATTTGATCTTCGCTTCAAGGAAGTCATTGGCCTCGCTATCGTGTTGTTTTATCTTCAGTATTAATTTTTCTGATTCTGAAGTGCGGTTCACGGGCTGAATCCTAGCAGTTTTGATGGGTTCAGCATAACTCTGAATTACTAAATGAATCAATCTAAATTACTTAACGATTGACGAAACTCTATTGTTTACTGGCCTGTTTACTGGTCGCTGAGCGCCTTTCGGTTATGGCTCGGATGTCTCCTCCGTTTCACTATTTAAAAAATCTATTGTTATCATTGAGTTTTTGATGCCTCCAGGTCGATCGAGGGCGCCGATTTCCCGATGAGCCACCGCAGCCATGGCATCACCCAGGTGCGGCCGCGGAACGCGCGCACACACGCGACAATATAGGCGCCTAAGTACCAGACAAAAACAGCGCCGAGGCTAGCGCCGAGCAAGATGAGCACGGGAATGCGCGCTGGGGAATCTTCGGGTACGACGAGTACGAGTCCACCTGCGCCGCCAATCACGATGATGAGGACCAGGAACCCGCATGCGAACTGCAGCAGGCTCTGTTTTGCGGCGAAGCGTACCGTTCGATCTTTGGAGCTGCACAGCATGATGATGGAGACCAGGATAAAAATTCCCTGGATGGGAAGATAGCAAAGCCCGGCCGCAACGTTGGGCGTAAGTCCAAACGTGGTCCGCTCCATGGGCTGAGAAGTAGCCGAATTCATGTAAAGACCTCCTAGCAGAGCTCCGCGAGCGTTCCTATCTCTTGGCCTCTTGCGCCGGGGCCTCTTCGAAAATGCACCATGGCTCCGGGCGTCAATCAAACACGGGTTGCGGGAGGCGAAACTCTTACCAACTCCGCATCGCGATCACTCTCGCGCTGCCTACTTATGAGTGGCAAAAGCATGAAAAACATCACGGTTCATAGAGAAAGTCTCTATTTTATGTTGGCGCTGGTGCTTCCAAACACGCAATAAATGATTTTAAGTCGAGGATTTCCAGTCCCGCCAGGGGGACTGGAAATCCTCGACTTTTTTATGAACCGTGAGCGGCCTATTGGCGAAACCCCATTATTTACTGACCGATTAGCTCCGTTCGGTCGATGCCACGAGTGGCCTTCAGGATTGAACAAAGATTCATCATTAGAAAAATCTATTCTTGCCATCAATTTCTTGAACTGTGGCCGGCTTGTTTGGGTGTCTCTATAAGCAGGTGTCGAAGTCTGTCTTTTAGAGCGCGGTCCCGTTGTAAGGGAGGCCGACATTACTTTCCAGAGGAGAAGAGAATGCACCGTCTATCATCGTGGATCTTGATCGTTCTATGTGTATTGGGAGCTGGAATAGCTTCCGCGCAGAGTGTTCATAATGTCTCATCCATCGCGGCATTGCAGACTGCGATCAACAGTGCTGTTCCCGGAGACCAAATCATTCTTGCGAACGGTTCTTACACAGCCAGCGGGGCCATAACCGTCGCACGCGCTGGGACTGCTGCGCAACCGATTCTTATCGTCGCGCAGACAGTAAGCGGTGTCACAATCACTGGGTCAGGGTCTTTCACGGTGAATAGTCCTGCCGCCTTCGTGATTATCCAGGGGTTTGTTTTCAATCACGTCGGCGTTTTTTCGCTGAACCCGGGAACAAATCATATCCAGGTTACACGCAATACATTTAATAACGGCGCCGGCGGTCAGGACCTGAATGTTGCTGCCAGTGACGATAACCAACTCGATCACAACCTGTTCGAGAACCGGCCCAATGGCGGCCAGTTCATAAGACTGACGAATGTGGGCGGCACCTGCGCCGGAGGCAACTCCTTGCGCAACTGGATCCACCATAACCACTTTATTCATAACAACGGCGGCGGCGGAAATGGCGCCGATCCGATCGAAAACGGCGGAGACAGCACGGCAACCGAACAGATGACCGCCGAATTCAACCTTATCGAAGACTGCAACGCCGACCCGGAAGCCATCTCCAACAAATCGGCGGACAACATCATCCGCTATAACACTCTGCGCGGCAACCGCGCGCATATCGAATTGCGCGATGGAAACCGTTGCCAGGTTTACGGGAACTTTGTGCTCAATTCCACCGGTATCCGCATCTTCGGCGACGACCATCAGATCTACAACAACTACATCGAAGGCAACGACGTTGGTATTCGCGTGGGAAGCGGCTCTGATCCCAATCACATCTGTGGTCAGCCCTTTACCAGCAACGACCGCCCAGACCGCGTCCACGTCTTTAACAACACGATCGTCAACAATACGCAAAGCATTCTGGGCGAAACCAGAAAATTAGGCGCTACGGATTTCCTGCTCGCCAACAATATCATCGTGAGCAACACGGGAACTGCCCTCACATGGGGCGATGCACCCACCAATCCGATGTATGAGGGCAACATTGTGTTTGGAAGCATGACCGATGGGGCCATACCCGCAAGCGGTCTGACGAGAGTTGATCCATTACTCGTGCGCGATGCAAACGGCATCCTGCATATCAGCGCCGGTAGCCCCGCCATCAACGCTTCTGTTGGATCATTTCCAGTATTGATGGATGACATTGACGGACAGCCGCGCGATACAGCGACCGATGGTAAACCACCTGACGTTGGCGCCGACGAGTTTTCAAGCGCTCCTGTCACGCGCCGTCCACTGACTGCGGCTGACGTAGGTCCCAGCGCTTTTGAGACAGATTTCTCGGTCGCAGCAACTCCGAGTTCGCAGACAGTCACTGCCGGCAATGGCACAAGCTATACGGTGGGGGCAACGGCGTTGGGCGGGTCTCCCGGTACGATCAACTTCGCTGTCAGCGGTCTGCCCAGCGGCGTGACCGCCTCGTTCTCGCCCACCTCGGTGAACAACTCAGGTATGTCTACCCTCAGCGTTTCGACGTCAGCCACCACTGTGCCTGGCACCTATACTCTGACCATCACAGGCGCGACTGCTACCTTGGCGCACTCGACGACAGTGACCCTGGTCGTTACCGGAATACCGGACTTCACGATTTCGATCTCGCCCTCGTCACGGACTGTAAACGCAGGCAGCGCAACCACGTATACAGTGACTGTGACGGCTCTTAATGGCTTCAGCAACACCGTATCGTTCAGCATAAGCGGGTTGCCGAGCGGCGCCAGCGGCAGCTTCAATCCGGCTTCGGTGGTCGGATCGGGCAATTCGACGCTGAATGTTTCAACCGCAAGCAATACAGCAGGTGGCTCCAACCCATTGACGGTCTGTGGAACCGCCGGCACCCTGACACACTGCGTGCCCGCCACACTGGTCGTGAATGTTCTGACTCCAGACTTCACGATTTCGGCATCACCGGCGACGCAGACGGTAACCGCAGGCAACGGAACCAGCTACACGGTAACCATGAGTGCGCTCAATGGCTTCACCGGCAGCGTAGCCCTGAGCAATGGCAGCTTGCCTTCCGGTGTTACGGCAAGCTTCGCTCCGGCTTCGGTAACTACCTCGGGTACTTCCACTCTCAGCATATCTACTACCGCTGCGGCGGCAACAGGAACTTTCACCATTACCATTACGGGAACCGCTAGTACCGGAAGCCACAACACGTCAGTTCAGCTTACGGTGAATCCGGTGACGAGCAACTGTGCGCCGCCAACACAGCCAAATGCCACTTGGGTGAATACAGCCTTCCCGGCACACAGTGGCACTTTTACCGCGACGTTTGACGCTACGCCATCGATCACCGGTCAGAGCTCAGCCGTCGCGCTGTCACACGGTGCGCAGACCGCCTTCAGCGGGTTTGCCAATATCGTTGTATTCACTCCTGCCGGGACAATCCAGGCGCGCAATGGTGGAATGTACGCCGGGCCTACGCCGGCAATTCAATTCTCGGCGAACGTGAATTATCACTTCCGGCTGGCGATCAACGTGACGTCGCACACCTACTCCATCTTCGTTACGCCCGCAGGCGGCTCGGAGGTAACAATCGGCTTGAACTTCGCCTTCCGCACCGAACAGAACACAGTGACCAGCCTCGATCATTGGGGTGCTCTGGTCAATGCCACACCGGGAGGCACGTTGCAAGTATGTAACTTCACCGCTCAATAGCAGTTGGGTAAAAAGACCGGGTGAGCTTTTGGTGAGCGCTGTTACGCGCGAACCAAAAGCGAGAGCGTAGCAGCCTTGTGTTGGCTGCGAAGCCCTTAGAAGAAAGCCCAATTTCAGTTTGAGGCCATCGGAGTGCGGACCAATGGCCCCAAGAGGGCGCGGTCTTCTGCTGCCAGGCAGAAGATCGCGTTTTCTCATTAACGGCAGTCGCAGACTATTTCTGGAAAACAGCTTTGCCTTGAAGATACATATATCCGCTCCCAATCAGCGCCGAATGTAGAATTGGTTGTTCAAGCCTTTATTATGAGTGCACGCTCTTTAATGGTGCTGGGAACAGCATCGCACGTTGGCAAATCAATTCTTACTGCCGCACTTTGCCGCATTTTCATGCGCTCGGGGCTGCGGGTGGCGCCGTTCAAAGCGCAAAACATGTCGCTCAACTCGGCAGCGACTGTTGATGGGCTCGAGATCGGGCGCGCTCAGGCGCTGCAGGCCGAAGCTGCCGGCATTTTTGCTACGGCCGACATGAATCCCATACTGTTGAAGCCGGAGTCGGATTCATCCTGCCAGGTCATTGTGCAAGGCCGCATTTGGAAAAAGTTATCTGCCGGGGAGTACCACCTGAATCGCGTGCAAGAGCTCTTTCCGATTGTGGTTGAGAGCTACCACCGGCTGGCAGAGAAATACGACCTTGTCATCCTGGAAGGTGCTGGGTCTCCTGCAGAGATTAATCTGAAAGACGGAGATATCGTCAACATGCGAATGGCAGCAGCCGCTGATGCTGCCTGCCTGCTGGTGGCAGATATTGATCGTGGGGGAGCCTTCGCGTCTCTGCTGGGCACCTTGGAGTTGCTTGAGCTTGAAGAGCGGGAACGGATACGCGGCTTCGTAATCAACAAGTTCCGCGGCGATTTGAAATTACTCACTCCCGGTATTGTGGAGATGGAAAAGAGACTGAGAATACCTTGCGTGGGCGTGGTCCTTTATATTCCTGATTTGGGCCTGGATGAGGAAGATAGCGTCGGCCTGGAGTCGAAATACGGGACTTTTCAGTCTGCCGAGTGGGAGCAAAAGGGTGAAAGAGAAGGGAAGGCCCGGAAGCTTTGCATTGCCATCGTCGCATTTCCTTATCTCTCAAACTTTACAGATTTCGATGCACTCGCGGCCGAGCCAAGCGTCTCTTTGCAATTTGTCCGCGAGCCACAACAACTCGAACATGCGGATGTAATCGTCTTGCCCGGAAGCAAGCAAACCATCCAGGATTTTCGCTGGCTCAAAGATTCGGGGCTCGCATATGCGATTCTTACTCACCGGGAGAATAAGCTGATTATCGGCATCTGCGGGGGAATGCAGATGCTGGGATTAACGGTCGAGGATCCTCACGGTATGGAGGGTGGCGGCCAAATCAAAGGCTTAGGGCTTCTGCCGATTAATACCGTCATGAGCAAAGAGAAGGTTACGGCACAGGTTACTGCCCGGCTGACCTTAGACCAATTGTTTGGTATACCGACGCCTGAGCGGGAGGCTTTGGGATATGAGATCCATCTTGGCGAAACCGATTATCTAGGCGGCGCACAGCCTCTCTTTGAATTGCGGCGCGTCCATGACGGTAGTACTGCAATTCAAGACGGAGCCCAAAGCGCTGATGGACGCATCTGGGGCACATATGTGCACGGGCTCTTCGATTGTGATCGCTTTCGCCATGCCTTTTTAAAGAATGCACGGATTGTGCGCGGGCTCGAAGCTGACGGCGATTTTGTTTTTGTCACAGCAGAGCGCCGGAAGAGAATCAATCGCCTGGCGGACCAGGTTGAGAGCGCGCTTCATATGGATATCATTGGCGATTGGATTGATCTGCCGGATTAGCTATCTTCTCAACTCCAGCATCCAAATGTTGGAGCGGTTCTCGGCATACTCATAAACAATCGCGTTGCCGGCCGGGGACCACTCTGGATAACGTACAAAATGGTTAGGGTCGGTATAAGGAGTCAGTTGTTTTTCTAGCTTGCTGCTGGTTGAGATCCACCATATATTCCAGACGCCATTACGGCGGCCAGCAAACACGATCTTGTCGCTGTCGGGCGACCAGCCGTTTGGCCAGCTATCACCTCTGGCTGTGGTCAGTTGCACCGGCTCCTGGCCCGGTTGCATGAGGTAGATATAGGTATCATCGCCGCGCCGGGCTTCCAGAGCCAGATATTTTCCATTGGGCGACCAGACAGGAAAGCCAGAGAGTTCACGATCAAAGGTGAGCTGACGCGGAGTTGGGTCATCGGGCGACACTGTCCATACGTTGGGCGTGCCGCTTTTTCCCGAGGTGAATGCGAGCCGCTTGCCGTTGTCTGCCATACTAAAGAACCCTCCATCCTGCCTCAACCTTAAGACGCGCTCGCGAGTTGCGGTATTCACATCAACTTTCCAGAAGTCCAGGAGAACGCACCCCTGGGCATTACAGTCGCGATCTTCAGGCTTAACGCCGTTAAAACACTCAAACTCTTTCCCGCTGGCAAGCCATTTCGGTTCCAGGCAGCTCTGCAGCAGAAGGTTGGCGTTGGCGCCATTCGCGTCACTGATCCAAACGCCGCCATCCTGATCGGAGCTGAATACGTCGAACAGCAGCCGCCGGCCATCTGGGGAAAACGACGGATTGGCCTTGCGAAAGCGCGTGTCACTGGTAATCGCGACCGGAGGTCCTGCGGGTTCAGCGGCCGACATCGGCAGGGAATAGAGGTTGCTGACTGTTGTTACGCTGCTGAAGGCAATCTTGCGTCCGTCGGCGGAGATCGCCAGGTCGCGGCTCATGGCGGGAAGCGTGGCATAGATTTTTCTGCCCAAAGGTGCGACCGTATGACCGAAGATCGGAAACTGCCAGATTCCAAAGTTCGTGGCGCCGCGAACTGCGGCCACATACAGGCTTTTTCCATCATGGGCGTATACCGGGTTATAGAAATTTCCGCCGTAGGTAACCAGCTTTGGATCGCTTCCATCCGTCGCAACGCACCATAACGCCGTCCCCTTGGTGAGAGAGCCGGTGGTGAACGCAAGATATTTTCCGTCGGGAGACCAGGCAGGAGAATTATGGCCGCCGCTGGGTACATTGGGCTGGGTCACCTGCCTCCGTTCTCCGTTTTGTATTTTTGCGATCCACAGGGTAGAGGGACCAACCGAAACAGCCGACATCGCAGAGAGGTCGCGTGGGGTGTCGGATTGGAAGGCGATCTCTGTGCCGTCGGGTGACCATGCGGGGCTGGAGCCGAAGGGAGTGATCTGCCGTGGCACTCCTCCCAGGGCGGGCATCACCCAGATGCCACCCTTCACCTGTGAATGAAAGGCAATCTGCTCTCCATCGGGCGACCAAGCGGGCTGGATGTTCTGAGTGCCGTCGCTGGTCAATTGCACCACGTGGCCGCCGGCGGTGAGTTGCTTCAGGTAAATCTCAAACTTGCCACCGGTATCGGAACTATAGGCGACGGTATTTCCGTCCGGGGAAAACGAAGGATATATGTCCATCCCTTCCGAGCTGGTGACTTGCCGAGCGCGAGGTTCCTGGGTGAACAGAGCCATCGATATCCACCACAACAGCCCTGCCGCCAGAATAGCAACAGCGACGACCAGCAGAGCCCACGGCAGCCAAACCCGGTGTAAGCCAGCAGCGGGTTTGGTGGTTGGAGCGGGGCCGATCTCGGCACCCTTTGCGGAGGTTGGGGAACTGTAGTCACGCACGGTGACCGTAGCGACAAAGCGGTATCCGCGTTTGGGAACGGTCTCAATGTATTTTGCCGCCTTGCTATCGTCTCCCAGCACTCGACGCAGCAGGGCAATTTCACGGGTGAGTGCGTTCTCAGTCACAAACGTGCCTGGCCATACCGCCGAGAGCAGCTCTTCTTTCTCGACCAACCGTCCTCTTTGTTCCAGGAGGAAGAGAAGCACCCGGAAAGCCTTGGGTTCCACGGCAACTGGCCGGCCAGCCTTCAGAATCTGTGCATTGGCGGGGTCCACAGAGACGTCGTCGAACTCAAATATCTGGTTTTCCGTATCCATCACAATTCCATCACAAGATCTCACGCAAAAATCATGACCCCATCAAGACCATTTACCTGTGACACCGCTACCGTTAGCTCCAGCCGGTTTTCGGCCGGGAGCCATATATCGTATTCACAGGTTCAAGACGTAGAAAATGGGGCTGGCGTTTTGCAATTCTTATTGGACTCGCCATCTGCCCGTTGGTCACACGTGCGGCAAGCACTCATTCTAGCGTGCCGGTGCGGACCCTGCGAGGATATTTGGCCGTAGTAAGCGTCTCTATCAATGGCCACGGGCCATTTGATTTCCTGGTGGATACCGGAACCAATACCACGCTCATCGAATCCGACCTGGCTGCAGAGTTGGGATTGGTGCCAGTAGACCGACTTTCACTCACCACTCTGACCGGCTCGGAGCCTGTGCCGCGTTATTTTCTCGAAGAGACTCGTGTCGGCTCGGCTTCCGTCACCCGTCTTGAGGCGCTCGCCGGACCGCTGCAGCAGCTCCGCAGCCTGGATCGAAACATTCGCGGCATCCTGGGCATGAACTTTCTGGCGGCGTTCTCCTTTCGCCTGGATTACGAACACCGTCGGCTGGAGATATTTGATCCTGCGGAACCTCCAGAGGTATCCGGCGGCATTCTTGTTCCGGTGGAGATTACTGAATCGCGAGTTCTGGTTCCCGTTGAATCGAAAGCCTCCCGGAGCGGCGTGTGGAAGCTGGCGCTTGATTCAGGCATCTCAGAAACCGCGATTTTACAGGACCGGCTGGCGGGAGATGTGCGGCATCATGACACCGACACTTGCATTGGCGTTTGCACGATGGTTGTGCATACAAATTCCTTCCGCTCTGCCGATGCTGCGCAGACAACCACAGACATGTATATCGCCCATTCGCCTTTGCGCCATCAACCCATCGTAGTGCTGCCAAGCGGCCCCGAAGACCAACGACGGCCGGAGGACGGACTCTTGCCAGTCTCGCTCTTTCATGCCGTGTTCTTCGATCGGGCTCACGAGAGCGTGATCTTCAATCCGCGGTGAAGCAGTTCCCAGTTCTCAGTTCTCAATCCGTGCCCTGACAATCACGCGCTGGGGCTTCATTCTAAGGGCTCCGCAGGCGAAACAAGGCTGCTACGCCGTCCTCACCCCATCAAGCCAAAACCCGGCTTGCTGGGGACCCCGACTAGCAAAAAGTTCGCGCGGTCCGGCGCTCACTTTTTGCTCACCCATTCTACGCGCCCACCGCCCTCGCTTCTGGGTGATGACTTTAAGAACGGACAAAAGACGCCGTGCTTGCGCACGGCTAGGACTTACGCGATACTCACAGCCCCTGCCGCTGGCTGGTTTTCAAACGCTCGGTGATACACTTTGTTCGGGAAGACGACGAATCCATGAAACCACCATCGAACGTCAAGACGCCAGCGCAATACATCGCCTCACTCCCCGCCGATCGTGCGAAGACGATCGCGACGGTGCGCGCACTCGTGAACAAGCACATTCCGCGCGGCTACGATGAGTGCATCGTCTGGGGCACCATCGGATG
>Ga0207127_10112_pt2 | contig 18895 bp, 32 predicted proteins | sample Alteio_BWMinHeat_17_FD_153574 | JGI IMG/M metagenome (GOLD analysis project Ga0207127, IMG submission 153574) | Enriched cells from forest soil in Barre Woods Harvard Forest LTER site, Petersham, Massachusetts, United States -... | ecosystem: Environmental > Terrestrial > Soil > Temperate forest >...
TGGCACCAGGCACATAGTCGCCGTGACTTGTTTTCGCGTGATCACCTTAGCAGCATTATATACTTCGGTCCGCAGCGAAGGCTGCTCAGGAATCTAGAATGTGACCCGTGTTCTTAAATGTAAGACCGCGTGTCCAGTGCTCATTGTTGTATTGGTCGATCACGGCAATGTCGGCGACTAGCGGCTTCGCTTCCTCTCGCGCGACGCCTATCACCATGAAGTGAATCCGTGCGGCTGTCATGGCATTCGGCGGGATCGGGTACCGGCCGTGAAATGGGCCAGCCGTATCCTTGACCATCACGTGACCCAGCGCGGTCTTGCGCCGGAACCCTTGGCGATATCGTAACTTCGCCGCGACAGCGATCACTGGCGTGCTCCACGTGTTCGTCACTTGAAAGTCGCCCACAACCTGAAGTACCGGGCGCACCGGATTTGTACCTGCCCCTGTGTTTCCTTGATGCCACCAGAGCGAGTTAGGTTGCACTTCCTGAATCATGATCAAAGTGCGTTGCGGGACAATCGTGCCGGTCGCGGTAGCCTTGTGCCGCCCGAAAAGCGTACCAAACCACTTTACTACTCCACCAATTATCTTGGACCAGTTCAGCACGACCGTGGCCGCGGTCCCCGCTACGCCTAACGCCGCGACAATTTGCTTCCAATCGATCAAGGTCGCGCTCCGTGCGATATCAGACTGACGACTGTAGCTCAGCGCACCGGTACTAGCTTGCGCCGCCGTGTATATCGCTCGCGCATCTGTCCAACGTGCCCGAGCACGTTACGTTCGCCGGCATCCGTCTGCGCCTTCGGCCGGATCGCTCGGAAGCTCCAGCTCACCCCGAGCCTGCGCATGTTGCTTGTGATTCCCCACGCCGTAAGCGGCTGCCCGTATCGCCCGGTCAAAAGCCGATCATGCGCCGTCGCCTCGCGCGGTTTCTTGTACGGATTCGTATAGGGCCGGCTGATAATGTCGTCTCGCGCCTTCACGATCTCACGCACAAGCTTTCGCAGTGTCGGAGTCCAGGCGATGCAAACCTGTTTGCTAGTCTTTGACTCGGTGTACTCGATGCCGGCACCGGTAATCGCACTGACAGGCATGTTGATTAAGTCCGTCTGCCGAGCACCCGTCATGTAGGCGAACTGCAAGACCCGCGCGAAATGATCCGGCGCGCGATCCATACTTGCGCTCAAGTCATCCGACTCAATCATGACTTTGCTTGGTTTCTCTCGGTTGCGCCGCACTCCCCTGCACGGATTCGAATTCGCCCAACCGCGACGCATCGCGAATTCAAAAACGGACGATAAACACGCCCGCTCACGGTTACCAGATACCGCGGCGCCCTCTTTCTTTCGCTTCTCCAGGTATTGAGCAACGTGCATCGGCTGCACCTCGCTGGGCAAGAGATGTCCGAAGGTGTGATCGAGAATGCCGTTCAAGTAGTAATCGTATTGCTTCTGAGTCGGAGGCTTCAGCTCTCGCATACCGTCGTCGGCATAGGCAGCGAAGATCCCCGCGATCGTATTCGGCGGCAAATCCTCCAGGATCGCAAGTCGCCGATGTAGCTCGCGGGTACCAGCGTCAACGCGGCTCAGCCCCCGCCATTTGTTCTGGTGGACGTAATAATAGCGGCCGCCCTTTTCGTGGACCTTTGGCGGGAGCTTTTTCTTGCCTGACATACGGTGAGAAGTCTGGCCCACTTTCGACTCCTGGCGCAAGGGCGCGCTCCAACGCTGCAGGAATGGTCACAGGCCAGCCTTCAGCGTTGCGGAAATATCGAATGCCGTGCCGCTTGCACCAGCGGCCCACAGCGGATTTCTGCTTGAATCCGCTCAATATCTTGAGATGTTCAGCATCGCCGATCATTGGACGTCATCCGGCGCGCCGGCCGGTCCTGCGCTCATCCGCCGGCCGTTCGGCGATTTCCATCTTGCGTCGCCCGACGTCGTCTTTTGGTTTGTAGTCGGGCGGCGGCGCGCAGTCGAACCAGGCCGTTCGCCATATGCGTGGTTCGGGCTTCTCGTACGATGGTACGACATTGAAATTATTAGCCACGCTCGATCTCTCTATCAATGCGGCTGGGCTTCTCCCAGAACTCGGTCGTCTCGAAGCTGCGCCAATTCGGCTCGCGCTCGGTCGTATGGGCGCGCCCAGATGGTGCCGCGAACGTACCGTCCGAACACAGCGTATTCGACAGCGCGTCGCTCAACGGCACCGTGTGTATCCGGTGGCGCTTCCATCTCCGGTACGCGCTCTTTAGTCTCTCGTTCCACCACTCTTTGAATGGATTGAACGTTTCACCGGTCTTCAGGAGCTCTCTCGCGCGCGATGCACACGGTCGCGCGGGAACCGGTGCCTCGGTCTCGTAGCAGAGCTGAAGCGCTACGACGACTAGCTCCGACCATTCATCCGCGCCGCAGTTATCGTCGGTGAGCCATCGCATGTTTTTCAGACGCTCCTTGCGATTGCCTGTTGCCCACCTGTAGATCTGCAGACGCTCAACTTCGGCGAGCGAGTGCCATGTCGGCCCCCCGCTGACTTTGTGCGCGCGCCGGGCGCGTTGGGCCATGATGGTTGCGAAATCGACCGTGTCGAAATTCTGTGCCGTTTTCATATCAGTTCCTCCGCGCCGTTCGCGCTCGTTTGCGGTTCCTTCTTCGGTGTGAGCAAAAACATCTCACCCCTTGGAGCCCACCAACTAAAGGGTAATTGCTCGATGTCAAATCCGTTCTCTTTGGCTTTTGCAAAAATCTCCTCTCGCGCCACCGAGTAGTTCGAGTGCCGCACAATTCCGGCCACGCGTTTGTTCGCGTCAAGGAACACCCAACGGTGATGCCCGCTTTTCTTGGGCGCGTAGTTCCATTCTCGGCATTTCGCGAAGTGTTGAATCGCCGCGTTCTCCAGGGCGTTGGCTGCTTTCGCGGCGGCATTGAATCGTCGCTCTAACGCGGCGCGCTCTGGCCGGGGAACCTTCTCGCGCCGGGCCTTCCATACGGCGCAGTCGGCTGCCGCGATCTCATCGAGTGCGGCCTGAATGTCTTCCGCTGTCGGGGGCGTGTTGCTCATAGGAGATCCTCCGCACTTTCACGGTGAAATCGATATCGTGCGGAGTGCGTTTCCGATCCTGGAAGGCGCCGCAGTTGATACCCTCCGGCAACTTTGTCCCGGTATTCACCGAGCCAGTACCCTACTATTCTTGGATTCTGCGGCTCCCGGCATCCGCTCGCTATCAGTGTGGCGGGGTTCTTACCATCCGTATCACTGAAATTGGGCTGCATTCGATGGGCGACGTCGTTGGCTGCGAAAGTAGTACCCTCAAACATCGAACCCAGCAATTTAAAGGCGTCAACGAGACTTATTGACTCATCGTCAACTTCGCCTTTTTGCGATTCGATGGGGTCCGTCATCCCGAGCCAGATCAAGGGATCACGCACCATGCGCGACCATCCCTCAAAACTCGGAAACGATACTGGGCTGATGTGTCCCGATTGCCGGTGTCCGAGAAAGATCCTTAAAGCTGCCATCAGGAGTTCCACGCGATGCGCTGCCACGTATTCGCGCAGGTTAGTAATCGTGAACGCGCGTTTCTCCAGCTCCGTGACCGGCATATTTGCTACCAACCGGATCACGAGCGAGCGACGCGGCATATCTTGCGAAGGGACAATATTATTGCCGGTGGCGCTAATCACGGCGCGATTGATGGCCCGAATCATGGTGCTTTCGCATAACTTACGATCTTCCCAAACAGGGGCCGTGAGCATCGCGCAAAGCTCGGGGGGCTCTCACCCTTAGCCCGCTCGGCACGTTGTCGAGCATGATCGAACGATCACCTGCAGCAAGTGAAGCAGAAAGTGATTTACGAATTTCGTTCCCGTCACTCACCCAGGGCCGCCGTGCCGGTACCGTACCGTGCACGATGGCGGGCGGCATTTCGCATAGGAGGGATTTACCGGTACCACGGTCTGGTGCCGTGTAGAAGAACATGGGCACACAATCGGCTGCCAGGCGTGCCGCCTCCGTGAGAATGTGCGCAACGAAAGCGGAACGGGCGCTATCGTCCTTGAAAGGAAATTGAGTGAAGGGCTCGAGCAGCGTGTTAAGGGCCGCCTGAGCTTCGCTCTCCGAGACCTTGTGCGGCAGCGGCGGAAAATCCGCGCTCGGAATATAGAGTGCACGCGATGGATAATCATACCCCGGTACATCGCAGATACTCCCGTCAGCTCGCACGAAGGGCGCGCGTGTGATTGCGTCAAGGGGCCTAATCGTCGACCAGGTCCTTTGATTCACGATGTGAGCGGCAAGTTTCTCCGGACAGTTAATGGACCGCCACGTTTTTTCCCTTTGAACGTATTTAAGGATATTCGCTTTCCTTGTTAGTAAACGCTCGATGACGGCGCTCGTTACGGGAACGAGAAACGGCTGATCAGGGCTGCGCCTGATGCCGTCCTTACCTACGGTGCGCCCCTCGTTAAGTTCATCGGCTTTGCGCTCTTCGTAGGCCTGTCCGATGCGCACCAGATTCTGACCTTGGGTGTAGATCTCGGTGGCCAAAAGTTCTTCCGCTTGCGCGGCATACTTATGAAGTTTTGCCTCTGCGATGTGTATCGTCGGCCGCTCGGGCAATGACTGAGACTCGGTGTCAAGCGGATTGTCGATGAGACCGAAGTCGCTTGTCTTGGCAACTCGACGCCAACCGCGCTTGTGCGCCATATTGAAAATATGCCGAAAATCGGAGCGCGGTATCGCACTGCTGTGCGATTCCCACCAATCTTCCGGGGAGATGGGATTATCGCCGGACCTGTAATTAGGAACCTCGCGACTCCAACTGCAGAACAGTTCTTTGACGGGGCGCGTCTTTCGTAGTGAGAGCAGCGCGTATCCAACCTCGCTCCACTTGTCGTTATCGCCGCAGTCCTTGCGCAAAGTCGGCCACCATAAGGCCTCTCGCAAGTTGGCCCAGGCATGGTCATCAATGTCGGTGAGCGTGGCAGCCGTGGGTTGCTTTGAGATCTGCTCAGCCTTAAGCTTTCTCTCCACGTCGAGGACCCGCTCGTTCGCTTTGATCCACTCGATATTTGGTGCCTTTTTAAGCAAATCTCGTTGTGCACGTGCCGCATCTAGCTCCGCGATCATTTCAGTGCTTTTTGATTTCTGCGCGCTCATGATCGCACCAGACCGAGCTTGTAACGCTCCGGCACATCTCGCAGTGGGTCGCTGAGCGCGAGTTTATCGCGGTCAAGCGTGCCGTCACGCAGCATCGGGGCGATTATCGGGGGATTGACGACCCACTTGTCATAGGGAAATAGAACCGCGTTTGCAGCGTCAATTAGTGAGCGGCGCGAGTAGTCGATTGTGGTCGAATCGCCGTACCAAAATGTAATGACGCCTTTCGACTCCGCGAGTCCGATGACATTCGCGCGCGTATGCCGGTCGCGAGCGTGCAATGAGAAGAGCACGTCGAGGATGCGCGTGTCCGCATCGGGATCGAAAATTATCGCCGTACGGGTGTACAGCGTAGAGGCTGAGAGGATATCGAGGATCCAAACATCGCGCAGTTGGACAACTAATCGCGCGCACGTCGGGATTGAATATGTGGCAAACATTTCTTGCTCCGCTTCACTCGGTCTCGCGATTCGGCATCACCGAATCGAGAATTGCATGCGCTCTTCAGCGCCCCAGGCCGTGCGGATAAAAAATAAAGCTGGAGTCAATGCACAGCAAAAAAATGACTGAAGCCTTCTTGCTTCCGTCGCGCAGTGCAGGTGCGTCGAGAGATCGGTAGTTTCGGCTAGCTGGCCGCCGTGACCCGAGGTCGTGAACCTCTCTTGTGCTTGCCCCGTGTTTTAGGATGGGGTGTTCCTCCGCCTTTTGGCGAGCCGCCGGCGTTGCTTCCGGACAACCAAAAAAACTTTGTCTCGCGTATTATCGGGCCGTCGCTAACGAAAAGCAAATGGTCGCCCGGACGCGCTACAGGAAATCCGCTATATCGATAATGATTCTCTGTCTCTACCATACATAGGGTCATCTCCAAAAAAGTGTGACGCCATTCACACTGGTGCCGTCGCGTCAGGGGTTGCAAGGGGCGAGCCGTTTGCGGTCACCGATCTCTTCGGGCCGCAACGGAGCGACGTCTTCTAAACTGATCGGTCCGTTTAAACGCACCCCCAACTGATAGGTCCTGGGTCTTCGGGCCAATTGTCGCGCCTTGCGAAACTGACGTTCCTCGATGATATAGATATTGCTATCCGTACCGTGGGGGGTAGTTGTGGCAGCGGACTGTTAATTAGAGATATATATATATATCTGCCAGGAGCACTCCCCTTGGCTGGGGTACCATTATCTATATCATCCGTCCTCCACCACCAATGCGCTCGGCGTAATGTTCCGGGTGGGCCTTCTTTGGCTGTACGGAAAGCGGGGTGCCCCCAGCGTCGAGTACGTCGAACTCCAGAGTCGCTATTAAATTGCCACCAAAAATATCTGCCACCAATACTGCTGCTACTCTGGTCGCAACTGGACCCCGGGCCGACCATGAACCCATAAAAATTTTGATTAAAATACATAAAAATCCGAGACCAAGGGATTCGGTCCATGCGATTCGCCATTTCCATCAAAAGTGGGACCGGCGTCCGACCGCGCAGCGTAGAAATGGCGGGGGCCTTATGTCCCATCGCTCGCCGGATCAAATAGAGACTCAATATAATGTCTGATAATGATCCGTTATGGGGCTCAACCATGGACCAAAATTTGCTTCCGACGCCTAGCACTGATTCCGCTCTCGCGACCCGCTTAGCCGAATGGTCAAGCGCCGCCCGAGGGGCCTATGCCGTCAACACGGAGCGCGCCTTGCGAGTCGATAGCGCGGCATTTACCGCGTGGTGTTCGGGTGCCGGGCTGTCCGCGCTGCCGGCGGTACCGACTACCGTTTCTGATTACCTGCGATCGGAGAACGAGGCGGGAAAAGCGGTAGCGACGATACGACGGCGTGCCGCGACGATCGCTCGGCTGCACCGTGCGGCCGGGCTGCCAAGCCCCTGCGATAGCGAGATCGTTCGCCTGACACTAAAGGCGATTGCTCGCGAGCGCGGCACGCAGCAGCGCCAGGCTGCCCCGCTAACGGAGAGGGACGCACACCGAATTTCCGACCGCTTGCTCGGCGATGGCGCCAGAATAAAAGACCTTCGCGACATTGCGCTGCTTCTTGTAGGTAAGGATCTATTTGCACGCGCATCTGAACTCGTGGCGTTAACTGTGGACGCGATCAGATATTGTGAGGAAGACGGAACCGCAAATGTCGCGCTTCGGCGTCGCAAAACTTGCACAGAGGCACAGGACTGCCTGTTGGGCCCAGACGCGGTTACGGCCCTTCGTCGATGGCTTGTTGCCGCCAAGATCTCGGCAGGGGCCATATTCCAGAGCATCACGAAAGGTGGCACGGTCACAGGCATACCGTTATCTGTACGCGACGTGAGTCGAATCCTGAAAGGCTTGGCGGTTCGGGCGAAGGTCGATGTCGCGGGCATTAGCAGCCACAGCCTGCGAGTTGGCACGGCGGTCGATTGTGTCGCCGCAAATATCGATGCAGCGTCGATCATGCAAGCCGGCGGATGGACGTCGATTCGGATGATTGCGCGCTACACCTCGAAGCTCGCCGCGAAACGCGGCGCGATTGCGCGGCTGCACAAGCTCGGCGGCTGATCGGGCGGGCACGGCGCCCGCGGCCGATCATGCGTGGACCAGGCGGATGGTCGAGAAAGCCAAAAAATATGTGAAACCCCATTTTCACGCGCGGAACGACGATGGTCACTCGATCGTCTTCCCGCGGCGGAAATCCCGTGGCGGTCGAGCCGTCAATGACCCCAATCAGAAGTCCCAATCCTGTGCGTACTGCTCCCAAGGTACGTCGCGACACGCCTCCTCCACGGCGGTAACTAGGCTGAGTTCGATTGGTTTCTCGGCGAACCAAATTACGATGAGCTCTGAGCCAGCATTTTTAGAATTTAATTCATCCGACATCAACCACGCCTTGTAGCAATATTTCGGCCAACTCTCATATTTTTGTGTGCCGTCGTCTCGGATTATTGTCGCGGGCGGTATGGTATAGCTTGGACGAGAACCCCACATCGCCTCTGCTTTCGTCTTTTGACTCAAAATATAGCCAGCTTCATTTTTGGCTCGTCCTGCCATCAGCCCCGCGTAAATCTGGTCATAGTGAAACGCATTTAGCCAAACGCGTCGACCGGAGGCCAGGTTGAATGTATACGTCGATTGGGACATCGGCGTCGTGTCTTTGGCGTCCTCGGCCAGCACCCTCTTGGCTATTTGATCCTCAATGCCATCGTCGTGGACAGCAACAGCGGGAACCTGCCCACCTGGGGAGCCGAAGAGGTCGGATAGTTTATTCAACAATCGCGCCCGCTTTGCTCGAACCTGCGGACTCGGTGGTGATTGCGCTTTTCGCTCCAGATAGTCGTTCAACATTGCCCGCGTAGCGGCTTCCTCAGATGACGACATCTCAGTTTGATCTTCGACGTGTCTTACCTGCCGTTCAGACTTGCCCGACGGGGGTAAGACCTGTTCTCGCTGGTCGCTCCCAGGTTCGCCATTGAGGGCCTGCACGACTTCCATGGGCAACTTCTCGCCCAACAAATCCTCGAGCTGCGGATCCGGATGGCGCTCTACCCATTCATTAGCGAGTCTGCGATTCTCCTCGTTACTCTTCCAACCCTCGGCCTCCTGGCCCTTGTTTCGATGCTCCTTCCAGAACGAATCCCAGTCGGAGTAGCAGATAGACAGCACCATATTTTCGTACATGTAATCAGCTGCTGCGCTTTGCTTAGGCGTTAGACTGGCCAAGGCATGAGAGCCCTTCAGCAAAGTAGTGCTCCCGAGCTCAGGGCCCGGAAACCACTTTGCGTCGAACCAACGCCTGACCTCCCCAACGGTATAGTGCCCGTCGAGTATGTCCTTGAGTGACCGAATATGCTGCGCACACGGATGACAGACCATGCGACCCTTGCGGTCTCCGCTCGGGAGAGTTTCGTCCCACTCGGGGACGAACTCGCACCCGCAATCGATTACATACTTATCAGGGGTGCGGCTCATCGCCTTTTGCCTTTTTCCCGTCTTCAGGGGCCACGGCCCGGAGTCTCGCGCGCGAGCCGCATGAATCTCGTGATGACATGATCTGGTCTCCAGTTGGGCTCTGGATACTCACGCGCACGATTGGCTTGCCCGCTTAGTTGCCGGACTGGCCGCATCGCCCTTTGGGGGCCGCCACCTTGCTCGGGGGCAGGTTGGCAGGAGCGCTTCGAGCTCCACTCTTAATGCATGGCTCATTCTATCTCGAATTCAGCCTGGCGAGCAAGATGAAAGAATTTTCCACGTGGGAAGACACTTAAAGCTGGACCTAAAATCCAGATCGTCAAACAGTATCGGGCACTCGTGCGGCGAGTCCGCCAGAAACCTAAGGCGATGGTCCCAACTGAAAACCCCGCTTGCGTAACTGTCAATACTCTCTACCGAGACAACCGTAGCCAGTGATTCCGGTTACCTCGTCGTTGCCATCCGGGGCGCAGCGGAACATTAAGATATCGGCCTCGACCAGGCCGCGTGGCAAACACGCGGACCTCGTGCCAAGCAATGGCGCTTCTTTAATGTAATCACAAGTTGGAGCGATGACCATTCGACCGGGGGTGCCCGATTGGACAAACATGGGCGTTGTGATCATTACGGAATACATCGTTGCAGTGCCTGTCGCAGACGCTATCTTTGGGGCCGTCTGGGGCGGAGTCGCGAAACCGGTCGACGCACCAGCCGGTGATTCATTCATAAACAATAGCTGTCGTTGGTTATCGATAGACCAAGTCTTTATTCGAGAAAGGAAACTCTGTCCCAGCAGTAACGGCCCGGCTTGAGGAGCAACCGACGCAACCACATCCCGCAGCTCTACGCTACCTACCCTCAAAGTTCGAATGCGAAATCGCTGAGTGCGCGTTCTTGTGCCATCCGCCAACTCATAAACCTGGGTATCCAGATTATCGCTCGTCTCAATTGTCCTGGTGCGAACGAGGGTCGAGAAAACATCTGCCGGAATTGAAACGTCTGCGGCGCCGCTATCAAGCATGAAATCCAGAGTAACTTGATTATTAACAAGGACGCGCACGACCAATGCCCCGCTCACGCTCCGCAGAGGGACAGTCTCTGCGCACACCGAAGTGGATCCTGCCTCCACGAGAAACACCATCAGTAGAGTCAAGAAGCCGCCACCAAATTTCCACGTTTTCTCCTTGGAGCCTGAAAATAAAGCTCCGGCTATGTGCTTCCCGGATAGTTGATTTTGCATTTCCTCCTGCATTAGCTCCTCGCGACGCCGATTTGTGCTACATCAATTGATGGTCGGTTCTAACGTTTGTATTGGTCTCTTTCGCGGGCCCGCGCGAGATACTCTTGCCACCATACATCGGAAATAATCTGCATTGGCTGCGACTTACGGTTCTCGCCGGCATCGAAACCCCAGTCGTAGTAATTATTGTTAATGTCGAAACACATAAATCTCGTGAGCCTACTTTGCGTGTCAAGCCAAACACTGCTGATTCGAAAGCAAGGATTTCCTGACTGGTGCACTATCCCGATCAGCATTTGTGAAAGTTTGTCACATACTGCTCTGTCAACGGCCCCACCAGCCGCATTCACGCAGGTAGGTGGCGCGACAGCGACGTTCGTGATTTTCGCATCGTCTGCCTTGTGGCTCGTGAACGCGTTCAGAACTTTGAACCCGAGCACGATGGCGAGACACGCAACCAGAATTATACCGCCTACCTTTAATGTGCGACGGGTCTGCTTGCGCTTCATTTCTGGCGTTGCGGGCGCCCGACCGCGCGCAAAGTACCAGGAAACCAAGGCACTCGCCACAAGCCCAACGGACGCTATAGCGTCCCTGTTCTCAAAGAAGTGCCTTCGGGCTTCTGGGACACATAAAGCTATAACCGCTGCTATCGAGGCGCAGATAATGACAAACCAAGCCACAGACCTGCTCACGGAGACCTCCTTCGTTCTTTGCACCTATCCGCACTAACTCTGCGTGAGATGGGGTTACGCAATGCTGGAGAGAAGCGAGAAAGTTACGGAAGTCACTAATGCCTGCCTTCAATTGCGCTTAACGCTACTCCCGGGCGTTCTACCCCAATACCTACGAATAGATTAGGCGCGTATCCGCAGTGCTGCCTACGATACAGTTCACACATTATCCTAAAATGGGTTAATTCTACATTGGGATTATGAAGTAAGGCTCTCTTCAGCTAGGAGAGCTTTGCTTGAAGTCACTCCGGTCACGGGAACATAGAGGCGTCATCGTGGTGCTAGTCACGGCAAGAAAGGCTGCGGGGCTCACCCAGCAGGAACTGGCTAAACGGTTGAAAAAGCCGCAAAGCTATGTGTCGAAGTATGAAACTGGTGAAAGGCGTCTCGACGTCCCAGAATTCATTCGAGTGTGCCAATGCTTGGACACTGACGCCACCGACTTGATAGACAAAATTGTCCAGTCGCGCTAGCTAATTTGGAACGAAGATGCAGATTGAGCCCTCAGCGACCTTAAACACGTTATTCCTGGGGCTCGTCGAGCATGCAGTTCTGGCACCGAAAGCAATAGCCCAAGGTTTCTGTTCGGCATCTCAGTCGCTGGTTGCCCGCCCTGAGTCTGCAACCAACGCAGGTAAGCATGACTGACCACAGAATGGCCGTGACAGATCCCATGATGAATTCATCGCATCTTTGCTCGGACCAACCCCTCTGCCGCGAAAAGGTCATCTGGGTGTCATCGGTAAACGATCCACCTGGCGATTTACGCACCCTTAACTCTCTATCTTGGTACTTGTCCTAGCAGCGTTCACGCGGCAGGGGTCACAGGTTCAATCCCTGTACCGCCAACCATGCACAAGACACTGAAATATAAGATATTGTTGGCGTTTTGCCATCCGTGAAAACCGTCAACGGCAGGGGGCATGCGGTAGCCCGTACGGTAACTCGAGAACTTCCTTTCCCCCTTGAGAAATCCACGACACAACCCAATGTTCTAGCGGGTTAGCGCAATTCACGATCTACACCAATGGGAGCAACTGCCGTGGCCGATACTGTCAAGATTGATCTGGAAGAAAATTCAAAGTACCGCGTAGCATTGGATCTTGCATATAAAATTGCCCACAATGAAAGCAAGTTCGCGGATGGCGACCGGAACTATTGGCTCAAGCTATTCCAGCAGACTCGCAACGTTGTACTCAGTGGCGTTGTGCAATCGTAGAGATTGACCGGGCGACCGTAACTTAGCTCTGCCGGCACCCACAATCGAGCCCTTCGCGACAGCGTGGGAGCCGCGTAGAATGCCGGCCATGGATGAAATTACTAAGCCACCCAAACCGCCGAAATCGACGCGGAAAGGTCCGGGGCGGGGCTATCGAAAAACCGGGGCCACCCGCGGCAGCCGCCATACGTCGTCACGTTAGTTGTCGGGCGACAGAGGGTGATTGATGGGGCGATAATGACAAAAGCCGCCCGGAGAATTCCATGCCGACCGATTTAGCCAGCACGGCGCAGGCCGCCGCAAGTGTCGCTACGGGTGTTCAAACAACAGCCGGGCTCGGGTGGAGCGACATTGTTGCGCTCGTCGGTGCTTTCGCGTGGTTGCCGCATATTTGGCGCTATTTCCAGAAACCGAAAACAACTCCCATCGCCGGGGGACAGGTTGAGATAGGTTTCTCAACACTTGGGCCATTGTTCAATCCAAAAATCGCCTTTCGCGTGGAAAATCGAGTTGCGCTGGTAACAGGAATCGAATTTAAACTCCTGCATGAGCGGGGACAATGCACAACCTTTCGCTGTTCGCAATTAGTCGAGTACGGCGCACAAACTGAATCTACTTCTGGTGAAAAGGCGGTTCATCAACGTCAACAAGACGTTGTGGCGTTGGTACTCAACCCAATGTCGATTGTCGAAAGAAAGGTAAATTCGCGAGAGTTAGGTTGTCTGGCGCGGTTGGAAACGCTTAACATTGATCTTGGCAGAGCAATAGACCGAACTAGGCGCACCGATCCTGCTTGGATTGACGATCTTGTGAGGACCGGCGAGTACGCAGCGGTCGCCAAGCTCCTTGAGGATTCGTTCGTTTGGCAAGCGGGCAATTATAAGGTCGAGTGCTCTGTTCACGTAGCAGGACAACCGCAACCGGCAAAATGCAAATTTCAGTTTGTTCTCGGCGATGGTTCCGCTACAAAATTAAAGGAAAATCTAGAAATTATTAGGGAGAATTTTCGACTAAGCTATCTCCCACCCGACCCTGCCAACCCGCAAAAGCCAAAAGACTTAAACTGGTTTTACGCTTACGTTTTTGTTGACGATGACCAGAATTGAAGCCCCGCTCACGGGGCTATAGGGCCGGCGCGTAGAATGCAGCGCATGTACTATCTGCTGATTTCTATAAGTTCGTATGTTGTTGGGGCCGTTCTAGTGCTCTGGAAATACTCTAGGGACAATAGCCGGTCGGATGTTGTTTTTGCTCGGATGGGGCTGCACGGACCGGAAGCGCAGGCAGAATTTCGCAAGTTCATGCTTAAGAAAACATGGCCGATCCTGTTGTGGCAAACGTTCTTGGCGGGGTCAGTAAACGGGGCCGTGGCTTCACTTACCTATCGCTTGGGGAGTTAGCTGCCACCTTGGACAATCGGTAAGTAATCACGTAATCGGGCGGGGGCTAAGCATGGAAATCAAAGCAGTCGCGCTAAATGCTTTACTGCTGACAGCTTTGCTGTGCGGGTGTGACCAAAAGGTTGCCGCGCCCCCGACACCCGCACGGCCTGCGGGACCGACTCCCGAGCAAGTAGCGAAGGCGAAATATGAGCTGGACGAAAAATGTGCTTCGGATACTCGCGCGTGGTTCAAAGAGAATTACCCGGAAGAACCGGTGCCATTGAAGGTACAAGGTGGCGGGGAGATAGTTAACACGATGCCCACGTATCAGAATCATTACAGCCACAAGCTCAACGGCTGCTTTGCGCTGTTAGACAACATGACCACTTTTCCGAGTCCTCACGCTCAGATCATCCAGACGGACTCGATTTGGGACGTTAACGAAAATCGGCGAATTGGAGTGCTAGTGCAAAAGGACTTGCAAAAAGTCACGGCCTGCAATGCGGATGGCCGTGAGTGCAGCAGCAAATCCGAATTTGAGGGTATGGCGCGGGAATACATGGTCGAATGAACCCATCGCTGCGATTACCCCGCATGTCAATCTTACCGGCCGCGGCGCGCCAGCCGGAACAATCCGCGGATACTCACGAAAGCCGTGCCTAGAAAGAGGGCCGCGAGGGACGATGTGAGCCCGGCATAAATGATCTTGCCGGCGGTCTCCCCGAAGTATTCATGCAGCTCACTCAGCAAAAAGGCTAGAACCAACGCACACAACCAGAGTGCGACGAACTGCTTGAAGGTTTTCATTAGTAGACGTGCCAATTATTCACAATCCACGAATCGTCGCCGATGCTCTGGCTGAAATATACGCTTAGCATGTGCGGGCCAGAACCATAGTAAAGCACTCGGCAAGTCCAAGGATTACCCGTGGTCGATCCACAAGTTTTAACTTCTGCTCGATTCGGCTTAGAGCCAATTGCCGCTATGGCTTGGGTCTCCGTCATGCCTTGTTGAAGGCGTAGGCTCGCCGGGCCCAAGTCAGGGCCCATGACAGTCGCGCACCCGCCTAGCAAAACAATCGCCGCCAAGAAAACTGTTTTTATTGTTTGCACGATTGGCTCCTTGGTCCCCTGCCTCGGTTTGGTCCGCTCTCCTACCATACCAATTCGTATTGAAGTTAAATATCAACTATCTCTGTGCGGGTGCAGACTGCACAGGCGCTCATCCTAATGTGGGCCGCTGGTCGCATTCATACCATACTTTAGTGCTGCCGCTGTAGAAGCGGCCATCTACCAACTTGCCATGACCAAATCTCGTGGTCATGGCTTGGATGCACTGGTCCGCGGATCGGAAGAAAAGAGGCTCGCCGAGCGGATGGCAATAGTTGGTACTGCCAGCATTGACGCACACGATGATCGCGTAAATAACGGAAATCATGGTGTTATTGTCGTTAGTGGAATTCGCTGTCGGCGGGTGCGCGCTGACGGCGCGCCAGCCGGAACAATCCGCGGATACCCACGAAAACCGTGCCTAGAAAGAGGGCCGCGAGGGACCATGTGAGCCCGGCATAAACAATCTTGCCGGCGGTCTCCCCGAAGTATTCATGCAGCATGCTCAGTGAAAAGGCTAGAGCCAAGGCACACAACCAGAGTACGACCAACAACTTGAAGGTTTGCATCTAGCGTCTTTCCATAAACGCGCGCAGAGCGCCCCGGCGTCGATTTTGGGCTAGTTACGATTCCCTCGCAATGCCCATGGCGGACATTCTCAGTCCCATAGAAAACAGCCACACTCCCGCCGGGTACATCAAACAGGCTAAAGGAGCGCACCTATGAACAAGCGAACCGGAAAACACCAATTTAATTTCGACACTGGTGTTTGTGATTTGTGCGCGATAACGGAGGAACACTGGGCGGACAACGGCAAGCCGCCATGCCCGGGTCGGAAACGACCGCGGTCGGCTCCTAACGCATCACGCCGCTCGACGCACGACGAGGTAGACAGCTACCGGCTGCGGCCTCAAGATTAGGGTGCATGGACTACCTGCTGATTTTCATTAGTTCGTACGTTGCCGGGGCTGTTCTGGTGCTCTGGAACTACTCTAGAGGCAATAAACGTTCGGATGTTGTTTATGCTCGGATGGGAAGAGACGGACCGGAAGCGAAAGCAGAATTTCGCAAGTTCATGCTCAAGAAAACATGGCCGATTTTGGTGTGGCAAACGTTCTTGTCAGGGTCAGTTGTCGGGGCCGTCGCTTCGCTCGTCTATCGGTGGGGGAGCTAGGCCCCGTGACAATCGCAAAATCCAACCTTGCGATGGTCCGCGACGAAATCATCAATTTGCACCAGATGATGAACGCCGAGGCTGCAAAGAATGGCGAGACGGCGGCGTTCAGGACTGAGTACGTATCCGCGTGGTACGCCTTCCGCGATGAGCCGACCATCGCCACCGCTCAAGCACTCTTAGCCCTCGCGCCTCAGCTATCGGAATATTTTGAGATGTGTTCGCCGGGTCACGAATTCTACGAACGCGCCCAATTGCTGAAATCGCACGGGCTTTAGCCGTAACGACCGCAATTTTTACGGTCTGTACTCCCGAGCGGCATTTTTCGTTTGGAATCCTCGGCACCAAAATTGAGGAGAGAATCTAATGGCGTATACACCGCATTTCAACGCGGCGGATGATGGCGGGTGGTGGGCCGGCCACTACGGCGAGCGAATTTGCGAATGGACCTACGACGCGCCAACCCGCGACATTCGCGTCAGTATCCCGGGCAGAATTGAGGGCAAACAACGAACGCTCCCTACTGAGCAAACAGTTGATCGAAATCGCTTGGCCCGTATTGCAATTGAGTTAGCCGGGCAAATCATGGGGGTACGGTACGACGTATAATTGGCTTTGTCGCCAAGGGATGCCTAATGAATATTCTATTTGCCTTGATTCTCGTTATTGCCGTGCTTCTTGTATTTATCATTCTGCCGCAGGCTGGTTTGCTGACTTGGCGCGCCAAGAAAAGTCTTAGTTGGAAAATTTCGTTTTCCCAATGCTTCCGGGTTATCTGTAAGTCATGGATTGCCCCTCTTGCAATCGCGGGAATATTCGGCGCTATACAAGCTCTGGCCTCGTGGCCGAAATGGTCATCGACGCTTTTCGCTGCCCTTGCGTGGATCGCTGCCTATTTAATATGCCGCCGCTCACTCGAAGCTAGATGCAGGTCATCCGCAACTTCAGTCACAAAAATCCAGATTCGTGCATTGACAAATTTTGTGTTCGTTTTGTCGTTTCTATTGCTAGTGACACTCGGAATTTTGGCCGCCGTTTTCCTACCGGGCAAATGATTCTCGATAAAGGCGTGGTAGCGCTGTAACAATCTCCCATGTAAGAATCGCCGCGGGAAGCAAACAACAACCGTCTGGGGTGTCTAATGCGGTTTGTAATATTAGTTCTCGCAGTGATGACGGCGGCGTGTGTGAGTTCAGGAACGAAGGTCACGCAAGTACTGCCGACGGCGTTCGAGGTGGGGAAAACGACAGAGGCGCAAGTCATCGCGGCGTTTGGTGCGCCGAATCAAACGGCCGCACTTCCTGACGGTACGCGCTTGGATATCTACATGCATATAGGCGCGCACGCGAATGCAGCAAGCTACATTCCGGTTGTCGGCCTATTCGCTGGCGGCGCCAAGGGGACAAACGATATGGCGACGTTTACTTTCACGCCCGACCTGGTGCTCAAATCGACTTCAAGTAGCTCGGGGACAACGAACGTCAACACTGGGCTCGCGAATCAGCAATAGCGTCGCCGATGCACGAGGAAAAGTTGCGAGCCTTTGCGGGACGAGCGCGGGAAGTTTCCGGGGTCACGGTTGTGGCGTTGCTCGCATTCATGGCCACTGCGAGCGCGGCCGGACTGTCGGCAGTGGAAGAAAACGCGCTAAATCAGATGAAGGGCCAACTTCCCGAAGGGTGCTACGCGAATCGTGGCGGGGACGTTGTGTATTGCGGCGACGCCAGTCGGGGCGGATTGCAACTGCTGAGCGTGCAATGCGCATCCCCAGCCGAAGGTACACCGCTATACCTGTGCATGCTGGATACTGTTTTCATCTTCCAATACCTTAGATCACACAATCTAGAGTGCGACATGCCTTCCGTTTGGCATGACAACCAATCGTCCTTGCACATTGTCGAGTGCCAGATGGACGCGCCCGGCTCTCTGCATGGTTACACCACCAACTCATACTCCTATTTTGTGGGCATCGCTCATGAGCACGCGGTAATCGTCGATTTTAAGAAAATCACTGACAAACTTCTGCGCCAGCAGTTGATCGCAGCGGCGCGAACCGGCCCGTACGGGTATCACAACCACTAGCGGCCACGGCGTGCCGATCATCACAAGAACGGGCGCTAGTCTCGAGGGCACAGGATCAACCACGGATGGGACACCATGCTTGACAGTAAACAAATCGAAGCGGACTTTGAGTTCACTTGGGGTGTGCTCGCGGGCTTCTTTAGTCAGCAAAGAATTCAGCGGACGTTGGCCGCAATCGATGGCACCGATGTAACTGGCTGGGAGAAATGGTGGCAGGTCGAGCTTGCACTGTACCTGAGTGACCATGATGACGTAGCCGATTGGAACATGGAAGAACGTTTTTATACGGACTTGCGCCGATCCGTCGAAAAGGATTGCATTGCAGTTGATCTATCCTTTCGGCGCAAAAAGTGCAGCAAGGACGCATGGATATTCTTAGAGTTGAAGCAGGACCCCGATTGCAAGCGCTGCATTGACAACATGCTCCGCGATGCCGTGAAGGTGGCCAACTCCCATAGTCGATCACATGAAGGGGCCGCGATCCGTAGCTTCTTCGTTGCCGGCATCTATCGGAGTGAATCCAAAGCCGACGTACATGACTATATCGATAAGCGTTCCGACGAATTGGACATCGAATGGGACGTGATGGACACGAAATTCATCCCTGATACGCCCTACAGTTTTACGCTGTTCTGAGCCGCCACGCCGCTCATGGCTTGGCAGCCTAGCGCCAGCGGATTGTCGCCGTTGTCGGCAACGGGAGCCCGTAGCGCGGCCCCGCTTGGAGTGACGCTGCCGTTCCATTTCGAACGTTTCACACGCCCGGCCGGCCGCGATAGGTCAGCGCCACAACTGCAACAGGTACCGCCCGCAATTAACGCCTCATGGTCGCCGCATCGCGGGCAATGTCGGCGA
>Ga0207127_10131_pt1 | contig 18666 bp, 16 predicted proteins | sample Alteio_BWMinHeat_17_FD_153574 | JGI IMG/M metagenome (GOLD analysis project Ga0207127, IMG submission 153574) | Enriched cells from forest soil in Barre Woods Harvard Forest LTER site, Petersham, Massachusetts, United States -... | ecosystem: Environmental > Terrestrial > Soil > Temperate forest >...
AGCACTTTTGCTCTGTTTGGTGGAAAAATATCGGGAAATATTGCTTTAAGAATTCTGCAACTTTTTTCCCTTCTTTTCGGTGCCCATCAAAAACCCCCAGCAAAGAATAGTGTTCTCCATTTTCCATAAAATGAGCATCTTGCATTTCACTTTTACCATTACAAAGCTCAGATGACGAGGGGGAAGAAAAAGTTAAACGTCCCTGATAACGAGGCGCAATATATTGAGAAGGAAGATTCTTAAGAACCTCCCGCCTCTTTGGATCATGATCGAAAATCGCTTCGGCTGCCTTATTTAATAAAGCCGTTATTTTATCGTCGGTATAAGAAGAAAGGGCATTTCCAAAATTAAAAGCAGGCAAATCAAGGGCGCATTTACCTAAAGAAGATACAGTTTGAGACATATATAATTAACTCTTAAGAATAAAATTAAAGAACATTTCTTTCTTTAGGGAGGGTGATCGTAAAAGTTGTGCCGACCTTCACTTCGGAGGCAACAGCAATGGATCCGGCATGCTTTTGGATGATTGTTTTGACAATCGAAAGACCGAGGCCTGCCCCCCCAAGTCTTCTTGAGCGCGCTTTATCGACTGTGTAAAAGCGCTCAAAAATGTGGTCTACATCTTCTGCGGGAATTCCAATGCCTTTGTCTTTAATCTCTATTTCAACGCTTTCTTGTAATTCTTTAATGCGGACAGTGATGTGAGCCGGGGGAAGGGAATATTTTACCGCATTTTCTAAAAGATTAATGATAGCAAGCTCCAGAAGATCTCCATCTGCAAGAATGCTAATTCTCTCTTGATCATTTTCTACTTCAATAAAAATTTCAGGATGCACAGAGAGAAGCAAATGTTTACAGTTATCTAAAAGAAACACAAGATCCGTCGGCTGAAAGTGCGTTTCAGGAATGTTTTCTATATCTGCAAGGGTGAGTAAATTCTTTACAAGCGATTCCATGCGCTGGCAATTGCGCACAATTTTTTCTACCATGCCAGATAGCATCTCTCTTGGAAGATCAGGCATATCTTGAAGGGTTTCTGCAAATCCTCGAATAATTGTAATAGGTGTGCGCAGTTCATGGGAGGCGTTTGCAATAAAGCTTTTTCCCATTTCAAGAACTTTATGCTGAGAGGACTTATCTTGAATAACAACAATAGCCCCATGTCCTTCTAATTTAGGAGCTGCAATCAGATCGAGATAAAGCTTTTCCGGTTCTTCTAAAAAGATAGAGTCGGTGATGATGTGTTTTTCTTCTTGGCACTTATGTAAAAGAGCTTTACATCTCTCTATAAGAGGAAACGATACGCGATTAAATGGGCTTCCTAGTAAGTCTTTTTTAGAAATAGAGAGCATCTTAGTGCCTGTATGATTAATGTAGGTCACAAGATTATGAGCATCTACCGCAATTACGCCTTCTGCAAGAGATTCCAAAATGGCTTCTTTCTCATTTCTTTCTTCTGTAATATCCTGAAGTTGCATGCGCACTTTTTCAGAAAGGGTGTTTAGCGTTTGTGCAAGTCTATTAAACTCATCATCTTTTCCAAGGCTCTTATCTAAAGGGATAGTGGGCAGTATTTCCACCGGATTTTGCTGAAACGGTCTTACTGCATTAATAATTCTTTGGATAGGGATACTCATCCTGAAAAATATCACCCACGTCATAAGGGTGAAAAACAAAAGGATGCTTCCGCCTACAGCTAAAAAGCCTACTTCAAAATTATGAGTGAGCGCATCTACTTGGGAAACAGGGAATGCAGCGCGCATGACAAATTTTTGCCCGTGAAAAGTAAAAGCTGTTGCTACATAAATAAGATTTTGGGAAAAAGTTGGAGAGTATTCCTCTGCATACCCGCTTCCCGTATGTAAAGCTTCTTTCACTTCCTCATACTGCGTAGGAGTTAACGGGACAAATTTTTCTCCTAAATGATCCATCAAGTGGGAATCATAAAGAAGCTGCTCCTTATCGTTGATTAAGCTAATTCTGTAAAACGAGACATTTTCCTGAGAATCTAGAATCTTAATCATTCCCTCTACATCAGGAGCTTTTTGCAAAAGATGGATAAGATCTTTTGTTGTTTCCTCTAAAGAGTTACGAATAATTTGCCCAACAGATCTTCCAATAAGAGGATACAAAAGCCCTATAAACAATATAAAAAGCACAAGCTGACTTAAAAAAACTTTTTTTCTAAAACTTAGATTTTTAAAGAATTGCATCTAGACCTCTTGTTTTGGAAAAAAATTTTTGTACCCTGTTTCTGTAATACATATTGTATCTTCATAACGTACACCCCCAAGGCCGCTTACATAAAGTCCGGGCTCTACAGTAATGACCATGCCTCGCTTTAGCTTAAGAGAGGGGCCATCAAACTTAATGCGGGGATGCTCATGCGTTTCAAGACCTATTCCATGCCCAAGGCTATGAAGAAACAGGTTTTCCATTCCCGCTTTTTTCATAACCTCTCTTGCAGCCACATCCATCTCCCTCACATCACTGCCAGGTTTGGCCTTTAAAAGAGCCGCCTTTTGAGATTCTTTTACCACCTCATACATCTTTTTTAAAGAAGGGTCAGGTGTGCCAAAAAAAAGGACTCTTGTCATATCGGAATGATAGGTGTTTAAAACAACCCCTATATCAATAAGAACGATATCCCCTTTTTTAAGGCGCGTATTGCCTGCTCTATAATGGGGCATGGCGCTATTAGCGCCAAAGGCAATAATGGGTTCAAAGGCTAGGGCTTCTGCGCCGTTTTCAAGGCTAAATATTTCAAATATGCGGGCAAGCTCTTTTTCTGTAATCCCGGCTTTAATATGTTTTTGAAGATGGCAAAAACCAAGCCAAAGTAAAGCTGCGCTTTTTTTTAGCCCCTCTATCTCTTCTTTTTCTTTTATTAAGCGAAGCCCCTCTAAGGGAGAGGAAATGGAAACAGGTTTTGCAAGGCGCCATTTTTTGAAATGTAAGTAATTTTCGTAAGAAGTGAATTTTCCATCAAATCCAAGCTTTAATACTTTATGTTTCTTTAAAAAAGAGCGAATGGTTTCTTCTTTTTTAAGAACTGCTCCTACCGGGCTTTTTTCTAAAGCGGCCTCTATATATCTTCCATCCACACAAAGAAGGGCTTCTTTTTTATGCACAAAAAGCGTGCCTAAAGAAAGATGAAGCCCTGTTAAATAAAAAAGATCGATCGGTTTTTCTATAATACAGGCATCTACATCATGGGCTTTTAAAGTCTTTTGAAAAGCTTCAATTCTTTTTTTGTAAATAGAATTTGTGGATTTCATGCTCTCCCAAGTGGATCATAATAGGGGCCCCTTCAGGGCTTAAATAAGGATCAGAACTCTTCATCAGTTCCTGATAGAGAGCTAATCCCTCTTGTACCATAAAACTCTTTTTATGTGGGCAAGCAAACTTTACTTTAAGCTTGGCTATAGCCTCTATATTCAAAAATGTCTGCTCTTCCATCTCGCTAATTTCCTCTAAAAACCTTGCCACTTCATTTTCTTCTAAAAAAGAAGGGAGCGTATCTACAATAAAGCCTCCTTGTCCAATAGCGTGCATTTCAATGCCTAGCTTATCTATTTCTTCTAAACGCAAAGCTAAACACTCTGCTTCCTTTAAGGAAAACTTCAAGGTTAAAGGGAAGAGAAGTCTTTCTGTAGAGAATTGAGATTGTTTTTTTAAATACGCATCAAAAAGCACCCTTGCTCTTGCAAGTTTTAAATCGACAAAAAGGATCTCTTTTTCTTTATCGATCAAAAGAAAATGTTTGTACATTCCCACAACTGTTGGAAGCTCTTCTAAAAGAAAAGAGGGCAGCTCTTTTTCTTCTAAAGGGGTTTCTTGAAACTTAAACGAATACTCTTGGACTTCTCCATAAGAAATAGGAGCCGAAGAAGGATTAAAGGAGTAAGAAGGGGTATCTTTAGGCTGCAGAGCTCCTCTAATCACCGATTTAATGAGCTCTCTAATTTTTTCTTCCTCTCCAAATCGCACCTCTTTTTTCTGAGGATGAACATTCACATCCAAAAATTCCTCAGGAACGCTTAAATGTAAAACAAATACAGGGTATCTCTTCTCCTCAATATAGGTTCCATACCCTTCTTTTACACTTGCTGAAATTAAAGGAGAAACAACAGCGCGCTTATTAATAAACAAATACTGCTCTTTCCTATTCAATCTTGTAAGAGAAGGTTTTGAAATAAAACCTTCCACCTTATAAGAAGAAGTTTCCATCTTTACTTCCAACATAGAAGAGAAAAATTCCTCCCCTAACACCTGGGAGACTTTCCCCCTTAATGCCTCACTTCCTAAATAATGAAATACTTCTTTGTCCTGATCGAGGAGTCTAAAAGATTTAGAAGGATAAGCAAGAGATAATTGCGTCAGAACTTTTGAAATTTCTAAAAAAGATTGAGAGGCGCTTTTTTGGAATTTCTTTCGTGCAGGAACATTATAAAATAAAGAGCGTACATCAATAGTTGTTCCTTTTTTTCGAGGAGCTGGCTCTATTTTTGTTTGTTTTCCTCCCTCCACTTCGATGCATACGCCAATGCCATTTTCTAAAGAGGTGGTGATTGTGGTTTTTGAAATAGAGGCAATGGACGCTAAAGCCTCTCCTCTAAACCCCATTGTTTTTAAAGAAAACAAATCGTCTGCTTCTCGAATTTTAGAAGTGGCGTAGCGATCTAAACATAAGACAGCATCGCGCTTACCCATTCCAGTTCCATCATCGCTTACGCAAATTCTTGCAAAGCCTCCTCCATGCACCTCTACAACAATATTTTCTGCCTTTGCATCTACAGAATTTTCCGCAAGTTCCTTAACAGCTGATGCCGGATTCTCTATAACCTCGCCGGCAGCAATTTGGTTAATTGTTTGTTCTGATAAAACATGGATTATAGATGACATTAGTTCCCCTTTTTCAATAGAATATAGAAAAGAGAGTTCTATGCCAACCCTATCTATTGCTACATCTATTGTGAAAAAACTCCAGGATGCCGGCTTCATCGCCTATTTTGCAGGAGGCTTTGTACGCGACTTTCTTATGCAAAGACCATCTGATGATATCGATATCGCTACAAGCGCAAGCGTAGAAGAGGTGCAAGCCCTTTTTCCTAAAACAGTGCCTGTAGGGGTAGCTTTTGGCATTATCATTGTCGTCCAAGAGGGGCATCAATTTGAAGTAGCTACCTTCCGTAAAGATCACGGCTATGTAGATGGCAGACGCCCTACAGGGATAGAAAGAGCCACTCCCGAAGAAGATGCAACGCGAAGAGATTTTACCATTAATGGCATGTTTTACGACCCCTTAAAAAAAGTTATTCTAGATTATGTAGAAGGGCAAAAAGACATTGAGAAAAAAATCATAAGAGCTATTGGAAACCCTCACGAAAGATTTTTAGAAGATAGGCTCCGGATGATGCGCGCTATCCGCTATTCCACACGTTTTGACTTCCCGATTGAGCCAGATACCATTAAAGCCATTCTTGCCCACGCAAACTCTCTATTGCCAGCAGTTGCCATGGAAAGAGTGTGGCAAGAATTTAAAAAAATGGCCAAATTCGCCCACTTCGATACAGGCCTTGTGATTTTGCATCAGCTAAAGCTTTTACCCACAATTTTTAAAGATCTTGAAGGCGTTTCTCTAGAAGAGATTGAAAAAAGGGTAAAACCTATTCCTTCTTTTCCTAAAGGAGTCCCTCCTATTGCAGAGCTTCTAGAGCTTTTTCCTAATTACTCAGGGGAACAAGTAGAAAAATTTTGCGACTATTTAAAATTTTCCAAAGAAGAGCGTTTATTTGGCATCTTTTTACAGCATGCAAAAACACTACTTGCCATGCCAAGCGTGTGGCTAAATAAGCTAGAAAATATAGAATGGGCAAAATTTTATGCCCATCCCCACTCTGATCTTTGCCTTCAGATCATTGCAGTGCGCTTAGAAAATAAGGAAACGTTTTTAGAGGAACATCTAAAAAGAAAACACCTTCTTCAAAAAGCCATTTTACGCATTGAACAAAAAAAGCCGCTTGTTTCTGCAGCTGATCTTGCCAAAGAAGGGATAAAGGCCGGAAAGGAAATGGGGCTTCTTTTAAAAGAAGCAGAAAGAATGGCTGTTAATGAAGCCATAGAAGAAAAAGACCAAATTATCGAAACCCTTAAAAAGAGCCCTCTATGGACCCCTTAACGCACGAAGAAGAAGTGGCTCTTCACTATAAAAATTTAAGAAAAGGGATTTCCCTCATCTTGCTTACTTGGATAAGCTTTAGCATTCTTGCAGCTCTTTCAAGAGGTGCAAGTACAAAAGCTTCTATTCCCACTATTCTTTTTTTCCAAAACCTCATCAGTTTTATTTTTGTTCTTCCTTGGGTAATAAAAAATGGAAAAGAGAGCCTAAAAACAGAAAAATTTGGCCTTATTTTTGTGCGTACAACCTGTGGAGTGCTCGGATTTGGATGTTTATTTCTTGCTGTACAAAGAATCTCTTTAGTCAACGCTTCTCTTCTTAATAATACAGGGCCTATTTTTGTCCCCCTCATCGGAGCTCTTTTTTTTAGTATTAAAATTAATCATAAACTTTGGGGAAGTATCATTTTAGGATTTATTGGAATTGCCTTTATTCTAAGACCAACAGCTGCCTTATTTGAAATGGGTTCTTTATATGGCCTCGCTTCCGGGATAACGCTTGCTACTTCTATGCTTGCCTTAAGACGCCTCTCTTTTACAGAAAGAGCGCATACAGTGCTCTTTTACTATTTTGGATTGAGCGCCCTACTCACATTTCCTTTTGCGCTTTATACTTGGCAAACGCCTGATAAAACAGCTTGGCTAGAAATCATTGCTATAGGCCTTCTTTCTACAGGCTCTATTTTTGCCATGACAAAGGCCTTCCACTTTGCAAAGGCTTCCCATTTAGCGCCTTTTAACTATTCAGGTGTTATCTTTGCTGGCCTTATCGAATGGTTTTTCTGGGGAAGGCTCCCCGATCTTTATTCCCTTATAGGAATCATCCTCGTCACTCTTGGAGGCATCCTCACCATCCTCCACACCAAACCCGAAAAACCAAGCGATAGCCAATAAAAAACAAAGAGTAATTTTTTTCTCTCTCTCTTCCTCTGTGGTTTCAAGTCTTCTGTGGTTTTATCTTTGGCTAAGTCGAGTAGTCAAACGACTTAGCCAAAGATAAAACCACAGAGACAAGAAACCACAGAGGAAGAAAGAGAGAGAGAGAGAAGGAAATTGTCCTCTTGTGGTGTTACTTAAGGAGTTTGAGGGCGAGGAGGGTGAGGTCGTCGTGCTGGGGGGCGCTTTTTGAGAAGTGGGAGATTTCTTTTAGGATGCCCTCTATGAGGAAAGAGGGAGCAAGAGTTTGATTTTTCTCTATGTAAGCGATGAGTCTTTCTTTTGAGTACATTTTGCCTTGGGGGTTCATTGCTTCTATTACTCCGTCTGTGTAAAGCACAAGAAGGTCTCCTTGTTCAAGGGTAACTGAAGAGGTTTCAAAAGGGGTGTTTTTTTCTACGCCAAGAGCCATGCCAGGGGTTGTTAACTCTTTAACTTCCTCTTTTCTAAAAAGCAGCGCATGAGGATGGCCGCAAGAGCTATATTCCAAAACTTGGCTTTTTGTGGAGTAGCGCCCTACAAAAGCTGTGACAAAAGAGCCTGTGTCCCCTGTATCTTCGCAAAAAAGGGTGTTTGCTAAAGTAAGAGTTTCAGTAAGTGTTTTTTCGGAAGAAGAAAGCCCCCTTAAAAGACTTCTGACTCCCAAAGAATAAAGGCAAGCCCCAATCCCCTTATCTGAGGCATCTGCAATGGTAAGAAGGACCTCCTCCTCATTTAAAGGGAAAAAGTCGTAAAAATCCCCGCCTACCTCTCGGCAAAAAATAACACCTGTCCCTATCTCAAGACCGCTTACTTTTTGCTCATGCTGAGGGAAAAGACTTTTTTGAATTTCATGTCCAATTTTAAGCTCGCTTTCAAGAATTTTCTTGGCAATTTTTTCTTTTACAAGAGAATCCATCGCGCGATTGAAATGCGCTCCTATCTCATTAATCTCAAAGCCGAGCGCATCCTCTTGATAGCGAGCACTTACGTTGCCTTCTTCAACTTCTTGCATCACCTTATCGAGTTGGCTTAAGGGTTTGGCCATCCTTCTAATTAAAAGTCCTGTGGCCGTCCCTCCAAAAACAATCAATGCGATAAAAAAGAAAAGAAAATGTTTGAAAAGATGAGGAGACACCTCATCTTCTGAAAAGATCACAAAAAAAGTATAGACAATGAGGGGAAGGACAAGCAATCCAAGGCAAATAGTAAAGACTCTTAAAACTAAAGAACGTCTCGTCTTGCTGGAGAAAGTAAAATATGGCATACTTGTCTCTAAAACTATAATTAATTTTTATGATACCAAAAAAAATCGCAAGCCTACAACACCCGCTTGTTAAACATCTTGTAAACTTAAGAAATAAAAAAAGCTATAGGCAAGAGCAAAAAAGCGTGCTTATTTCGGGTAAAAAGATGATTGAAGAGCTTGGAAACAAACATCTCTTTAAAAAGATTATCATTGAAGAAGGGTACGAAACTAGTTCGTTTAGAGCCGAGGAAGTGTGGATTGTTACAGAAGAGATGTTAAAAAAAATTACCGGAGTAGAGCACCCTGAAGGGATTGCAGCTGAAATGGGGATTCCAAAGAACGCTTCTTTAGAGGGGAAAAATAAAATCCTTGTTCTAGATGGGGTTTCTGATCCAGGAAATCTTGGCACACTTTTGCGCACAGCTTTAGCTCTAAATTGGGATGGTATTTTTATTACAGAAAATAGCGTTGATCCTTTTAACGATAAAGCACTAAGAGCTGGCAAAGGGGCAACCTTTGAAATTCCTATTGTAGAAGGCTCTTGGCAAGAACTTGAGACTCTTATGAAAAAAGGAAATTTTACAGTCGTGATCGCCGATAAAGAAGGCTCTGATATAAAAAACACAAAATTAATAGGGCCTCTTATGCTTGTTCTTGGCAATGAAACAAGAGGCGTCTCTGAAAAAGCTAAACAAAGCTATACACGCGTTTCAATTCCTATGAACCCGAGCATGGAATCGCTAAACGTAGCCATAGCAGGAGCCATCCTAATGCACGAACTATTATGAGAGATCCGGAAGAGAAATACTACGAAGAGAGCCGCAAAGACTTTCGCAAAGAAAGGAAAATAGCCAAAGCAAAAGATCGCTCTAAATATAAAAAAACCGACCAAGATCAGCTTAAAAAAAGAGATATCGCAGCTCCTTTAACCGAACATTTAAAACGGGGAAGAGTTCTTTCCATTAATGTGCGCGGTATTGTGGTTGATCATGAAGGAACCCTATACATATGTTCTTTAAGAGGAACCCTAAAACAAGAAAGCTCTCGCCTTAAAAATCTTGTCGCTGTTGGGGATTATGTTTTTTTTGAAGAAAGAGACAACTTTCAAGGAACCATTGCCTCTATTGAAGAGAGAACCTCTATTCTTTCAAGGGCGGACAATCTAGCGAGAAAAAAAGAGCAGTTAATCGCTGTTAATATTGACCAAGTCCTCATTACTGTCTCGGTTTTCCTTCCCGCCTTAAAACCTTTTTTAGTCGATCGCTATATCATTGCCGCAAGAAAAGGGAATATGGAACCTGTTATTGTGGTCAATAAAATTGATCTTCTGGAGTCTTCTGAAGAAGAAGAGGCTCTTTATCACGCCTTTTTAGAAACATATAAGAATCTAGGCATTCCTGTTATTGCTGTTAGCACGCACACAAACGAGGGAATTGAGGCGTTAAAAGCCGCAATGAAAGATAAGACCTCTGTGTTTTCCGGGCAATCCGGTGTAGGAAAATCCTCTTTGATTAATACACTTCTTGGCACCGATTTTAAAGTAGCTGGCATTGTGGATAGGACAAGTAAAGGAAAGCACACAACAACAACGTCTCATCTTATTCCCTTAGAGGATGGAGGCTTTTGCATTGATACGCCAGGGATTAGAAGTTTTGGAATCTGGGATTTAACTAAACAAGAAGTGCTTGATTACTTCCCTGAATTTCTTGCCTTTAGCCCTCTTTGCAAATACCCTGATTGCTCTCATCTTAAAGAAATTTCTTGCGCTGTGAAAATTGCCGTAGAAGAAAAACGGGTCTCTGCCTTACGCTATGCTTCATACGAAGCCTTAATGGACAGCGTAGAAAAAGAACATTACAACAGGTAAACCATGTCTCTTATAAAATCCCTTAGAGCTCTAGAAATTTTAGATTCTAGAGGCAATCCCACACTTCAAGTACAAGTCATAACAGATGAGGGTTTTATAGGAAAAGCAGCTGTTCCATCTGGCGCCTCAACAGGAGAGCATGAAGCTGTAGAACTAAGAGACAACGATAAAAAAAGATATTTTGGTAAGGGAGTCAAACAAGCAGTTTCTCACGTAAATGAAGCCATTAACGCTTCCCTTAAAGGGAAATGCGTCTTTAACCAAGCCGAAATTGATCAAACACTTATCAGATTAGACGGTACCCCCAATAAAGAAAAACTAGGAGCCAATGCCCTTTTAGGAGTTTCTTTAGCGGCAGCTAAAGCAGCTGCAGAAACCCTTCACATTCCCCTCTATCGCTATATAGGGGGAATCAATGCTACGCTTTTGCCTTGCCCCATGATGAACATCATTAATGGAGGCGCTCACGCCGATAATGATTTGGACTTCCAAGAGTTTATGATTCGCCCCATTGGAGCCTCTTCCTTTAAAGAAGCGCTTCGTTATGGAGTAGAGGTGTTTCATACCTTAAAACTTCTTCTTAAAGAAAAGGGACACGTGATCTCTGTTGGAGACGAAGGAGGCTTTGCCCCTCTTTTTACCTCAAATGAAGAAGCATTAGATTTTATTATGAAAGCTATTGAAAAAGCCGGGTTTAAACCAGGCAAAGACATCTCTATAGCACTTGATTGCGCCGCCTCTGAATTTTATGACGCTAAAACAAAGACTTATCAAGAAAAGAAAAAACAAGCTAAGGGTAACCCTTGTACCAACCGTTCAGCTGAAGAACAAATTGCCTATCTTAATTCTTTATGCACAGCTTACCCCATAGATAGCATTGAAGATGGACTTGATCAAAATGACTGGGAAGGCTGGAAACTCTTTACTAAGCAGATGCACCATAAAATCCAAATTGTAGGCGATGATATTTTTGTAACAAATCCTCTATTTCTTAAAAGGGCAATCGATGAAAAAGTAGCAAACGCCATTCTCATTAAGCCTAACCAAATAGGAACGCTTACAGAAACGCTTGCCACCATCCAAATGGCTGAAAAAAATGGGTATAAAACGATCATTTCTCATAGATCAGGAGAAACAGAAGACACAACTATTGCCGATTTAGCAGTTGGAGTAAACGCCGGCCAAATTAAAACAGGCTCCCTTTGCCGGGGAGAGCGCATTGCCAAATACAACCGCCTCCTCGAAATCGAAGCCAGTCTTCAGCCCTAAACCTTCACCACAGAGGAAGTAAATCTCTCTCTCTTCTTTCTTCCTCTGTGGTTTCTTGTCTCTGTGGTTTTATCTTTCGCTAAGCCGTTTGACTACTCGGCTTAGCGAAAGATAAAACCACAGAGACAAGAAACCACAGAGGGGGGAAAGAGAGAGAGATTTACTTCTGTTAAATCAGGTGTATCGCACTATAATATAAATGACTCTTGTTTCCTGTAGAGGCATCGCATAAATTATAGGTCCGCTTCCAAATAAAGAAGGTAGTAAAGGTTCCTGGAAAGAGCCCCTAGAAGTCATTCTCGATACAAGATCAAGCACAGCATTACCTGACTCCAGTTGCACCGCCTCTATAAGATCTAAAGCCATATCAAGAAGTGCTCTAGTAGCAAGAACTCTTTCCCTAACAACCGGCGTCCAAAAACGATTTGGTTGAGTTTCATTTATATTATTATTTACAGACATTAAAAACCTCAAGTTTTTCATTAAAATATTTAAATATTATAAAATGAAAAACTGTTTTAAATCAATTAAAATAAATATTATTATTTTCCGGGGGCTATGTAAGACTTTGGAGAAAAAGAGGTAAGGGCATTATGCGCTTCAATAGGGCGCATGGGGGCATCTAACCAGCATACATGGAGGTCTCCAAAAAGATAGCCCACTCTTGCGACAAAATCCCCTTGAGAAAGACATACACTAAAAGCGGGGGGCTTTTCTAGAGCATTCCATTTGTTATAATTTTCTAAGGAAACTCCTGGCAAACTAAAGGCCATAGAAGGTTCGCTCATATTATCTGAGACCAAATCTTTCTCATAAAGGACTGTATACGCTGCTAAAGTAGCTCCCAAACTAAAACCCAGCACCTGGGTTTTTTTGCCATTAAGAGACACTTTTCTAAGCCAATCATGAAGCTCTGGCTGAATCCTTAGGAAAACAGAGAAGCCAGGGCCCTTTACATCAAAATCACTTAAAATAGAGGCCCATCCTCTTGTCATTTCTAAAGAGGTGTCTGTGCCTCTAAAAATAAGAAGAGGAGAAGCTGCTCCCTTTTCTTTTGGAACAAGTCCAAAAGCCGGCATTCCGCCCCATAAATTAAACACTTGATCCACTTGATATAAAATAAGCTTCTTCTCTTCTTTTAAAGAAAAAGCTGGAAGAAGAAGCTCCATGTTTTTTTGAAGGTCTCTATACCCTAACACTTTTGCAAGAACCTCTCCAATCGCATGAAAGCGATGCTCTCCAGTTAATTTCTGATCAATAAAGGCTAAAATCTGCATTGTCTTTTGGATATCTTCTTTACTCGTTGTGACTTTGCCGACTAAAGGAGTTTCTTCTGAAAAATAGCCATGCTCTTTAGCAAACAAATGGCATTCCTTAAAGGGATTATAAAATATTTGAGGAGGCATGGAGATATCCACGGAATAAAGAAGCGTTGCATAAGGAAAAAGAAACTCGAAAGTTTTATCTATTTTTTTAAGTGCATTTGCGCGCATTTTACTTTGCCATGAACAAGGGATAAGATCTTTTTCTTCTGCTGACAAAGAAAGAAATGGCAGACTAAGAAGAAGGGAATAACCTATAAAGCGCATCTTTAAATTCCACCTGAATATCTTCTATAGAGTACTCTATCTCTTCATCTTTATCGCTTACCAAGGATAAAATTTTCAATTCCTTAGAATTAAAAATATCGCGCTCATTAGAAAAACGAGCAATCATTTTATACTTCCCGTTATGAATAGAGAATTCATAAGGTGTTCTACTTGCATTATAACGCGCAGAAACAATATAGGGAAACTCTCTTTTCATTAAAATGGAGGTTCCATCATAAAGCTCAGGATCAAAATCTCTTGGTGCAAGAAAATGTAAAATTGTAGGGAAAATATCCACATGAGAAGTCATGTTCCCCTGCACTTTGGATTTAAGGATTTCCGATTTTCCCAGTTTGTAATAAAGAGGCACATGCGTTTGGCATTTAGAAAGGTTTGAAATATGAAAAAGATGCCCCTCTTCATAAAACTCCTCTCCATGATCCCCTGTAAAAATCACAATAGAATCTCTCCATAATTTTTTTTCTTCCAGCTTTTGGCGGAAGCGGCCGAAAAGAAAGTCGGTATAATGAATGGCGTTTTTATAGCTATTTTGAATTTTATAAATATCTTCTTTTGAAACAGTCGCTTTTAAATAGTTAATACTTTCAACATACGGTTTAAAAGGAGATTTTTGTTTAGGCCAGCTATATCCAAAGTGGGTCGATTCCAAAAAAATCACAAAGACATTTCCGTCTAATGTCTCTGCCTTAGAAATCTGCTCTCCAAGATCATTAATAAGTTTTGCATCGCATTTATAAGTAGGAGTTTCTTCATCGTGATGAAAGTAGCGAAAACTCTCTACGAGCTTAGTATCATTTGCAAAAATAAGCTCATCCATTTGGTAATAATTTAAACAAGAAGAGCTTAAAACGTGAATTTTATACCCTAACTTTTTAAGCCTTTGCAAAGGCAAGCTTCCTTCTTTTTTCTCTTTAACTCTTTCTATAGACCAATAAAAAGGAAGTTTAGAATGAAAAATAGAAAACCAAGACATTTGGGTGGCATTGGCATTTGATAAAGCTAAATCAAATGTTATATTCTCTTGTTTAAAATGATAGAGATTAGGAGCCACCTCTTTTGTCATGTAATCTTCTCTTAAAGACTCTGCAACAAAAAGGAAAATGGGAGGCTTTTTTCTAAGAGGAGGTAAAAAAGAGGAAGACTCCTTTGTAACATGCAAACTTTTTAAAGAGGTACCAAGAGCAAATGTTTCATATCCCTTGGAAAAAAAAGTTGCTTTCCAGGGAAGTGTCTTTTCATGGGCATAATCTTTTTGAATACCATTGATATGAGCGCCCCAAGCATCCCAGCCAAGAAGGCAAATAAAGCCTCCGCATAAGGCAAGGGATAGCAAGCGATAAGATAAAGCAAAAGGCTTAGAAAGAGCCTTTTTCTCTGTATATTTGAAAAACACAACTCCTGCAGCAATGAAGATAAGGGCCACAATTCCCCCTGTAATCCAGGCGCTTATGGAAACATTACTTGCATAAAGCATCTCCATAAAGTTTTTCGGGCTCTCTTGGGGTAAAAATCCCAAAACATACCAAATCGACATATCCATAAGTCTGATAAGAGGAAAATCTACGAGCTGACTTAAAAAAAGTAAAAATGTGAAAACAATAAAGACAGGAGTTAAGAGTTTGGGTAAATAAGCCGTGATCACTCCCGCAATCATCACAAGACCAATGATTTCAAGAAAACACTGAGCGATGGCATAAACAATAAAAAAGCATTTTGCATTAAAAGAGCCATGATCAACGATAAGAATATGAAGAACATGGATAAAGGCTAGAATAAAAAAAAGAAAGCCAAAATAGTAATAATTAGCTTTTACTAAGCCTTCACAGGAGGAAGAAAGTTTTTTAGTTTTTTTTGTTTTTTTCATCGAAAAATTAAAATAATAATGATTACTTTACTATACCCAAATAACCTCAAAAGTCGGCCAAGGGACGGGTTCAAAGCGCCTAAAATCGACGATCGTAAATGACCCTGTATTACTTAATACAGAGTCATTTACGAAGCCTGCGGTCGTCGATTTTCGGCAGCTTTCAATCCCGTCCCTTGGCCGACTTTTGAGGTTATTTGGGTATAATTCGACTTATTGAATTTTTTAGAATATATCGTCAACTACAAAGAAATCTAAGAAGACCTTCCCAATCTTGATTTTCTACATAATTAGTCACAACTTCAGAATCCACATTCAACATTTCTGAAAAGCCTTCAATATAAGGGACTAGATTGTTTTTTACAGCTTCCTCTTGCATTCTTCCTGCAAAACCTCTTACAAACCCCTTCCACTTAAACTTACTTTTGGTAATTTTTAGCATCGATTGTTTTAATTGAGGATCTGCAAAAATAAAACCTGCAAAACGCAAGGGGTGAATATGGCCAATTTTTTTACCTTGCCTCTTAAGACTTTTTTTCTCAAAACCTAGCTGCAAAAGGTTTTTCTCGGCCATGGTAGTAATGATGTACTTAATGATTTTTTCTTCAGAATTTTCTAAAGGAAGGTGGGTAAACACCTGAAAAGAGGAGGGTAGAGTAACTTCCTTATCAGGAGAAGAACTCTGTGAAATAGTAACAATTGTACCTAGCAAACAGGCAGCAGAAGCAACCAAGAACATACATCCTCCTCTCTTTTAATTTTCATAGAAGAAATTTAACTAATTCTTCCCAATCCTTATCGTCAATGTATTGCATGACTTTTGTGGAGCTCACTCCAAGGGACTCCGCAAAACCTGGCACATAGCGCTCAAGGTTATCATCGCGATGCTCTTCTTTCATCTTATCGCTAAAACCCTCTATAAAGGAATGCCATTTAAAAAAACTCTTTTTTATTTCATGCATACATCTCTTAAGATGAGCGTCCCCAAATATATACCCTATAAATCTAAGAGGATGCACATGGCGTATTTTCTTTCCTTTTTTTTCTATCGTCTTTTTTTCTAAAGCTAACTGAAAGACATTTTTTTCCGCCATACTAGAAATGATCTTATGGATCGTTTTCATCTCCCAATCAAGTAAAGGCATCTCATAAAAAGGCTCTGTAGAACTAAAAAGACCCATTCCCTTAAAAGAAGGGGATGTCTTTTTTAAACTATAGGGCTTTTCTATTTGTATATGAGAAAAGTGGTGAGCAAAAAGGTTTTGCATATCTTCTGAAGAAAAATCTCCTACAGCAATAAGGTTAAGCCCCTCACAGCTAGGGCCTATTCCCGCTGCACAATCTGCCAAGAAAGGTTCAATGTCCTCTAAATTGGCAGGAGAAAAGTCAAAGGTGTGGGCATAAGAAGGCTGGAGCCTTTTATCAACCGTTACCTGAAGACGCCCCAAATCTTTTGACTTGAGCTCCTCTTGAGTATAAATGACAGCCTTATTTGGAAGCACTTGAAGAGTTTGCTTAGCGCTTAGCGCGCTAGTGATAAGTAAAAATAAAGATATAAAAAGCATCATTTTTTTAGCCTCTTGGAAATTTTACAATTTCTAATAAAAACTCCAATCTTATGCAACAATTTTCTACCATAAAAAGTGTTTGCTTATTTTTAAAATAAAGTTTATGCAAAAAGAAAGAGGAGGTCTGATGAAGCACGTGGTGTTTTTATTTGGTGCAGCAGAAAAAGGAGAGTTTTGTACTCCTTATCTTTGTAAAACACTTCCTGAGCTAGCAGATACCTTTGGCAATCCGCCTGAGGAAAGCCTAGGGCTAAATTATGCCGTTCAAGCGCTTCTATATGAAAGAGATCTCATTTACTTTAGAGTGGAAGAAGAAGGATTTAGCAGAGAAGATTACATGAAAGGGATCAAGTTGCTACAAAATAAAGAAATCCCTCTAAATCTTTCCGCGATTTTCCTGCCAGGCGTTGGAGATGGAGAAATCATCCATGCAGGAAGCTCTCTTTGCGAGCTTTATAAAACCTGCCTCGTAATTAACCAAAAAGATCTCTACGACTACCTTACCATTAACTAAATACACCTCTGTGGTTCCACAATGCTTAGCCGAGGAGGACTTTCCAGTTTAGGGTGCCGATGAGGAGGCCTAAAACGCAGAAGGCATTGGCTTTCCAGTTGATCTTTTCTTTGTAAAGCCATTTGCCCCAAAGATTACAGCAAAGGATGATGGTTACAGAAAAGAGGGGGAATATGATGGCGTGCTCAAAAGAGGTAGAAACCTCTGTAGCACGAATAAGAAAGAAGGTTCCAATGCCATTAGCTATTCCTCCTAAAATCCCATACATCACCTCAAATCGATTGGGAAGGCGCTTAAGAGAGGTGATATAAATAACTGATTGAATACATGTTGCAGCTAAAAACACCATAGGCATAAACCATTCATTAACCATATCTTCTGTAGCAAAAGAAATAAGAAGTCCGTTTTCTCCGGGGAAATTTATAAAAAGTGCGCGCCACTGCATAAATACAAGAAAAATCACATGAAGAATAAAGGCTCCAAAAGCAAAAAGCACCCACTTGGCCATTTTTTTGGATTTTAACGTTTCTGCAGCTGCTAAAAAAAGGCCTACAACAACCAAAAAAGAACCTACCCCATTAGAGGTTGTATAAACATAGCCAAAGGCGCTTCCAAAAAGAAGAACCATTATAATCATAGGCATTACAGTTGAGGAATTAAGAATAGCAAAGGTGAGGCCTGCAGGGCCAGACTCAAGCGCTTTTCCCAAAATTGCCATCATGATACCTAATACAATCCCGCCAGAAAGACCAAAAGCTCCCATGCAATTACTCCATTCATAATTGCCTGTGCGCACAGGATTTAGAAGGATGGCTACAAGAAATGTAAGAAAAAGCTGTATCATTAAATAAGCTTTCGAAGTGCCGCCCTGGTCAATGCTTTTTCTAAAACATAAATTAGATGCTGCAACAAAAATAGATGCGATAAAAATAAACTGTATTCCCATAAGGCGCCTTTTTAATTGTTTCTTTTGCGAAATAATAGATGGTGCGTATAATCAAAAAAAATTGCAAGATTTTCTACACGGAGTTTTCTTATGTCAAAGTATACCAAGATTTCCTTTGCATGTATTGTGGCCATGCAAGCCATGAATACAAATGCGTTTTCCTCTTTCATCATTCACGAAAAAGGATTTAAGGAGAATCAAATAGCTGGGGAATTTATAGACAAAGAAGACCTACTAAAAGTAGAAACCAAACAATCTCAAGTAGAAGAAAAAGGGCAAGGGGCTGTTTATGCAGTAAGCCTAGAGGAAACATTATATCTTAGAAGAATCTCCTCCTATTGGAAAGAAAGACGCTATAATGAAGCAAAAAAAGAAATTTTAAGCTTCTTAAGGGTATTTCCCCAAAATGCCGTTAAAGACTCCCTTTTTGCTATGCTAGGAGATTTATATTTCCAAGAAAAAAATTACGCAGAAGCGCTTAGTGCCTACAAAGAAATTGCCAAAACAGAATACAAAGAGCGCTGCTTTTTAAATGAAATACGGGCTTTATTTGAACTTAAAGAATATGAAGCTGTAAGCACAAATGGATCTTTGTTTTTAATCTCTAAAAACCTAGATAAAAATACAGAAAATCGGCTCCAATTTTTATGTGCAGAATCGTTTTACTCTCTAGCAAAAAAAGCA
>Ga0207127_10132_pt1 | contig 18549 bp, 15 predicted proteins | sample Alteio_BWMinHeat_17_FD_153574 | JGI IMG/M metagenome (GOLD analysis project Ga0207127, IMG submission 153574) | Enriched cells from forest soil in Barre Woods Harvard Forest LTER site, Petersham, Massachusetts, United States -... | ecosystem: Environmental > Terrestrial > Soil > Temperate forest >...
TGCATTTCGATCTCGTGATAATGGATGAAGCGTCGCAGATTCGGCCCGAAGAAGCGCTTGGCGCGATCGCACGGGGAGCGAAAGCTGTTATCGTTGGCGAGCGCATGAGAACGTAGCACGTCAGGTTTCGGCAGCAGGTCGAGATTGAACTCGGCATTGAGAGCCGCTTGGAGTTTATTGAGTGCTGAAGCCCGCGATGCGCCGCGCTCCAGCACTGGTCGATTCGCTTCATCGAGCACGGTGTTCAACCGTTGGCTCCAAAGTGGGCGAGGCAATCTACTCAGAAGCTCTATCCCAGCGATGCTGGCACGCAGTGCGCCCAATGAGACCTGCTTCACGCCAGCGGACTCGATCAGCATGCCGCAGAAGCCGGCGATATTCGCGACCGAGTCAGCTACGCGCTCAGAGTCCTGTTTTGATTCAAGAATTGAGGGGAAGGTGAAGTTTTCGACGCCCACTTCCGCCAGCCCGGAGACAGCCACTGCCACGGCTCTGCTGCCAACTCTGGACGCGGCAGCTACATCTTCGCAGTACGTCTCTAGCGCCGCTTCACCGCTTGTTAACTTGGTTAGCTGCTCAAGTAATCCGCGCAATTGTTCTCGAACTTCCTTTGAGGACAACTGCCGGTACGCTTCGGAAGCAAAAGTTTGCGGGGGGGCGCTAACGTCGGTGAGTTTCCGGCAAAGCGTCTCGATCCCTCGTTGCGTTGTCGGCAGAGCGGAGGCGATGCGACGTTCGATGACCGTTACATCATCGAGAACCAGCCGTATTGAGCCATTCCAGTCCGCTATCAGCGAATTTAAGCCCGTTTCGTCAAGCTCAGTGATCTCAACATTCTGAAACCCACGCCAAGGGTGCTCTGCCAGCTTGCCAAATGCAGCGAGCGCGTGCATCTGCGATTCGAGTGTCTCGGCCGCAGCGGACATCTGGCGATAAGCGTAAACATCAATGTTCAGAGCATTCGCGAACCGCGCGTCCGCAATGTCCACAGGGAGATCGCGCCTCAACTCATGACGCACTGCGCTTCCCAGCAGTACGTCGTAGACTTTCAGTCCTGTCTTGCCAGCATTATCATTGATGCGTTGCACGTAATACAGCAATTCTGTTCGGGCTTTTAACAGGGCCTCGCTGTTACTAACCACGTGGTCAGATCGAAGGCGCGTGGGGCGGTATCCCAGCCGCTCTGCCAGTGATGCCGTGACCGCTACTTTTGAACTCTTGCTCGAATGCAACTCAAGGCAGAACACGTTCAGACCGGCATCGTCTAGCCTGTTCTTAACGACTTCGAGTGCTGCCATCTTTTCGGCGACGAAGAGAACGTTATGGCCTTCATTCAGTGCGGCAGCAATCATGTTCGTGATGGTCTGTGATTTGCCCGTTCCAGGTGGCCCCTGTATTACCTGAGATGATTCTTTCCTGAGCACATCGACGACCGCACTGTGCTGGGATGAATCCGCGTCAGTAATGAGCAGCGGCTCCGGCCCCTGAAGTGTCTCGATGTCGTAATCATCCGCATACTGTACGTTGCTGATCTCCGCGCCCGCTATCAATGTGCGGACGACTGGTCGTTGTTCGAGCGGTGAATCCGAAGGCCAATGATCCGGGTTGAGGTCGTTGTACATCGCGAGCGTAGAAAACGTAAATAGCCCAACAGTGACGTAGCGGCAGAGTTTCCAATCGCGTCTCCCAGCGATTGCCTTTTCGACCTGCTTCAGATACGTGCCGAGCGGGTTTTCATCGTTCTCGTCTTCAACCCAATTCGGCAGAGTGACGGCCATCTGCTTGAGTAGCTCTGCAAGCGCGACATTGATCTGGACCTCTTCGTTTCGCGACTGGACGAAGTATGAATAGCGCTGATCGATGAGTTGGCGATCCAGAGTCACTGGCACGAAAACGAGCGGGGCCTGGCGCTTTTCGTCACTGTGATCTGACTCGTAGTATTCCAGGAATCCGAAGGCGCAGTAGAGCGCGTTATAGCCGGCGTCTTTTTCAAGCACACGGGCCGCATCGCGAATTGAACTGAGTTTGCGTTCCAGGTCAGCGGGAAAAAACAGCGTTTGGAGTTTCAAGTCGCTGTAGCGGCGTCCGGTTTGGCCGTTTAGTGGGGGCAGGTCGTAGTCTGGATTGATGTGCAACTCTCTGGCTCGTCTTGCCGGCTCCCAAGTCGGTTGAAATGGCGCAAGGCCCAGTTTGCTTCTCAGGCGATTACGGAGGTCGCGCTCGACCTTCTGCTTCTGGCGTGGTGAGGCGTTTGGCCCCAATGCATTCAGTGCGTCTTTATATTCCGTGTCCTCTGCTTTTGACCGGCGCAACGGCGTCAGGAACATAGGCAAAAGCTCGTCGTTGGGTATCAACTCCGGTTCTGACAACGGATCGAAGAACAACTGCTTACCTGCTTCCAATTTGCCGAAGAGTTTCTCTGGGATTTCGTCGATGATGCGGATGTGGCTACGGGACCGCTCCGAATGCCGGAAACTAATAAGAGGATTTCGGCCAGTCAGATCAAGCAGCTTCGTCCGGTACTGCTGGATGATGTTACGGACGTAGTCGTTCGTGCTTGCCTGCGTAGTGTTAGTAACTTGTGTCATTGCCAGAAGGATGCACTGCTGCGCGCGGATTCTACGATGGAATTCCAGTATTTCGCACGGCTTTAATGCGACGGATTGCAGTATCCAAAACCGGTTCGTCCTTGCATCTGGTGCGGCAGGACAGGCCCGCGCCCCGGTCCCTTCAAATAGCCTCGGTGTCCGCTACACTCACCGCGGCAGGCAGTTCTTCGATCGGCTGAATCTCCGGAATTTCGTCGCCTGTTGCCGCCCTTAGCTCCATAAACTTCCTCGCTCCGGGTAACACCCTGCTTTCGAGTGAGGCGCGGGCACAGTTGAAACCATCGACTGCCCTCCTGAGTGCGGAACCGAGTGTCTCGAAGTGGTCAACAAAAGTCCGAACTCTGTCGTGAAGCTGCTTCCCGAGGGTTGAAATTTCCTGTGCGTTCTTAGCAATATCCTCCTGACGCCAGCCATATGCGATCGCGCGGAGAAGGGCAATTAGTGTCGTAGGAGTGGCAAGAATCACTCGTTTTTCCATGCCGTCTTCGATCAGAGTGCAGTCCTGTTCTGCGGCAGCCGCAAAGAAAGACTCCCCAGGAAGAAACAAAACAACGATTTCAGGTGCCTGGTCGAATTGCTGCCAGTATGCCCGCGAGGCAAGTTGGTTCATGTGATTCCGAACAAGTTGCCCGTGTCTGGACAATAGCGCCTTGCGTTGTTCCTCCGTTTCTGCGGACATCCCGTCAATGAACGCTTGGAGCGGCACTTTTGCGTCTACTACGATTCGCCGGTTTCCAGGCAAGTTCACGATCATATCCGGCCGCTGCCGATTTCCGTTGGTTTCGATTGTTTCTTGCTCGTTAAAGTCGCAATGGTTCACCATTCCAGCAAGTTCGGCAACCCTCCGTAGTGTCATTTCACCCCAGCGCCCACGTACCTGTGGATTCCTCAGCGCTGTTACCAAACTTCCAGTTTCTTTTTGAAGCAGTTGATTGGTGGTCGAAAGTGCCTTCACTTGTTCTTCGAGGCTGCCGTAAGCAGTCTGGCGCAGCCGTTCCATCTCCTGAACCTGATTCTCGTATCTGCCCAAGGACTCCTTGAGCGGAGCTATCAGGCCATCAATTGCCTGCTGCCGCGCTTCCAGATCACCCTTTGCCTCTACCCGGATGGTTTCGAACGTGCCCTTAGCCAGTGCCAAAAAAGCTTGATTGTTGCTCTTGAGGGCTTCTGAGGAAAGGGCATTGAAAGTGTCCGTCAGTTTAGTTTTAGCTTCGTCAAGCAGTCGTTTCTGTTGCTCCAAATTTTTCTCGGATTCCGTGAGCTTTGTTTCCGCTGCCACTCTCAGTTGGCTTTCTGAGTTCAGTTGGTCTCGGACCGTCGTCAACTCCTGGATGGTCGAGCGTGCTTCTCTGAGTTCAGCCTGGGCAGCCGCCTTTTGCTCGCACTCCATTTTTAGTGTTTCTTGCAGCTTTGAGATTTCCCCAACCTTCGCGCCTAAATCAGCCTTCACTTCCGAGCCATTTCTTCTGAGTTCCTGAATCGTGCTCTCTGCGCCCTTCAAATTCCCTTCGGCCTGGACTTTGTAACCCGAAAATTGCGCCTGCCACTTTGACCCCGAGGCGAGCCAGGCAATGGCGAATCCAATAGCCGTTCCGACCAGCAATACCAGTAGCAACTGCATTCAGTGCCTCCCACGCGCATGGGTGCGCAGCGCAGAAAACGAACGAAGCTTGTAAAAGCGGAGCCCACTTGCTTCGGCGGGATGCTTTGGGAAGCAAGTCTGCGGATTGTGCTACCGGGTTACCGGGTTGTCAATAGAGCGCGTTAGTACAAAGGGTTAGTACCGCCGCCTTCGGCGCTTCTTGGAAGGCCGGGAAAGCCAGTCTGCAATCATTCGCAGGATCACGGCAAAGATAGGATCGTGTTTGTGATGGAACGGCATTCCACGGCGGCACCGTTTGCAGTAATAGGGGTGGTCGTGAGCCATCAGGGTCACTCATTTATTAGGGGGGCAGCAAGTACGCGGATTCCAGATGCGCCTGCTGATAGGCAGTTGCAGGCGTGAGCGGCTAGGCTCGAAACTCTGCCGTTACTGCTGCGAATTTGGTGGGATCGGGATTCGGGACGCCCGCAATAGCTGTCAGAATTACAGCTACAGACTCGTCCCTCGACAACACGCCATTCCGCCGAAACCTCGATTCAAGACCTACCAGTTGCTCCAAGGGGATGTTTCTGGAACGGCGGACACAACCTCTCGCAGTTCCGTCCAAGGTCTTCAGCGCCCATGCCCTTAGTTCCATGGTGCGCATGACAGCACCGTCTTGTTCCGAAAGTTCGTCTGCGCCTTGCAAGTAATCTTCAGTTGGCCGCATCGTGATTTCTCCTCTTGATTGGTCTGGAAATCAGCCCACAATTTGCCCTGAGTCTAAGCAGCCGTCCGCAGCTTCCATAAACCATCCGCAGTGGCGACGAAACGACTATCTTTTCCGAGCAGGCGACGAACGTACGCCGTGAAAGTCTTGGAGCGAGAGGAATATCCGTTGGCAAGGATGCGCTGCGCGATCTCATCAGCGGCCAAGGGCTCGGCCGCTCTGAGACAAATCAGGCGAGCATGGTACAGCGCCGTTTGTTTTGAGCGCACTCGTATCCGAGATTTAATCACTTCTGAAGACGTTTTCGAGATCAAGGCTGCCGCAGCTACATGCTTCAGCGCTTCCTGAGAAACAGACACAAGTACCGGCTTAGCTTCGCGGAGTCGGTTCCAGATCGCTTTGAGCCATTTGATAACTTTCTCGCGCGAGGTGGGATGCAAAATCATGATGACGATCGCTGCTACCAGAATAAGTTTTGCGGCAGGGGGTAATTTCCTAATCACCTGAGTGACGTCCCGGATGGCCTCAACAAATACTTCGATACTGAACGTTAGCGCCGCAGTGGACCCGAGCTTTACCGTCACGAAGATGCTGGTTGATCGAGCGTAATCCCGGAGCACTGGTTCTAATTCTCGCCCCATGACGTTCGCACCCATTTGCTGGAAATGAGGATCGCACGTTCTTACGAAGTCGGCTCCTAACTCTTCCGCGGTCAGCATATAGTCCGCATCTTTGGGATCGACTGACGCGAATCGTTTGCGGTCGCCGGTTGGTTCGTGGAAGTGAATAAGGGATTGAAAGCGTTGCCACTCAGCTACGGCGTCGTCAATGGTTGCGCCGGTCACCCTTGCGATTTCAGGAAGATACTTTTCAATTTCCTGCTTCAGAAAAACGGGTGCGACGGCGATTACAACTCCTGACTCGATCGCCTCATGTAGGCTGGTCCGGGCCTGTGGTTTGTTGCGCCAACGTAGCCGCCAACGAAGCTCACGGTGTACAGCGGAGGCGTCCATTACGACTACGATTTGTAGGACACCATTGAGCAGATGTCCCAACGCAGGGACCTCATCACGGAGATGCAACAGGGGACGCAGCGCGTCTGACGGGATGGTGAGGCGGACTTTTTCGTTGACCACGATCTTGTTCTCTATCCGGGATGAGTTGCTAAGGCGGGGATGCTCCGGTTCGTAGCCTTGGGCTGCCTGAGCACTTCATCTTGTTTTTCGACGGTCTACATTTTACCACTGCGTTCCCGGTATGTTTCCAGGTCCTGTGGAAAACAAATGGAACGCTGGGGTGTGTGAGCTATCGTTCGAACTTCGCTCCATCCCATAGATGTTCGTAGGTCGCCAGCACCGCAGCGAAAGCGTCTGTGATCTGCGTTAGAGTAGTCGGAGCAGATTTCCCGCCATCCTTGAACGAAGCGCCTGATTGGTAACATTCTGCCCGATCCACTATGACGTATCGGTCGTGAAATCCTTGCGCTGATCGAACTTCCACCTTTGCACTGGACTGCCGAACGAAAGCGTCTACGGCGGGGATAAGGGTTGGCAGCTTCTCCCTTGCGAGCAAGCGCACCGTTACGCCTGCCGCTGGGTGCGGCAAGTACCGCGAAACGAACTCGGCATCGAGATAAGGATCGATGAAAAATAAGTCTATTTTGGCGCTTTCAACTATCTTGCGAACTTCGTCGAAGTAATCGAATACCAAACCTGCCGGCACTACCACGCTGAGCGGTCCTGCTGTTTGCATTCGCAGATCATGCCGAGCCTGATGAAGTAGGGTAACGATTCTGCGGAAGGCTTCGATAGAGGGTCGCGCCAATACTGATCCGAAGTCGTCCAGATACTTTGAGAGCGCTGCGCTCTTCGCTGGATTCCACTGCTCAATTGCCGCTGATACCCTCCCCATCCAACTTAGATTCTCTTCCGTCTCGTGTCGAATGGTAGGTCGAGGCGGCATTGTCCGGATAATATCCTCGATCTCCGCTAACAATTGTTCCTTCTTAACGTCCATGGAGTTCTTCTTTACGTTTCCAAATCCCCCATAGGCGGTGGATTATAACGCTTCGCCTGCCTTCGCATGGGCCGATTGCTGCCCGCGAGCCGCTTAACACACGCGTTTTTTAACGTCTGGTATTCTTGAGTCAAATGGCGACTATCCCAAAAATCCGTCCGATCGAACCCGTCCCCAATTCCTCCCTGATCTACGCGGACACATCGATTTGGAACTGCCTGAACGACCAGCAGGTCAACGGACAAAATCTATTAGGGTCACTCGCGGCGCACGACAAGCGATTTGTATTGGGCGAAAACGTCCTCTCTGAAATGGCGAAGACTTTTCAGGTGTCGAACCCACGCTCAGTAGATCGAGCAGCGAAGCTGTTTTCCTGTGTTAAGTCGTTTCTCGATAGTGGTGTTCTTGTGCTCAAACCCACGTGGGCGCTATTGATCGAAGAAGCGCTGCACGTCATGAAGCAAGGACCCGAAGTGATGGCTTTCGCGCCTGCTACTGACCATCTCTGTCAGATAGTGGACAAGTTCTCCAAAGGTGATTTTGATTCGCCGGCATTACAACTGGTTCGGGAACGTAGGGGCGAAGCACAGCAGACGCGCGCTGTGGCTATAGCCCATCTCAAAGCCAGACCGAAGCTGACCTCAATCTTGCGGCAGGTCTCAAGCGCAAACCTGCCCGGATGGATTGCAAGGCAGGCGATGAGCGCCCGAGGGCGAGCAGTTCTAGGAGGGCATCTTCAGGTGCAGTTTCCTAGCAACGAGCCCAAGGAACTGTCATACACGGCCAAAAAGCTATTGGCATCTCGCCGTTATCGAGTTTCTCACGCGCTTGTACGGAGCGATTTATACGTGAACTGGCGATGCGCCAACCATGGGTCCCTGCGTAGTGATGTGCCTGATGACATCTTTCACGTGGTGAACGCAAGCTATTGCGACCTTTTCATCACGACGGATCGGGACCAGGCCGGTTACGTCGTTCACGCACTCAACCGCAGCAAAGTCCTTCTTTACGGCAAGACGGAACCTCTATCGAAGTGGCTGCTAGAAGAAACGTTCTGAGCGAAAGCGGTGACGAACGGATGTTGCCTTTGAGCCGAAATGCAATGGTGCTTGACCAATGTATCGTCGGCATACGAACGCCAAGCGGGTTGTTGGTGAAAGCCTTCGACGTGTGCATTAAAGGCGAGGACGTGTATGTGAATTACTCAGATTCCCACACGCCAGCCGCGCATGGTTCCTATCATGCCTCCGGTCAAAAGCACACGAAAATCGGCAGAGAGTATGTGAAGTGGGATGTTGGCCCAGGCGGGAAGTTCGTGCCCATGATATTGCGTCGTACGCCTACTCGACACGTCCTTGATCGGAGCCGTTGCTGGGTTGTCGGATGGAACGTGCCGGACTTGGATAATGCGCTACTACCGAAGCTGGTTTCAGCGGATGTAGTGATACCGGCGCAGCGGTTACAGGCGAACGAAACGTTGGGGCTTGAGGTAAGCATCATCGGAAGCCGGGCGAAATCACGATCAGAAATTCTGGGCTTCCCAATTATCGCGCACCATCAATTTGGAAGCGGTACGCGCGTTGAGATCGAGGCGTTCGTGGTATCTGAGTAAAAAAGGTGAAACGTTGGCGCGCAGTCAGGCCCCCAGCGGGAAGTTGTACTCCACCTCACGGTTAAAGCATTCCGGTCCCCCGGCACACTTTAATCGTGCGGCACTCGGCGAGGTTTGAGTCCAGCTTTGTGTCCTACTGCTGTTAGTGCCCGCGTGAGCGTCCGGTGATTCTCGGTTTGGGTCCAAAGTTGGGTCCAACTTCAACCTCTTTTTCGCTCGTTTTGGTTCGTAAGTTGCGCCAGATCAACGAAAATGTTGATGGCTACGAACCAGAAGGTCGGGGGTTCGAATCCCTCCGGGCGCGCCACTTTTTTCAATAACTTCCAGGCGCCCCCTCAAAACCTCAACTCCCCCGGTGTAGCGCGAACTGTGGCGGGCGATCCCAGTCAGAAGCGCGATGGCTAGGTTGTGTAAGTCGGCTCAACTGAGACTTTAAAGAGCAAAGCACACGCATGGACGCGGGCTAGCATGGCAGGGTTATGTAACAAAGTACCGCACAAATTCCGTTACGCTGCGCTTCGGTCTATGCTGCAGGGTCTTATTCCGCAGGATTACCTGACGAGCAGCCTCTCGATCTCAGCTTTGAGAGATTCAAATTCCACAGGTTTGCTCTGATGACCGTCGAATCCTGCGGCTAGGGTTTTTTCTTTGTCTCCTCGCATTGCAAACGCCGTCAGGGCGATAACCGGAAGCTTCGTAAATCTGGAATCTTGTCGGAGCGATTGAATTACGGCATAACCATCCTGCTCGGGCATTTGAATGTCACAGAGCACCAGATCTGGTGCCGTTTCTATGATCTTCTCTAGCGCTTCACGACCATCGGCTGCTTCGATTACCTCGTATCCCCAACTCTCGATCAATTCATGCAGTAGCTCCCGCCCGGCTGCGCTATCCTCCGCGATCACTATCTTCTTCATCGCGTAGTCCATTCCTCTGCCCTGCCAACCGAAGTGCTTGTTGCAATCCGCAATTGCGCCAGCAATTCTTCTTTCCAGAATTCTCCCTTACGGAAAAAGCCTTGTGTCGCAAGGAATAAAAAATCCTTGTCGGCGGATGTCAGATCTTTGGCCGTAAGGACGAACACCGGCAAATTGTGGGTCGAGGGGCTGTCTTTCAACTTCCGGAGCATCTCAAATCCGTCCATCTCCGGCATCATCAGATCAAGCACCATGGCATCGACCGCGTTCTTCGTCAGTAGCTCAAGGCCTTCGCCTCCGCTGTGTGCCAGGAGCGGAACGTAACCGGCCGATTCGAGAACCTGGCTCGCCAACTGTAAACTAGTATCCTCGTCATCAACGACGAGGACTTTGAACGGTCCATTGGGTCCGAGATGCTTTTTCAGCGCGGCTAAGAGAGCCTCTTTCTTCACAGGCTTGACCAGGTATTCGGAAGCGCCCAGCGCAAAGCCCCTGCCTTTATCATCCACGATAGAAACGATCACGATGGGAATTGCGGCGGTCGCTGGAGTCGTTTTTAGCCGGTGCAGGATTTCCCAGCCATTTTTGCCGGGCATCAACATATTCAGAGTGATGGCGTCGGGCAGAAGTTCGAGCGCTTTCACGAGTGCTTCGGCACCAGAGCTGGCGGTGTCGGTTTCATACCCTTCTGGGGCCAGATAACTCACCAAGAGTTCGCGCGACGGTGTTTCATCATCCACAACCAAAACCAGCGGCCTATTACGGCTCGAGACGGCACCACTTGAAGAGGTGCTCGGTTGAGTTTCGGTAGCTTGCCGACTAAGTGGTAGCGTGAATGTGAATTTACTGCCTTTTCCCAACTCGCTGCTCAGTGCGATTGTTCCGCTTTGTCGCTCGACCAATCTTTTCGTAATAGCCAAGCCGAGTCCTGTTCCCTCGGTCACCCCTCTCGTGGTCTTGCCAACCTGGCGAAATTCGTCGAAAACGACCTTCTGATCCTCCGGGCGGATGCCAATTCCGGTATCGGTTACCGAAATGTTCGCTAAGCGATCATCCCGAGTGACGCCCAGCGTGATGTTTCCCCCTCCGGGCGTGAACTTCACTGCGTTGCTCAGGAGGTTGTAAAGGATCTGCTTGAACCTGATACGGTCGGCATAGACCGTGACGCCTGGCTCGCTTTGTACATCGACTTGGATTTTCTTCGTCATCGCCAGCTGACGAATGTTCGAAAGTACCTCCGGGATAGCGGCCTCTACCGCAAAATTCTCCAGAGATAATTCAATGTGTCCCGCTTCGATCTTGGACAGATCCAGCACATCATTAACAAGCTGCAGGAGGTGTTTCCCTCCCTGGACAATATGCTCCGTCCATCGCTTGTATTTGTCTGTTTTGGTGATCGGCTCCTCGCGAGACAGCAACTCCGAAAAACCGAGAATTGCGTTCAACGGGGTACGCAATTCGTGACTCATGCTGGCGAGGAACTGGCTTTTCAGTTGGTTGGCGCGTTCCACCTCGCGGTTTTGTAGCTCCAGTTCTTTATTGGCAGCGGCCAGCTGCGCTGTGCGTTCCTGGACGCGTTGCTCCAATTCGTCGTGAGCCTTTTGCAGGGCTTCTTCGCGCTCCTGAATCTGCCCCAACATCTCATTGAAAGCCTGGATCAGTATGGCCGGTTCGTCCCGGTTACCGGTTGAAGTTGCCCGCACGGAGTAGTCTTTGTCTCGAGAGACCAGTCGCGCAATTTCCGCCAAATGCACGATAGGTTTAGCAACGGCCCGCTGGAATATCGATGCAACCAGGAGCGCAGCGATGAGAGATGCCAGCAACACGATGGCTGCAATTCCGGCGTACTGCTCGAGGCGACCACTCATTTCCCGTAGGTCAGAACGAATGTAGACGGTGCCCGTCGGCTTCCCCTCGAACACAATCGTGCGGACGACGACGAGCTGCCCGTCCTGGAACCGATAAATCTCGGTTTGATTCGGCGGAATCTGCGGCAACGTCAAGGCTTGGGCATGGCCATCACGCCAATATGTGGCGAAAGGGCGCCCGTCGCGCGTGTAAATGCCAGCCGAGACGACATCGGGGGCAGCTTTCAGCGCCGACAAGGTGTTCTCAGCGGCTTGTGGATCATTAAACATCAGTGGGGAGACGCTATTGGAACCGGCCATTTGAGCCTGTATCGACAGGTTGTGCACCATGGCCTGTTGAAAGGTGACCCGGTCGTAAGCAACGAATGCCACGCAGGCGATCAATAAGGCTGCGCCACTGACCAGCATGTTCATCCTGGTCAGCTTCGCGGTGATCGAATAGCGGGGAACCCTGAACATCTTCTCTCAGTCTCCAGTCTTTCTGACGTTGATTGCCACTTTGAGCAGTTGCGAGCTGAGAGTTAAACCAGCACGCTCGGCAGTCGTAACGTTGACCTCGAAACGCACTCTGCTGGCGTCGATAACGAACTGGATCATGCCCCCGCGCCGAGTGAACTGGGAGATGTCACTCACCGTTAGGACACTTGTCTTGTCAAGCGTCGCTAGGATCTCTTTAAGCTGGCTCTCCTCAGATGCACTGATGAATAAAATGCGGCAACTCATCGCCTCATGTGGCTTAGCGATTCGGTTAACCACAACCTTCTTGCCGTTGATGGCTTCACCGGCGATGGTCGCATCGAAAGTCGGGCCAAAAGGATCCTCGCCGAGCACACAAATCGAGAAGTCGTCCGCGGCCGCGACCTTTGCAGGCCATGCAACGAATTTGCCAAAGTCGTAGAGGTAGGCCGCCTTCACCTCGTACTCACTTGGGTTGGACCGCTGTGCGTGGAGGCATGAGGGACCAAGGAGTGCCGATGCAATGCCTATAGCTAGAAGACGAAACAGCCAACCTCGAAGGCTATTGAGCACGCATCTTCGTGGCTCGCGTTGCGGGGCCTCGATGTTGGTCCTTATCATCTTTGCGTTGTTTGCCAGGTGATCTTTGCGTAGACGGTTCGCTTAATACCGACAAGGCCGCCGGGGTCACCGGCGAACTCCGCATGCTGAGGTTGAAGCAGATTTTGACCTACGACCGAGAGGTCAAGAGACCGGGTGGCGTGCCAACTGAACCGTACATCTGCCGTAGTGTAGGCTCGCACTTGCTGGGCGGGAAGGTCGCTCACATAGCGGAGAGTTTGATCAAGCTCCAATTTCCGGGGCAAATCTAAAGAAGATTGGATCATCCCCTGGTGATGGGGGCTAGAGCCCTCGGTTGAACTGACCGTCGACGGGTCCAGGCTCCCGGTCCTCGTGCTCAAGTCCATGTGCAAATAAGAATAAGAACCTCTCAACCGCCATCTGGATGTTGGCGTCCAATCGGGCGCAATCTCGAATCCAGCCGTATTGCCCAACACCCCGTTGCGGAAAAGAAACGGGACGATGACATGCGCCGGTGCGGGCGAGCTCTCAGAGAACGGCGCGCCGGGCTCGATGCTCAGGAGATGATCGTAGTTGTTGTAAAACGCGGCGATGTCCAGATTGAGCTTGGGCTTCACCAGGCTTCGGTATCCGACTTCGTATCCCAGCAAGTGCTCCGTGGAAAAACCTCTGTCCCCGATGACGCGGACAAAGGTTAACGGATTGGGTGTAATCAATGCTGTCAGCTGAAGATCTTCCTCGACGCGGGAGGGTGTGCGGACGGCGCGAGTCACCGCGGCCCATACCGTTTGCCGTGAATTCGGTGTCCACAGGAGCCGAGCCGTCGGCTCAAACTCGAAATGAGAATATGTTTCCTGTAGAAACTTAGAGCCGATCGTCAGAGAGAACTGATTTCCAATAATCGGGATCTCATCTTGGATAAACCCGCTGTAGAGCTTGTCGGTAAGGTGGCTCGGAGTAAATACAACAGTGGGCACAACCTCAGTAGTATTGCCCGAGCTCAGTCGAACTCCGAGACCCCACAGGAAGTCCTGTCGCCCGGGCAAGGGCAAATGATGGATGAAATCGATGTCAAACGTATCGCGAGACTCGGCAAAGCTTGACTGTTCTCGGTTCGTGCGGTCGTAATAAGTCTGCAGTTGGATGTCAGACCCAGCACCCAAGGTGCGCTTCCAACGACCCAGCAGATTGCCCCCTGCGAGCTCGGCGCTCTGCTCCACATTGGTCATAAACGGCGGAGAGTAAGTCGTGATGCCTACACTTTGCCCGGCATCGCCGCTGTACAGGTCACCTTGAAACGTGAACGTGTCGCGACTGTGCAAATCCACATCCGTACGGAAGCCAGTCTGACCCATGCGCCAGCTATCGAATGAACTACCATTCGGATGAAACTCGGGCCCCTCGTTGAAGGCCTTGCCGTAAATGCGGTAATTGAAGCTCTTGTCGTTCCCGCCCCCGTAGCGGAGATTGATGAAGCCCTGATCGATATTTCCGCCGCCGGTAGATACGAGCATTCCACGTGTATCTTTGGCGCTCTTGGTGATGATATTGATCACAGCGTTGACGGCATTTGCTCCCCAAATGGTGCCGCCCGGGCCGCGGATGACTTCGATCCGCTCGACATCCTCGAGCACGGTGTCTTGGACCTGCCAATAAACCCCGGCGTAGAGTGGTGTGTACACAGTTCGGCCGTCAATAAGCACGAGTACGTCTCGGGAGAGGGCACTCGCGAACCCGCGCACGCCGATGGACCATGTATTCGAGTCGATCCGTGCGACTTCAACACCGGGTGCCAAGCGGAGGGCCTCCGGTATGCTCGTGGCCCCGGAACGCCGGATGTCCTCCTGGGTGATGACGTAAATCGCCGCCGGAGTTCGGCTAGCTTTCACGGGCTCTTTGGACGCGGTTGTAACCTCGATTTGGCCGAGTTCTTCCAGGGTCACTTGGGTGAGACGCCCTGTTGGCTTTTGGTCCTGCTGTGTGGAGTCACCCCGGCTCTCAACAGCTACACTCATCAGCAGCAGGAGGGAAATCGCAACCCTAACCACTGCGTTCCAGTGAATAGACTTCTCGGCTGCGAATGTGAACGCGGCGGGCAGCGTTCGACCGTTATTCGTCAGCCCGGCGGTAGCGAAACGGCGCAACCTCTTGTTCACGGACTCTACTCCCAGAGACAAGTGGCTTGCAGAATGTGCTGCTGCGTTGTGCGTGCAGTAACCGCGCGGGGCTTAGCGTCTTTTTTCTATTTTTCCCGGTGTTCCCACGCCACGCCCGATGCTAGCGCACAAAGGGTATTGAACCCCGGCTCAGTGAGAATGTGCTTATCTAATTAGGCATAATCAAGATAGGCACACCTTAAGTCACCAATCCCCAACTCCATCTCTTTCTCGTAATAAATTCATAGGTGCTCGACTGACTAAACAGAACCTTCAGGCAAGCCTCTGCGCGCAGGGAGAAAGAACCGTGGCTAACACCAAAGACCAATTGCCAACGATCCTCATAGCCGACGACGATGAGTCTAATCGGATCCTTTTGGCAGACATTCTAGGTGCCGAGCAATATCGAATCGTGCATGCCCAGGACGGCGAGGAAGCCATCGAAGTTCTGGAGAACGGCGAAGTGGACCTGGTCCTGTCGGACGTCATGATGCCCCGCCGCTCGGGCTTTGCCGTCTGCCGCGCGTTGAAGTCGAACCCGGACACGCGCTTGATTCCCGTGGTGCTGGTGACCAGCCTGTCAGCGAGCGAAGATCGCATGCAGGGGATTGAATCCGGCGCGGATGATTTCATTAACAAGCCGGTGAACAAGGAAGAATTGCTGGCACGCGTGCGGTCACTATTGAAAATTAAGCAATTCACCGATGAACTGGACCATGCCGAGAGCGTGCTTTTCGCCCTGGCGCTCAGCATCGAAGCGAAAGATCCCTATACGGAGGGGCACTGTGACCGTCTTTCGCAATCCTCGGAAGCGCTGGCGAAACGCTTAAATCTTCCCGAGGAGGAGCGCATTGCGGTGCGCCGCGGCGGGGTCACCCACGATATCGGGAAGGTAGCGGTCCCGGATCAGATTCTCTTGAAGCCAGGTCCTCTGACACCGGAGGAGCGCACGGTCATGCAGCGGCACACGGTTGTCGGGGCCGGCATCTGCTCGCCGCTGAAGTCGTTTCGATCCGTTCTGCCTATCATCCGTCACCACCACGAGAAAATCGACGGCAGTGGATATCCAGACGGATTGAAGGGGGACGCCATCCCGCTGACGGCGCGGATTCTCCAAACCGTGGATATTTATGACGCGCTTACCACGGATCGTCCTTACCGTAAGGCGCTGGCGCCCCAGCGCGCTTTTACTCTCATGCGCGAGGAGGTAAAGAAGGGCTGGTGGGATGGAGCGCTGGTGGACGAACTGGAAGCCATGGTGCACAGCTCCGCGCTCGTAACTGGTTGATATGTACAACCGCGCCCCTCAGTCATTTCGAGCTTAAGCGCGAGTCACGCTCGCCCCCATTGAGGAGCGTGCTCAAAAACCATCTGTTTGCGGAACCCTCAAAGACCCCAATTGCGAAACAGCAGATTCAGTCAGTTGCGGGTGGCTGCGAAGAGGGGTTTTCGGAACCGGACGCTCTTGACGACGCAGAAGTCAACGCGTTATAAGAAGTGTCGATTGGATCTCTCACTTCTTATGGAGGTGTTTCGGTGCGTAAGCTGCTTGCCGGATTGACCGTTGCTGTATTCGTGTTGGCTTTGGGCATTGTGGCATTTGCGGCGACGCAAACGCTCTCGGGCCAGCTCATCGACCAAATGTGTTACAAGATGAACAAGTCGAACACTGGGGTCGATCATAAGATGCCGAGTGGAGACGAGGCGAACTGCGCAGCAACCTGCGCCAAGATGGGCCAGCCCGTGGCGCTACTGACCTCGGACGGCAAGGTTTACACCGTTACGGGTGAACTCGCAGCGAATAACAACGCAAAACTTGTGCCCCACCTGAGCCACAAGGTAGAGCTTACCGGCGATGTCACCGAAAAGGGCGGCACCATGACGATTGCGGCCACCAACCTCAAGATGATTAGCAAGTAGGCTTGTTCGCCGGAGCGACGCGGTAGAGAGTCCCGACTCCAAGCCCCATTTGCTTTGCAATTTTCTTTCAACTAAGCCCCTGCGCACGCAGCCGGGCAATCTGGGCGGCACCTACGTTTGCGCCTACTGCACGTTCGATAGAACAGAAACGTTGGCGTCGTAGAAATCACATTGCTCCGGACGAAAGCCCCTGATCTGCGTTGAAGTCTCATCAATTTGGAGCATATCGTCGCTGGCGTTATAACGCGGCCAGCGGGCGGCTCCCGATCCGTTGGGGTCGCCCGTCGTGGCGAAGCGCGTCCAATAGCAGACCCGTCCGTATATTCACTACGCATGCGGGAATCCGGCAGCCAATGCCGCTAGACTTTGCTTCAGCCCATTTGCTCGGGGTCTCTGCAAGCGGCGAGTTGGCGTTGGCTTTGAACGGTTATCCGGAGTCCTCTCCCAGTTTTCTGAGAGGCACTCTCGCACGTGCTCCAATGGCTGGCGGCGCGCCGCGTCAACTCCTCGAGGACGTGCGTTGGGCCGATTGGGATCGCCAGGGGGAGCTTGCTGTTGTTCACCATTTGAATGGACGAAGCCGCCTCGAATATCCGGTGGGCATGAAAATGCCGGGTGGATCAGCCACATGCGTATCTCTCTGCGGAATGATTACATCGCGTTTGTGGACCACCCCATCCAGGACGACGATCGCGGGTCCATTGTGGTCTTGGATTTGAGAAGCCAAAAAAGAGGACACTCTCGACGGGATGGGAATCGGCACAAGGCTTAGCCTGGTCGGCTAGCGGCGATGAAATTTGGTTTACCGCCGCGAAGTCTGGACAACGTCGTGATCTGTTTGCCGTTGATCTTCATGGGCGACAGCGCACACTGCTGCAGATTCCCGGCGGGATAACCTTGCACGACGTTTCTCCCGATGGCAGAGTCTTGCTAACGGTGGACAACGAGCGCTTCGGCACGATGGCTCTTTCTCCTGCCGGCGACCGTGATCTGTCATGGCTTGACTTCGACTTCCCGGTGGCTGTTTCGCCGGATGGAAAAAGCGTTTTCCTTGAGGAACAGAGCGAGCAGGCTGGCTCGGATCATTGGGTCGGATTGCGAAGCACCGACGGCTCCCCTCCTGTTCGCTTAGGCGAGGGCGGCGGCGGAGGAGTTTCTCCGGACGGCAAGTGGATGGCCCAGGATATCGATTCAATTCCAGAAACGACATTTTTGCTGCCGATTGGTGCGGGAGAAAGGAAGGCACTTAGACACCCGGGAGTTCACTCTTATGGCTTCACTCCCTGGTTCATGCCGGATGGGCAGAGCGTTCTGTTTATCGGAATCGAGCCAGGGCACTTACCGCGCTCCTATCTTCAGAGTCTCCAAGGCGGCCCGGCTCGCCCCGTCACGCCCGAGGGCATATTAGCTGGCGTTCCTCTCCGGACGGCCGATATCTGTTTGTTCAGCAGACGGATCAGACGCATGGGATCTACGACATTCAACGTAGCGAGTCCCGGGCTATTCCGGGTGCGAATTGGCATCTATGGCCGGCTGGTTGGTCGTCAGACTCGCGTTATCTGTACTTACTTGCACACGCGAACGGGTCCACCTTCTCAGATATGGCGCTTGGACATTAGCACCGACGAGGAGAAACCCGTCAGGCAGCTAACCCCGCACGATCCTGCCGGAATTCTCGAAATCTTTAATCTGGTAATGACGCCCGACGCAAAGACGTTCGTTTACGGCTATGATCGCTACCTTTCGGAGTTGTACGTCGTGGACGGCCTACACTAGATGGCGCTGGGCGATAAGCGCTGACACACAAAGCGATGACCGGATTCCCGAGCGGTACAACTGGCGCAACAGTTTGGGTCCAAACTTGGGTCCAAGTTCGCTCGGTTTTTCACCTGTTTTGGCTCGTAAAGTTGCGCCAGAGTCAACGAAAGCGTTGACGGCTACGAACCAGACGGTCGGGGGTTCGAATCCCTCCGGGCGCGCCACTTTCTTTCACCTTTACATTCGGCGGATTGCGGGGGTAGCCTTCTTTGTTTCGAACTGGTGTCCCATGGCTCGATGGAAGGCACTGAGAGAGGTCGCGCACAAGCTTTACGCGGCATCG
>Ga0207127_10135_pt1 | contig 18382 bp, 19 predicted proteins | sample Alteio_BWMinHeat_17_FD_153574 | JGI IMG/M metagenome (GOLD analysis project Ga0207127, IMG submission 153574) | Enriched cells from forest soil in Barre Woods Harvard Forest LTER site, Petersham, Massachusetts, United States -... | ecosystem: Environmental > Terrestrial > Soil > Temperate forest >...
TTGCGTTCGTCATCATCGTGAACCTCGTATCCAATGGATGCCGTGCCGGTTTGCGACGGGAAGAGAAGAACTGGACATTTTAAGCGGTTCTTCCTGTTCTTGCTAGTGGTGACCCAGTAGCAGAGATTCCCCAAAGGTGGGTGAAAGAACGCTTTCCGGTAGAATCTAAAGATTAAGGATCGTTATGCAGCCGATGCGCACAGGGTTGGAGAAAATTATTCTCGAGGCGTTGCAGCACACACCTCCGCAGGAGGCCCCGGTGCTGGCCTGGCCGTTTGCCTGCGGTCCAGCGGTTGCGAACAAAACGAGGCCTGTGGGTTTTGCAGAAGGCATCCTGACCGTAGAAGTGGCAGACGCCAACTGGCGCGCGCAATTGATGGATATGGCCCCGCAATTTCTGGGGCGCATCAATCAACTTGTTTCCCTTAAAGTGGAACGTTTGCGCTTCATCGTTCCCCCTGGAAAATAAACTGGACTGATTATGAAAGTTACGGAAAAAGACGTCACCACAGTCGCCGATCTTGCCAATCTGGAGCTGACCCCCGCCGAGCGGGAGCGCATGGTCAAGGATCTCAACTCAATCCTGGGATACATTGACCTGCTCAACGAACTTGATACCGCGAGCGTTCCTCCCATGGCACAAACTGCAGACCGCTTTGGCATTGACGCCGGCAAAACCGGCAGCGAACGCTTTCTCTACGCTATGCGCCCGGATACGCAGAGGCCTTCGCTTCCGCGCGAGGCGGCGCTGGCCAACGCGCCCGATTCTGACGGAAAATTTTTCAAAGTGCCGAAGGTGATTGAGCGCTAGTTTCCCAAAGGAGGAACCCCGTATGAGCAAGAGAGAAAAAGAACTGGTAGTTCCGCCCGCAGCCAAGTCCGACGCCAGCTCCCAGGAGATGCTGAGGGCCTGGATTGCAGACGGCGGCCTGCATTGCACGCTCTCTATCGGCGCCTGGGGAGACAAGGAGACCATTGGCTGGGGGATTTTGCTGACGGATGTGGTCCGTCACGTTGCCGATGCGTTGCACCAACAGGAAGGCATGGATCCCGACGATACCATCAAGCAAATACGGGCAGTCTTCAACAAAGAACTGGATGCACCCACGGCAGATGCCAAGGGCAACTTTATAACTCACTAAATTCGTCATTCATTATGGATTTGAACCTTCTTACCGTCGCTTCCACGCGCACCGCCATCGCCGAGCGCAGTCTTACAGCTACGCAACTGGCAGAGAGTTTTTACAAAAAGATCGAAGCCGAAGATAGCGAGATCAACGCCTACCTGACGCTCTCGAAAGAGCGCGCCCTGGCACAGGCCGGCCGCATTGACACCCTCGCCGGCAAAGGAGACCCTTTGCCTCCTCTGGCGGGAGTCCCTGTGGCGATTAAAGACGTCATGGTGACGCGCGGCGTACGCAGTACCGCAGGGTCGAAAATTTTAGGGAACTACATTCCTCCCTACGACAGCACGGCTGTGGCCCGGTTGGAAGAAGCCGGGGCCGTAATTCTGGGCAAGACCAATTGCGATGAGTTTGCCATGGGTTCTTCCACGGAAAATTCGGCTTATGGCCCGGTGCGCAATCCGCGCGATAAGAGCCGGGTTCCCGGCGGATCGTCGGGAGGCTCAGCCGCATGTGTGGCTGCCGGCACTGCAGTAGCGGCGTTGGGGTCCGATACTGGTGGTTCCATCCGCCAGCCTGCAGCTTTTTGCGGTGTGGTGGGGGTCGTGCCGACCTACGGACGAGTTTCGCGCTATGGTTTGATCGCGTTTGCTTCTTCGCTTGACCACATCGGCCCGCTCACAAAAACCGTGAAAGACTCAGCGCTCATTTTGCGCTCCATCGCAGGGCGTGATCCGCTGGATTCAACTTCTGCCGAAGTGCCGGTCCCCGATTACGTTGCCGAGATTGAAAAACCGGTGCGCGGTTTGAAAATTGGAATTCCCAAGGAGTATTTTGCCGAGGGGCTTGATCCGGAAGTCCGCGCCGCTGTGGAAACGGCAATTGCCAAGCTGGAGGAAGCAGGATGCAAAGCAGTACCCATTTCGCTTCCCCACACACCCTATGCGGTTCCTACGTATTATCTTGTGGCCACCGCGGAGGCCTCTTCCAATCTCGCCCGCTTCGATGGCGTGCGCTATGCCTACCACAGCAAGACTGCCAAGAGTTTGTCGCAGATGTACCGCAGCACGCGCGACGAAGGCTTTGGCGCTGAGGTCAAGCGGCGCATCATGCTGGGCACCTACGCGCTCAGTGCCGGATATTACGATGCCTATTATTTAAAGGCCCAGAAGGTCCGCACTCTGCTAACCCGCGACTTTGAAAATGCATTTCAGAGCGTGGACGCCATCGTGACGCCCACCACTCCCACACCTGCCTTCAAATTGGGAGAGAAAACCGACGATCCGCTGGCTATGTACCTGGCCGATATCTACACGGTTACGGCCGACTTGGTTGGAATTCCGGGAATCTCAGTGCCTTGCGGAAAGTCGAAGAGCGGCTTGCCCATCGGGGTGCAGATTCTGGGCCGCCACTTCGACGAGCCCACTATCCTGCGCCTGGGACATGTAGTGGAACACAGCCTGGCGAGTTAGGCCATTTTCTCTAACACAGAAACACAGAGGCGCAGAGAAAAACCAAAAACGGTTGTGTTTCCGGGCGGGTACCCCCCATGCTTGCTTGGGTCGGAGACAGTTGCCGGGCTCTGTTAGCGATAGGAGGTTTTTCCGTTTACTCTTAGGTTATATTTGGCTTTCCGGAAATTCAGTGGAGCCGCCCCCCTCCCTTGTTCAGTAGGGATCTTGAGCGCTAGATCTTTGTTTTCAATTGGTTATGCAAGGGACTAAGTAGCCTCAATATCCTGTGTCTAGGGGTCGGACAGTTATATATCGGTAAACACGCGTGAGGCGGAGGAGTGACCAGGGGAGCCGGTTGCTCCGCATTGGCGGCAAGTTTTCAAAGAGCCTGTGGGGGCCTTTTCTAACCCTTGTTCTAACTCTTGGCCCCCGCATTCCTGGGAATGCTGGATACACTTCCAGCGACAATGATAGTCGGGGTTCTCTCGGAAGTTAAGAGTTTGATACCACAATGGGACCAGGGGGGATTGGGTCATTGAATCATTGGGTAATCGGTGTGTAATAGCTTTCCCCAGCGCAACTCCGGCATAGCACTCTGCCTTCGCGCCGGACCTCGCGGTGGAAGTTAATGCCCTCGCCGCATTGCTCGCAGACGACGCGCTCGCCTTTATATCCCGGGAACTCCTCGGGGCCAAGCTCGACCTTCACCCATTGCGTATCGAACAGCTCTTCGTCTTTCATCTCGCGATAGGCGAGCATCTGTTGCTGGTTCTTCTCCGGGATTTCCGGATGCATCGTACGCGCCAACGCCTTGGAAGATTCCTTAGCGGCTACGCGCACGGCCTTTCCCGTGGTCACATCCACAAATGTGGCCGCGACTTTGCCCCAGTCGCGGAACTTGAGTGCGCGCTTGCCCAGCCTGCATCCTGTGACCACGGCGACGGCGTCAGTCGCGCAGCGGTCAATTTCTACGAATGTCACCAGTCGCTTGCGGTCTTTGCCGTGCGGATCTTCGATGCCCAGTTTGCTGATTCCCAGCATGGCGAGGCGCACACCCAACACCTGGCCGGCGCACAGGTGGCCGTGGGCCTGGGCTGCGTCTGCAAGGTATTCGTCCAGGGTTTTCACACAACCATTATGATGCATGGCCGCGATTTGGCGATGAAATAGGTTGGGTTTTAAAAAGGTTGATTTTAGCGATCTGGCTTTGTAGGGCGCAGCAACGCCAGGGTCTCAGGCTGGATTTGAATTTTAACCGGCAGGGAACCGAGAAACTCGCCATCGGCCTCGGCAAGAATCTCTCCGCTGCCCTGGCGGGCGCCGTTCCAGCCTTCGGGCAGGCTTTCGTCTGCACGTAGCTCGCGGCAGGTGAGTTCACGAACCCGGACCAGCTCCACGTCGCGGACCTTTCCTGGCGGCGCGCCCATCAGGTTTCCTATCAGGCAAAATCCGTAAGCCAAATAGCGAAGAGCGTTGGGAGTCTTGAACAGGATTACGTGCAGGTCTTCCGAAATGCGGCCACTGCTGTTGCCATTGCCATTTCTTTGCGCCGCCAGACAGCGCCCAAAGTAATCAATGCGCTCGGCAACAATCTGCGTGACAATCTCCCGGCGCGGCACGTTGACGCCTGTTTCCTGGAATTCGACAACAAACGGCGGGAACTTGTAGCGGGCTAGAAGCAACTGCCGGGCTGACTCGGCGTAATAGGCATAGATGCCGTAGCGCGCCTTGAACTCGTGATTGATCTTGCAGATGACATGCGCGTCAGCACCTACTCCCGCTGCAACAATCCAGTAGCGGTGAGCCATCTCACCGGTCGCTGTGCGGAATTCCATCGAGGCCACCGTGGTAGGTTCAGGATGTGCGGTCAGCAAAGCGCGGGCGGCTTTCAGCGGATGGCGGGGGATTCCCAGGTCCTTGGCCAGAAGATTGCCCGAACCAAAGGGGATGATACCCAGCGTTACCTCGTCCCCGGCCTCAACCAGAGCCTGCAAGACTCCGTGCACCGTGCCATCGCCGCCGCAAACAATAAAATTGGTGAACTCATCTTTCAACAGACGTTGAATCTGTTGCGAAACCGAGTCCGAGCTCTGGGTGGGGAAGGTAAGAACGTCGTGACCTTCGCTGCGAAGCACGCCGGCGGCTTGCTCCACCTGGCTTATGCGCCGGCTTCGGCTGGTACCGGATGCGGGATTGTAAAGTAAAGCAATCTTTTGCATGTTTCTGGGAGACGCTGCACAAAACCTTCGTTCAGCTTACCTGCTTAATCCAATTTTATGCTTTTCTCAGGAGTGCCAGTAGTGATGGTCGCGTAGAAAATATTTGTCATTCCAGGTGTTGAGCGCGGTCCTGAAAAACATGCCCATGATCTTGATGTGCCCCATCTTCATGAAGCGGCGGTTGGTGGTGAGCGCTTTTCCACGAACAATGCCGAATTTTCTGCACGCTACTTTTTTGCTCAATAGATAGTCTTCGGCGTAGAGGGCCTGCTCGTGAAAACCTCCCAACTCTTCGAAACGTTTGCGGTCGAAGAGCATGAACATTCCCGTGCTGAACGGGTTCAGCAGGCGTGAGAACTGCTGCACAACGTTGTTGCCGAAATAGAGAGTCTTGTCCATGAAGCGGCCGTCGCGGCACCAGATGTTCGTGGTAACGCAATGCAGTTTTTTTCGTTTCACCAGCTCGAGGGTGCGGCGAACCAGCGTGGTATCGGCCAGTTCCATATCAGCGTCAAGAAACAGTACGTAAGGCGTAGTGGCCAGGCGGGCTCCGGCGTTGCGTCCGGCGGAAGGCAAGCCACCGGGGATTACGCGGACATCAATCCGGTCACGAAATCCGAGAGCCAGATCGGGCGTGCCATCGGTGGATTGCGCATCGGCGACATAAACCACGGTCTCCCGGATGCCGGGGCAATCCTGCTGCGCTATAGATTCAAGCAGCCGGGGAAGCAATGCGGATTCGTTCTTGGCTGGGATTACGATTGTCAATTCTTGACTGGTATTCATGGATTTGTACGCCCTCCTCGCCAATCGTGATGTAAGTAGGGCCGGAGCTGATCCAGCAACCGGCATTGTAGTAGCGGGTGCCATCCTGCTCCGCCTGTAAAGGTTGATGGGTATGCCCGCAAAAAACGCAGTCTACCCGATGATGTTTAGCATAGGCCAGCGCACCTGAGGCGACTTTGGGTGTGAGCCGCAACCATGCGCTGTTCATACGGTCGAGAAAGCGACTGAACGAAGCGGAGCGCGAATCCAGCCTTTGCAACATCAGATAAGCCCATGCGCCCAGCCTGCTCAGCAGAGCATTGTTGACAACAAAGCGGTCGAATTGATGTCCATGTACAGCCAGGTGGCGTTTTCCCTCGAACTCCCAAAAATATTGCTGATACACGCGCACGCCCACCAGGTGTGACATGAGATGCGAGAGTCCATGGTCGTGATTGCCTTCCACCCAAACCACTTCAATCTCTCGCTTGGGATTCGAAAGTTTGCGGATATAAGAAAGAAAGCGCCAGTGGTCTTTTTTAAGACGCGCAAAATTGAGATCGCAGAAGATATCTCCCAGAAGAATGAGCCGCCGGAAGGTGTGCTCTTGCAGCATTTCTACTGCATCGGCTGCCCGGCTGAGCCGCGAGCCCAGATGAAGGTCGGAAATAATGACGGTATCGAAAGAAGTTGCTCTCATCTGCCGCTTCTACCGCGCGCGAAAGCTGCACCGCCGCGCCGGTTCATGCGAATTCTCCTAGGCTGCTGGTTCCGTTTCCGTTTGCCCGGCGCGCCCGTGCGGCCACGTTGCGCAACTTGCGCTGGATGGCATCGAGTGCGCGGTCAATGGCAGCATTGAATTCCTGGCCGTATTTCGCTTCGCGTCCTTCAGCGAGCATCGTGCGGGCATCCTGGGGTGAACACCAGGTAGGTTCACGGAACGGCTGCTGGGGCCTTTCCAGGGAGCTCACTTCCATCAAATAAGCGTGCACCTGGAACTCTTCCGGCACGCGGCAGAATTGCTTCTTGGAGCCAAGATAAGTGTGGAAGATCTTTTCTGCGACCTGGCCCAGTGCACCCGCCTCTTCCCAGGCTTCACGCTCGGCGGATTTTCGCGCTCCCAGTTGGGGATCAATGCAGCCCTTGGGAAAGGTCCAGCGGCCACGATTGGTTCGCACCAATAAAAACTCAATGTCAGAATCAATTTGCCGGTAACAAACGGCCGCCACTTGAAAGGCCGTTTCAGTCGGATAAGACGGCAACAAGCGCCGACTCCCATTTGGATTAGTTTGTTTCTGTGCCATGCATTTTAGTCGCAGTCGCCTTAGCCTTCCGAATTTGGCGAGAAAAGGTCAAACCGAAACATGCACCTGCATCTGTGCAGGTTCAGAGCCGAGAGGAGCACGCAACCGCCCACAAGCCCCAGTATGGCCATAATCCCACCTACGCCTAAATGATGGACGAAATGGTGTTAGAAACAGGTAAATAAGGGATTAAAAATTGGTAAATATTGCACCAGAATCGGGGCAGCACCAGAACCAGGGCAGTTACGTAGCAGGACGGGTTACGTTGAAGATCAAGCCGCTTTGGGAATTTCCTGAACCGGGAATTTTTGAATGACTGACAGGTGAGCAGCGACTTTTTGAAGCTCTTGCAACTCTGGAAACTCTTCCATCACCAGACGAAGCGTCGGCGGAGGGGTAGGAATAGAGATAAAGTGATGCTGATTGAAGACACGATCCACCAACTCTTCGAGTCGCTGGATGATGTTTGCAGAGTGCCAACTGCGATGTTGTTCGCCTGCCTGGGTCGGCATTTAGGGTCTCCAATTGTGATTTTGTACTGCTTGTGGTTCTGTAGTGCAATTGGATTGCCGTTTTAGCGCAGTATTTTCAATAACCTAGCAAGCTAGAACTTCTCGTGAGGACAGGAATTCTCTTTATGGGAAGAAGTTTTTACACTAGACCCGTAAAAAAGATGATGAGGTTGGTGCCGGGAAAGGGACTTGAACCCCCATGGCCCGAAGGCCGGCGGATTTTGAGTCCGCTGCGTCTGCCAGTTCCGCCATCCCGGCCTCGTTTTAAGTTAACACAAACTGCCGCTTACTTGAAGAATCGGGTATCGCCGATTATGCGTAAATCTCACACCAAGCAAAGCAAAACGAAATCACGCGTGGACGGTCTGATACTCCTCGTAGGCGCCCTTGAAGTCCTCGATTTTGTGGTCCTCAAAGTGCCAGATCCTGCTGGCGACCTCGTCAATCACATCATGGTCGTGAGTTACTAAGAGTATCGTTCCCTGATAACGCTGCAGCGCGATGTTCAGAGCATTGATGGATTCCAGATCCAGGTGGTTAGTAGGCTCATCCAGCACCAGGACGTTAGGCTTTTGCAACATGAGCTTGCAAAAGATCAGCCGCGCGGCCTCACCGCCAGAGAGATTATCGGTGCGCTTGTTGCCCTCATCACGCGCGAACAGCATTTGACCAAGCAGTCCGCGAATTTCCTCGTTCGAGGCTGACGGGTCCCATTGATAGAGCCAATCGAATACAGACATGTTCTTTTCAATGAGGGTTTTGTGGTCCTGGGCAAAGTATCCGACGAGTGCCTCGTGTCCCCAGATTACCTTTCCACCATCAATGAATGCGCCTTCGTAGCCGCTGGTTGTTCGCAACTCGGTTTGCGGGACCGTACCCGAGTTTGCCAGAAGAGCATTCAACAGGGTCGTCTTGCCGGTGCCGTTGCGGCCCATCAACGCGATTTTTTCTCCACGAATCACGCTCGCAGTAAAACCAGTGATGACCTGGTTGTCTCCGTAGGACTTGGTCACTCCCTCCAGCTCCAGAATATGTTTACCGGAAGGCCGCTTGGGCTCGAATTTCAGAAATGGCCGTTGGATATTCGACCTCGCCAGTTCGGTCACCTGCAGGCGCTCGACCTCTTTACGCCGCGACTGCACCTGGCTGGAGCGCGTGCCCGCCGAGAAGCGCGCGATGAACTCATTCAGTTGTGCGATCTTCTTTTCCCGCTGCGCATTCTGCGACTCGATTTGCGAGCGTATCTGGGTCTTGGCCATCACCATGTCGTCATAGCCGCCGGTATAGGTGATGATGGTCTCGTAATCAATGTCGGCAATGTGCGTGCAAACGCTGTTGAGAAAGTGCCGGTCATGTGAGATCACGATGAGCACGCCATCGTAATTATTCAGGAAGCTTTGCAACCAGTGGATCGAATCCAGATCGAGGTGGTTCGTCGGTTCGTCGAGCAACAGGGCTTGCGGATGTCCGAAAAGCGCCTGCGCCAGCAGCACGCGGACTTTTTGTCCGCCTTGCAGTTCGCCCATATTGCTCGCGTGCAGCTCGTCAGGAATATCCAAACCCTGCAGCAGGATCGCGGCGTCGCTTTCGGCGGAGTAGCCATCTTCTTCGCCGACGATGCCTTCCAGTTCCCCCAGCCGCATGCCGTCTTCGTCGGTCATTTCGGCCTTGGCGTAGATCTTCTCGCGCTCTTCGAGCGCCGCCCACAGACGCTTGTTGCCCATAACGACCGCGTCAATCACGCGAAACGTGTCAAATGCGAATTGGTCCTGGCTCAGAGTGCCGAACTTCTTGGGGCGAACCACAGAGCCCTTTTGCGGCTCCAACTCGCCGGTCAGGATCTTCATGAACGTGGATTTGCCGGCGCCGTTAGGGCCGGTGAGGCCATAACGCTTGCCCGGCGTGAACGCCGTGCTGACCTCTTCGAACAGAACTTTAGCGCCGTAGCGCATAGAAACATTACTGACTGAAATCATGTTTTTTATAGGGAACTGCGGGAAAATTTCCGACCAGGCGGGAACGCAGCTATCGTATTTAGAATATCACGCGGGAGGTTAGACGTCAGTTGGCTCCCCACATCCTTACTTGCAATGCTCTTCCATGCCCGGTTGTGTCCGGGCAGACCGTAATCCAGGCATTATCGCGAAGCGACAGGGAAAACCACATGTCCGATGCGCGGACTTTACAGCCAATCGGAGTAAGAATCCGCGCTTTCCCTGGCCTTGCAGAATGAGTCGGATGGCCACCGGGAGAGCGGTTGACCGCTCTCCCGTGCCTTGGCACATGTGTTAAAAGGGTCCGGTGATGGTGACAGCACTTATGTAGGGATCGCGATCCGTTGGACCAGTTGTGTGCGGATTGCCAAACACAAGCTTGTTCGTCCCAGCTTGTAACTCGATGGAGCCAAGCTGCCATTCCACCGGTACCTTAAAGCTCTTGCCAGTAATCAAGAACGGAGAGCCTGTTGACAGCGGACCACTTTCGCTGCCAAGCCAGATATAAAGGGCGCGCGGATATTCGGTCTCCAAAGCGGCCGAGATGTCATAGGTGCCAGCGACGGGAACGGTGAAGGTGAGTACCGCATAATTTGAGGGGCCAAAACCGATCTGGTCGATCATAAAGCCGCCCGGGCACAGTGGGTTTCTCTCAAAATGCGCTTGGCCGAACAGCTTCCAGTGAGTTGGGACGCCGTTACAGGTGCCGGCACAATAGGTAACTGAGCTTCCGGATGGCGCCGGAGTCGGACTGCTCGTTGCGTCAGAGGTTTGGGCATGCAGGACGCAGGGAAGCGTCATTGCTGCCAGCAGTAGGAGAGATTTGAAACACGTAGACCACGACAAAGACATAAGCGGGATTCCTCCGTTGGACGAATTTGATTCAAGCCCGTCTCGGACGTTTTCGGACTTTAAACAGCGTCTCGAATATTGCGACAACGTCTCGTATTTTGAAACGCTTGAATCGGCGGCCAATTTAATGGGGTGGGAAAGGCCTGGCAAGTGAATTCACAGTTAAAGTCGCCGACGTGTACATCTCATCTGCAAGCAGAAGATTTTGCAGTAATTTAGATTGAGTAGCTCTTTACGTAAAGAGGCAGGAAGGCATTGGGCCGGTCTGGTTGATACGCCAGAGATCTGCCCAATTTTCGATGGTATCCACTTTCGGGTGTTTAAATTCCCAGTTGTTATGGCCTATGCAAGGCTCATTCTTGTAGTCCTGGCAAGCCTCCTCCGGGTGATTGCCTGACTGGCTGCTATCCTTAGATACAGAGCTACTCGGTTGAGAGCATATATGAGAGCATATAGCGGTCGATTTCTCAGTCAATGATCAAAAAGCATAGACAAACGTTTGTCTTATATATAGACTCTTGTTCTATTGCGAGGTTTGGGAGGGGCCCACAAAGTAACAAAGAGCAAGATGCAAATGCTTCTGCCCTGCCCCTGAAAGTTGCCGAAACCACTCTTAGCTGAGGGCGACATGCGGTATTCAAAGTCGTTGCTGTTGCTATTTCTGATGCTAAACACATCGATCCTTGCAACCGCGCAAGGAGGTCCAAGGCAACTGCGGGTTGCGCCCTCCGACCAGCTCATCGCCCCTTCCGCGACGCAGCAGTATGCTGCGCTGCTTGCTTTCTTCAAGGGCATGGGCAAGCCCGGCGGCGAACGCGTGGTCACGAACGCTGTCACTTGGTCTTCTTCGAACCCGAGTGTGGCCACGATCGGTCTGCACACGGGATTAGTAACGGGCGGCAGCACACCAGGGACAACCACCACCATCACCGCTGTAAGTGGTGTTCTGCGTGTTTCGGTGCAGTTAACGGTGAGCAATGCGACGCTGAATTCCATTACCGTCACGCCTGCCAACCCCTCGGTTCCACTGGGTAGGTTGGTCCAGTTTACCGCCACCGGGAATTACAGTGACGGCACGCATCACAACCTCACAGATGCGGTCACTTGGAGCTCGGGGATAAAAACGACAGCTACCATCAACAGCCTGGGACTTGCTGCCACCAAAGCCCAGGGCAGCACATTGATCAGCGCAACCTTGGGCAGCACCACCGGAACAAGCACGCTGAACGTAACCGCTTCGGTGCTGGACTCGATTCAAGTCACGCCGGCCAACGGCACGGTAATCTTTCCAGCAACCCAGCAATTCACGGCTATGGGGTTTTTTTCTGACAACCACACGCAGGACCTGACCACCAGTGCCACCTGGAGCTCGAGCAATGCAGGTGTGGCAACGATCGGCGCCAACACCGGGCTGGCTACCGCCGCCGGGCCAGGAACCACGACGATCTCAGCCACCTACAACGCGGTCACAGGCTCCACTTCGTACACAGTGATCACTCTCATCTCCATTGCCATTACACCTTCCAATCCGAACGTTGTTTTCGGCTCCAAACTGCAGCTCACCGCTACAGGGACATATAGCGACGGCAGCACGCCTGACATCACGGCTACGGCGGCCTGGAGTTCCACCAGTCCGGGCGTCGCAACCGTCAATACAACCGGCTTAGTAACAAGTGTGCACGAGGGGACAACTACGATCCATGCGACCCAGAACGGTGTGACTGGCTCTACGCAGATCTCTATTGTCGGCTCTGCGGTTTCCATTGTTCTAACCACGGACGATCAGTCGCTCAGGATGCAGGCGCAGCCAGGCACTACATTCACCACGGCAAGCGGCGGCAACAACGTGGTTTATGTAAACGAGGCCGAAGCCTATCAGCCCATCGAAGGTTTCGGGGCTACATTTACCGACTCAACAGCTTATCTTCTCAACGAGGTTGCATCGCCTAAGTCCTCGTTGAACATGGTCATGAGCGATCTGTTCACGCGAAGCGGCAATGGCATTGGCCTGAGCTTCATGCGGACTCCAATGGGAGCATCCGATATTGCGCGTTCGATCTATTCCTACGACGACAATAACGGCCAGGCCGATATCACGCTGGCGAATTTTTCCATTGCCCGCGATCAGACCGATATCATTCCTATCATCCTGCAGGCACGCCAGCTCAATCCGCAGATGAAACTGATGGCGAGTCCCTGGAGCCCGCCCGGGTGGATGAAGACCTCCGGTTCGATGATCGGAGGCGGTCTCCTTTCCAGCATGTACTCCCCCTTTGCCAACTATTTTGTGAATTATCTAAACGCCTATCAGGCTGCAGGCATTAACGTGGATTACATCTCCTTACAGAACGAACCGCTGAATTTGCCTTCCAACTATCCAGGAGTGTGCATGCCGCCTTCTCCTGGAGCAAGTTGCGCCGGTCAATCCTGGCAAACCGACCAAAGCACAGCGCTTCGCGATTACGTCCTGCCTGCCCTAACCGCGAACCAACTGACAACCAAAGTGCTGGTCTATGACCACAATTGGGACCAACCAGGTTATCCGCGGTCCGTACTCTCCGATCCCACCATTCAGGCGTCGCCTCAAGTCGCAGGAACGGCCTGGCATGGCTACGGCGGCACGCCTGGAGTGATGAGCACAATTCAGAATTATTTCCCGACGAAAGGAACGTACGAGACGGAGCACTCCGGGGGCACCTGGATCCCGGACCAGGTAAAGGCCGACTTTGAAGAAATCACGCAAGCGATGCGCAACTGGGCACGATCTTACGTGAAATGGAGCCTCGCGCTTGACCAGAACATGGGGCCGCATACCGGCGGCTGCGGAACTTGCACTCCAATTGTGACCGTGAACAGTTCGACCGGGGCGGTCAGCTACGACATCGAGTACTACACAACGGGCCAATTCAGTAAGTACGTCTTGCCCGGAGCAACCCGCATATATTCCAGCAATGCCTCAGGAATCGTGAGTGCGGCGTTCCTGAACCCGGGCGGATCCAAAGCGCTCGTGGCTTTCAACGATTCGGGTTCGACACAAAGCTTCCAAGTGCAGTGGGGAAGCCAGTCCTTCCCTTACACTTTGCCTTCCCTTGCAGGCGCGACTTTTACCTGGATGGGCAACCAGTCGGGCAGTTACACCGTGAGTGCGACCTCGAAAATTCAGGCTTCGAGCTTCAACAGCACCGCGGGCAACGATGTTGTTGGGGACAACACAACTTTCGGCTTGCAGACTGAAAGCACTTCTGACACCAACGGCGGCTATGACGTTGGCTTTTCGAGTGATGGCGATTACGCAGTGTACAAGAATGTTGATTTCGGAGCGGGTGTCAGCCAAGTCAGTGCTCGCCTGGCTTGTGGTAGCACGGGCCATTGTGGAGGGACGCTGGAATTTCATCTCGACAGTGCTTCCGGCACAACCATTGCATCGGTGACAATTCCGGCAACGTCGGGATGGCAGACCTGGACGACAGTCTCGGCGCCCGCAAGCTCCGCAACCGGTGTTCATGATTTGTATGTGGTATTCAAGGGCCCGGCGAGTGGAACCTCAGCTCTGGGTAATCTGAATTGGTTTCAGTTCAACTGAAACTTTCTGCTGCGTGACCATCGCTGATTTACAGTGATCTGATCCAAGCCCTGGAATTCCGCAAAAACAACCAGACGGTTCTGTCTTCCAGCTACGTTGGCACGAGCCTGGGAAACGGGAATAATATTGTTGCCAGCATGACCATCCGCAAAATCGTCCATATTGATATGGACGCATTTTATGCTTCCGTCGAACAGCGCGATGATCCGCAACTGCGCGGCAAACCTGTAATTGTCGCCTGGCGGGCCAGCCGTTCCGTGGTTTGTGCGGCATCGTATGAAGCCAGAAGTTTCGGAGTACGCTCGGCCATGCCGGCGATTCGTGCGGAACGATTGTGCCCTGATGCCATCTTCGTGGCCCCGGATTTCACACGCTATCGGGCGGTTTCGCATATGGTGCGCGAGATCTTCAAGCGGCACACCGATTTGGTGGAGCCGCTCTCGCTTGACGAGGCCTATCTCGACGTTACTGAGAACAAGACTGGCTTGCCGACCGCAACCCGGGTTGCCTGCGCAATTCGTGAGCAAATCCGCCAGGAATTGAACCTGACAGCCTCTGCCGGCGTTGCCCCCAATAAATTTCTGGCAAAGATCGCCTCTGACTGGCGCAAGCCAGATGGGCTCTTCGTCATCCAGCCTGGCGAGGTAGATACATTTCTGTCTCCGCTGCCGGTTGGACGTCTGCCGGGTGTCGGCAAAGTGACGGGAGAGAGGCTTGAGAAACTTGGAATACTGACGGTGAAGGATTTGCGAGGTCTGGATTTGCCGGTGATCGAACGCCACTTCGGCCGCTATGGCCGGCGGCTCTACGAGTTGGCTCGAGGTCTCGACAATAGCGAAGTTGTCCCAGACCGGCCTACAAAATCCATGTCGGCCGAGGATACGTTTGAGCACGACGTGCACTTGGCAGAAACCGAGCCTATGATCCGCCGTCTTGCGGAAAAACTTTGGTCCGCTTCACGCAAGGAATCGCGTATAGCGCGTACAGTAGTCTTGAAACTAAAGACAAGCGAGTTCCAGATTCTCACGCGTAGCTATACGCCCGTCTCCCCGCCCTCTTCGTGCGAAGAATTGACCAACATCGCCTTGTCGCTGCGAGAGCGAGTGGAGCTGGGCCCGCAGCAACGCTTTCGCCTCGTCGGTGTTGGCCTAAGCAACTTTCACGATCCCAACGAAAAGAAAGAAAACGAAGAAAAGCCCCCGCAGCCAGCCCTGTTCGAGTGACTGCAACCGCAAAAACTTTCGCCGCGGATGAACGCGGATCAACGCAGATTTTCAGAGGATTTAGGGCCTCCCCACCCCACTTGCTAGCAAGTGGTTGGAGTGCTCCAAAACGCGTCTGACCCGCGTCGTTATTGGCGAAAATCGAACCGGGGTGGGGACTAGCTGGGCAGTAGCAGTCCTCAGTTGTCAGTCCTTGGTACTCAGGAAGCTCGCTGGCGGATTTCACGAATCGGGGGGCCCCCCTGCCAGCTTGGGGTAAAAAGGCAGCTCCAAGCTCCAAGTAAAAGCAGCACTCAGCCAAAGCACCCGAGTAGGGGGGCCACCTTGCATGCTTGGGGGATAATCTGTAAGTTATCCGAGACCCGAAATTTGGCACAAAGAAAAATCACCTTGTTCGGGAATAGTACCCCACCCCCCATTACTTGGAGTAGTGCTGCAGCTCTAAACCATTGGCTTTCAATTTATTACGGAGGGCTCAATAGCCGGACAAGTAGTCAGATAGGGGTTCTGTTTGGTTACATATCAGAGAACACGGTGCGAAACCGGACGTCCGATCCGCATCTGGCGACGAATTTTCAAAGAACTTATGGGGCTTTTTTAAACCTTAGCCCCCGCATTCTGGATGCTGGACACACCCCGGCACGCCGGGGCAGGCTTTCCAAGTCCATGGTGACCCACGATTTATCGGGAATCAATAGTTTGATACCGCTTTGGTGCCAGCTTCTAGTTCAGAATCGGGGTTAACCGCATTGGCCCAGTATGTGCGCGACGCAATACATCGTGAGAAACAGCTCAAAAATTGGAGCCGCAAAAAGAAAATAGCACTGATTGAAGCGATGAATCCTAAATGGGATGATCTCAGCCGCGAGTGGGAGAAAGCCATTGACTTTGCCGCGATTATTGCGACGCAGAAGAAAACCTAGGTCCCTCGACTCCGCCGCGAAGCGCGGCTCCGCTCGGGATGACAAATTGGTTCTTGGTCTTCTGCTTTTCCGCTTACTTTTCGCGGTTTGATTGGCAATCAAAGTTTCATTAAGGCGCAACAGGCGCTTTATGTCGGCAAAGCGTTGACCGTAAAAATAGCGCGAAAGTAACCGCGGTAAGCGTAAATAAGAAAGATCTCTAATACGGAAAACACCAAGCCTGGCGCAATTCCTTGACCGCCTTGTATAAAAATATGAAAGGCTAAAATGTTTACGAGAATCGGTCCAAGCAAAACCAGGCCCAATGGCGCGGTCCGGCCGATTAACACCAGTAGCCCACCCAATAGTTGCACGACACCCACGAGTAGCATCCAATGGCTTGGAACCATGACGGCTACAAATTGTGCAGCCAATGAGCCCGCCGGTAGTGGTGGAGCAGTGATGAAGGGATGGAGGATATTAAATCCAAAAATGATGAAACCCACGCCTAGAAGGACTCGACTGATCAAAATGGCAATTTTCATGTAATCTCCTTTTAATGTGATTAGCTTTTGGTTTCAAGAATCCTAATTGTCTCTTTACTTACTAATGTGTGTACGAACTGGGCCGGCTGACGAACGAAAAGTGTTCATAACGTGATTCCTCTCTTAAAGAGCGGCTACCTGGTTTTGATCAATGACGATTCGGCCGATGCGCTCTGCAGCGGCTGTGAAAAAGACGGTGGCCTCCTCGCGACCTTGGTTCTCGGCATGAATGAACGTAACATCCGTAAGTCCGATAAAACCCAGAATGTGGCGCAGATAGGGTTCCTGAAAATCGAAAGCTTCCGCCGCGGTGCCTTTTTCATAAGCACCCCCGCGGGAGGTGATGACGACGACTTTCTTTTTTTGTAGAAGGCCCTGCCGGCCCTTTGGCCCGTAGGCAACCGTCTTCCCGACCCGCACAATCTGATCGATCCACGCCTTGAGCAAAGAAGAGATCGAGAAATTGTACATCGGTGCGCCAATAACGACCGTGTCGGCCGCTTTGAGTTCTTCGATCAAATCATTTGAGGTCGAAAGATACGACCGCTGCACCGGCGTCAGCTTCGAATCTTCGAGTTGGGTCGCGCCCCAGTGATCGGTAATCAGTGGAAGCGCTGTCACGGAAAGATCTCGCTGGATGACTTCTCCACCCGGATGGTTCTTTCTCCATTCCTCGGTGAATTTGGCAGTCAGTCGCCGGGTCACGGAACCGGTCTGCCGCGCACTGGAATCAATTTGAAGCAATTTCATCTGAACCTCCTCGTCCAGGGAATTCATCTAAACTTGTGCAATAGATGTCCGTACATCTGGACTCGAACTGTCATTTCGTCCATCTAATTTGTTCAAGAGTCCAAATGGGAGGTGTAGATTGGACCCGATTACCGATCTCGTTCAAACCATGCAAATCGTGGGCGTGGTTCATGCCCGGCTGGAAGCCACTGCGCCCTGGGGACTGAAGAGAGAGGCCGATGTCGCAGAGGGAACCGCAAATGACAAACATTCGGCTGACGCCACAAGTTCGCCTTTTCACTTCGCTCACTTCGGAATGCTTTCCCGCGGCAACTGCTGGCTCAGCGTCGAGGGCATTCCCGATCCAATACCACTCGCAGGAGGGGATTGCTTCTTGCTTGCGCCCGGAAGTTCCTACACGCTGCGGGACAATCCACGCACTCGCCCGCGCAGCTTTTGTGAAGTGGCACCGAAAAATGGCAGCCAGGTGATTGAGTACGGTGGTGGAGGAGCGCCGACCACCATCATATCGGGATGGTTCAGATTCTGTGCGACGTGTGTGAAGCCCCTGACGCGCTTGCTTCCTCCGCTCATACTAGTTAGGGCTGATCAAGCGCAGAGCCTGGCGCTGCACACGACCTTGAGCATGCTGGCCTCGGAGATGGCGGAGCCAGCGCCAGGGGCGGGACTGATCGTCAATCGGTTGGCCGATCTGTTGTTCATACACTCCATCCGCGCCTACATCGAATCGCAGTTAGAGAGCCGCAAGAGCGGCTTGCTGCGGGCGATTTTCGATCGGCAAATTGGTGTTGCTCTTAAATCCATGCACGAGAAAGTGGAGCATCCCTGGACAGTCGAATCGCTGGCCGCGGCGTGCGGTATGTCACGTTCCGCTTTTGCGGTTCGCTTTAAGGAGCTGGTTGGGGAAACACCGCTGGAATATTTGACAAGTTGGAGAATGCAGAAGGCAACAGGATTGCTGCACAAAGGTGATAAGAAGCTGTTCGAGGTGGCAAAATCCGTTGGCTACGATTCCGACGCCGCCTTCAGCAAAGCCTTCAAACGAGTATTCGGCGTCGCACCCAGGGAGTATCGACGAAATGCCACCGGGGCATCTTGAACTTCATCCCACGACTTTTCGGGGCGCCTTCTTTTCCAGTTACGCAGATCGAAAGT
>Ga0207127_10136_pt1 | contig 18358 bp, 6 predicted proteins | sample Alteio_BWMinHeat_17_FD_153574 | JGI IMG/M metagenome (GOLD analysis project Ga0207127, IMG submission 153574) | Enriched cells from forest soil in Barre Woods Harvard Forest LTER site, Petersham, Massachusetts, United States -... | ecosystem: Environmental > Terrestrial > Soil > Temperate forest >...
GGAAAGTGCTTTCGTCGTATGACCGTAACCTTCAATACCTAAATTCATGTGTGTAGCAAACGAATCTAATGCATCCCAATAACGCAAAGTGATACTCTTTCCCAATTTATCTTTTCCATAAGCTTCTTCAATTTCACGCATACTCTTCGCAACCACTGTTTCTATCTGCTCATCGGTTATCTCTTTTAAGGTATCTGCTAACGCCTCAACAAAATCTTGACTACGAATAATCCTTGGATAGTCATTAAAATGATTGGTTGGTATCTTCATGTGACCACGCGTACCTTCTCGCTCCAAATGAACCAGCGAATGCTTTTCAAATAACCGTACTTGAGCATGTTTAGGTTTACAAATCTTAAATAAACCCCATCCATTGTCGAATTTTTTGACTCTATTGGAATCTATATCATTTTTTGACGGATCATCATTCAACAAAATATTGCCATATTGAGAATCGATATCTCGTACCCATAAAGATCCCGCGAGCACTCTTGCCATTTCCTTCCGCTGTCCTTCACGTAATTTATCATAAACAGCATCTTTATTTTTATCCCAGACAAGATCTGCACCTGGAACCCAAATAGGGAGCGGCGCAACGACTACTTTAATTGTTTTAAATCCAGGGCTCATTTCGGAAGCAACGTAAACACTACCATCATTATGGCGCACGGGAAAATACTGAACCCCTCGTTTTTCTCCCATAGCAAGTGCATTTAAACGTGAAGTAAGCACCTCAGCGATATCTTCATCGACATGCTTGCTTTTTGCGGTGCGTTTAATGAAATATTTTTTTCCATCTTGCCCTATGTATTTCCCTGAATCCAACCCTTTTTCTTGGGCACCATCTTTTCCTGCGGCTTCGTCCACGACTTTTGTAAAGCCGTCAAAAGGCACTAATTTGTTCTTTTGTGCAAGCATATTTGCAACAGAATCACTGACTGCTTTTGCTATATCAAGTTGTGCTTTAATTGCATCATAATCTAAAGCTTCTTCTTTTTTTAACGTCGCAAGATCTGTTTTCATTCTCACGTAAAATGTTTTTTCTCCAGTTTTTCCAGTTTTTTGAACAATTTTGCATAGTGGTTTACCCTCAAGCATGCAGTGAATAATTAACGGTTCTGTCTGAGCATAGGCAAGTTCAACCTCTTGATTGTCTAATATTTTTTTCAATACTTCATTTTTTTTCAATTCTTTTTTTAATTCTGCCAAATTCTCGTCTGTTTTAAAAACACTGCTTATGTCACCCTTCCTTCTTACACTTCGCAATGCACGGTTTTCCCGAGTACTATACCCATGGTGCGTTAATACATCCTTCCATGTGACAGCTGAATTAACCAAATCTGCAGCATACTCCATTCTTTCAACACTTTTGCTCAAGGCGCCAACAGCATCCTCTGCCGAATGCCCGGGATCTTCTTTCGGTAATTCTTTGAGTAATGCGTTTTCACTTTTCAACAACGCTTTCAACAACATTTCATATCTTGGTAATCTTTGCACAGGCAGGATTAAAAAGGACTCGAAAGACAGTGCAACCTCCTTCGCATTCTCCTTCTCAAACCTATCAACCAGTACTTTAAAATATTCATTTTCCTCTTTTAAAGATTTACACAATACTGCAATTCTAGAATACGATGCTATATATTCACTATAACTATTAAAATCAAGTATTTCGTTTAAAAAAATCTCGCCAATACGGAGACTATGCTTGGCGGCATCTTGTTTAAGCGCTCCCTTGAGAAGCCCAGACAATTTTTTAATAGGGCGGATTTTTTCCATTTCTGCAATAAACATCTTTCCTGAATCGGATCGTTTAAAGTGATACGCAGTAAGGTCATTATCTTCTTGAGTGCTGTTTTCAATCTTTGTTAAAAAGTCATCTAAAAACGCTATGTTCTTTAAATAGGTTTCTTCTGTGCTCTTTAGCTCAGCAATAATCTTTTCACTATTTGTTGGCAAGTTCGTTTTTTCAACACTCATCTAAACCCCTATCTATATGAAGCTTCTTAAGTATTTGATAGTAGTTTATGTAAATAGTTCTTTTTCTATAAAAATTTTTATTTTATTGATTTCAGGGTGTATAGGGATATACAAGAAAAAAATAGAAAATATGAGGTGACTTAGATGTAATAAGGGGATATACAAAAAAAAGAGCCTAACTAACATAATAGTTAGGTGTTTTTTATTGCATATCCCCTCTTGCTAAACCTATTACCCTCGCGGCACACTCCCCCGCGAAACGAGGGAGTGTTGGGTGAGGGCACGGTATAGAACCGTTAGGCTTGTTGAGGCGTTGTGGTCGCCGCAAGGTTACCTTGTGCTTTAGCAGAATCGCCTTCAGACGTTGCCTGATTGCGACGTTCAAGGGCTGCTTTAACCTTTTTGGATAAGCCTTTAACCGCGAAGAGCCACATAATGCAAACAGCGAGAAATACTGCAAATGCATAAGGTGCTGTAATGGATACGGCATTAGCGCCTGTGCTAATTGCCATTGCAGCAAACACCATTTGCAAATTACTTTGCACAAAGGCGCCGCCTGCTTTACCCGCACGTCCACCGATAACATCTACTGCAGCTTTACCTTTGGTTTTTAGCTCGTCATCCAAGGGTATATAGGCCATTTCTTTAGTCGCATCGAATAGGCTGTATTTAATGCCCTTGGAAACAATCACGATGCCAGCGCCTAAGAAGCTCGCTGCAACAATCGGATTTGTTGCCACCGCTTGTAAGATAAAATCGACCCATTCTCTTGCAAAAATAAAGGCAAAAAATATCACTCCACCTACGGTAATCGCCAACGGCGTGATAACAGCGGCAGAAAACCAAGTTAAGCGACGTAAAATATTAGAGCCGACAAGCCAACCGAATACAATAATGAATACGCCACTTAAGGTAGAGAAATTCCCCATAAACGCATTGTATCCAGCCTTATTACCTGCAAAATACAGCCCTAACTGATTTTTCCATTGAACTTCAATCAGATTAATGGTCACGCCATAAGCCATAATCAAGATCGCAATGTATCCTAATTCTGGAGAGCGGAAAATAATTTTGACGCTTTCCATCAAAGAAGGTTTTTCTTTCTTTTTCTTTGGAATGCCTGCTTCTACCGGATCATAATACACCTTGTTATTTAACACAGAAGTATGCATCCAACGATACAATCCCATGGCAATAACCCCTAATACGACCACGCATCCCATCAGCAAATACAAAGACATTTGCCAAGCGGCTTCTGGTGTTTCGAAGTATCGTGTAATATCTTGCGAACAAAATACAACAACTTGTCCTGATAAAATTAAAGACAAATTACCAATCACCAAAAATAATCCGTAAAAACGTTTAGATTCGCGCATACGAACAACGTGATTTGCAAATTGCCAGAACATCAAACCTATCATAGCGCTGCCCCAGATTTCGGAGAGCACATAAAATAAAGAGAATGCCCAATAAGCATAGATATCAATAAATCCCGATAAAATGGGATAACTCTCTTTCAGCGCATTAACCGATTCCACGCTCGGATGCAACGCCTCTAGATTGGGGTAAATAATAAAAGCAAACGCGCCAAAAAAGGCTAAGAATGGCGTAACAACTGCGTAAAAAACATTTTCACGGCTCAAAATGTTCGTTAACTTCGCGTAGAAGATTACAAACAAAATAGCCGCTGGTGTTACACAATAGAGCTTCAAGAAAGAGATAGCGCCTGCGCCTGCTGAATTAACAACGATGGTATCTTTGGTGTCTCTTAATAAGGTGTAGTTAAACAAAATACAAAACATGATAAAGGCGAGCGGGAGAAACTTTTTGAGTTCGTGGTTATGAATAGGCCATAATGAGGCACGCCAGCCCGTAAATTCGGGTTGCGTGGAATCGTTCGTTTTTATATTTGACATAGATTTTCCCCCTATTCATTTATTGTCAACATCAGAATATGTGTTTTCGCATTTTACAGATTTCTTTGTTAAACAACAAGCACATTGTTATAGAACGCAGGGCGATTTAAACATAGAAAACCAACTAAAAAATAGAAATTCCTTTATAAATCAACGTGGGCGGACACAGAGGTCCGCCCCTACAGGTGATTCGTTATCCTAAGGTCTTCAAAAACACCCTGAAATCATTCTGCAATAATCGCATTTTTCATGGTTTGACTATCGGAATGGATGGTTTTATGTAGGGGCGGACCTCTGTGTCCGCCCTCGCAACCCCTGCGTTAGTGCTCTACCCAATACAAACGTTTTTTTGCACGCGTCGCTGCGACATACCCCAAACGGTTTGACTCATAGGCTGCGCGCCGTGCTTCTTGCTGCTTTAAATACGTGTATACAGGATCGACTGCATTCCCCACACGCTTAATAGGCGCCATCAAAAAATAACTGTCTTTTATAAGACCAATCCGTTCTTCCCATAATAACAACCGCGCAGAATCACCCTTGGTTCTTCTACCCATACCCGGAACAATAACCGTATCAAATTCCAAACCTTTGGCCTTGTGGATAGTCATGATTTGCACGATGTTATCTTGCGTATTGTTTTTGGGCGTTGTGGCATAGTGCGATTGCAGCTTCTCTTCCAACACGCCCACTTCATCAAAGTTACCCTCTGCTTCTATCTGCTCTAACAACGAAAAATAAGCTTCTGAATCTTGCCTATTATTTGCACAGTCTTGGACGTAATACAAATTTTCGGCACAACCCAATGCAACCCACGTTTGCGATATCCACCTTCTTAAGGGTAACCGCTGATACTGTAACAACGCATTCGCCAAGCAAGGCACAAGCATCGCCAATCTATTTTTAGCAATTTCACTTAATCCTGGAATGGCCGAATACAATTGCAGCGTATGCCAAATTGGCAAAGCAGGTTCATGATTGGCTATTAAAAATAAATCTTCTAATGATAAAAATACTGCCGGCATTCTTAAAAGTGCAAGCCATGCAATGCGATCGCCTAAATGTAACAAGGCTCGCGTTAAAGCCAAGAGATCTTGAACAATCGCGCGTTCGCTTAACCGTTCTAATTGAATACCCTCATACGGTATATTTGCCGCTCGTAACCGTGGCAATAGATGTTCTAAATGATGGCGAGATCGCACAAGCAACGCAATGCTGCCCGCCGGATCGGCTTCTTGAACCGCATTGATAAGATCAACGATTACCTCGCCTTCGGACTCGGGTGTAACCCCAATGACGCGAGCCGCACTGTTTTTACTATCACACGAACCTCTCAATGCGATTGACTCTGTAAATGCAATGGCACTTGAAACAATATCATCTTCTTTTGGAAACTGTGCTTTAAAAAAAGTATTGACCCATTCAACCAATGCCGGCTCTGATCTAAAATTAGTCGTTAATTTTAAGGCATTTAAAACAACATCCCCAATGCCATGTTGTTTCGCACGAATAAAAAGCCCGACTTCCGCTTGACGAAATCGATAAATAGACTGCATAGGATCGCCCACCAAAAACAAGGTGCGCCCATCCATCGGTTGCCAACCTGCCGTTAATTGTTCTAATAAACGAAACTGAGACACTGCGGTATCTTGAAATTCATCAACCAGTATATGGCGAATTCTGTAATCTAATCCTAAAGCGAGATCCGTTGGCGCTTCCGAATCTCCCAAGGCTTTAAGTGCTGCTAAAGACATTTCGGTAAAATCAACGGCATTATTTTCTTGAAAAACCAATGCTAATTCTGCAGCCAATACAGGTAACAATTGCGTTAAGGCCCATACCACCGCCCATTGTGCTTCCGTATACGCTCCGGGCGGACATTCACGAAGTAAACGCAATTTTTCAAGAAAAATGGGATGCTGTTCAATTGCCTGTAAACAGCCCTGCATACGTTCTTTCAGCGATTTAAAATGTTGTTTGTCGGCGGGATCCTTCGTACTGCTCGGTGCTGGAAATCCTTGCTGTTTTGTCACGATTTTTCTAAGCGTATTTTCTTCTGTGAATAATAATTCCGCTAACCCGTGCCAACAGGGTAAATCCTCTAATCCATCCCCCGGCCATCTGCCCTGTATTGCGCGACAATGTGCAATCATTGAACCACTGAGGGATTCATTGGATTCGCTTTTTGATCTGTTTTCAAATCGATCTAATTCAAAAGCCGCCATAGATGCTACCGCCAAAATATCATCTACCGCGGGTTCAACTGGAATATGCGAAACTAAAGCCGCTAAAGACTCGCGTATCACCGTTTCTAAACCCGATTCTAAAAGTTGCCGCATGTCTAATTCGGATATCGCGTAGGTTTTACCAATATAAGGCAACCATTGATCCCGATGCGATAGCATGTTTGCCAACAACCGCACCGCTAAAGAAAGATTATTATCTAAATGAGACAATAAAACCCGACACGATTTGGACCAGGGATCATCGGTTTCAACAGCTTTTAATAAATTTTGCGCGGCCGTTTGGTATAAATCGCTTGCATCTTCCTTGATTTCGGGTGTTGCCCCAAAGCGTGACACAATCGGCATCTGTCGAGTAAGACCCGCGCAGAAAGCATCGATGGTTTGAATTTTTAAACGGTTAGGGTTATGTAAAAGATCCCAACCCAAAAGACGATCCCGCGCCAAAACGCTGCAGGCTAAACGCCAGGTCTTTTGTTCGTACAAATCCTCAGGGGGAGTTGGATTTTTTGCCCTTTCTAAGGCGAACAGGATCCGATCCCGCATTTCAGCGGCTGCTTTACGCGTAAAGGTAATGGCCAGACACTCTTCAGGGGCGACTTCTGCAATAGATAACAAGACTAAAAACCGCTGTGTGAGCAATCCGGTTTTCCCAGAACCCGCAGGGGCTTGCACAATAAAGGATTGCGCGGGATCTAAGGCCTGCTCACGAATGTGTTCGTCCGCTCCGAGGGCGCTTTGCATTTCTATTTTTTTAACCTTATTTTCAATCATTCCTAGACGAACCTCTGAAGTTCAAGTAATATTAAGCAATATTATCTCATTATCATGCAGGGTTTCCCAGAAAGACTCTGAAATTTACAAGGTTGTGCTTCATATGCGAAAAATTCTAGCTCTTCTATGTGTTACTTTACTAACAATTTGTTCTGTTACAACAGTCGCGGCACTGATCCCAGAACCCGCTTTATCCTTGCCAACACTTCCCCAACAGTATCTCGAAACCCGATTTCATGCTATTCAGCAAGGTTTCGAACAACGCGCTACGCTCTTTTTAAAAGGCAGACCTTTTCAACGTTGGGAAATGAATAGGCCACGCAAAAACATCTTAATCGAATTTGATCAACTAAACGAATGGCGTTTCCGCACCTGGTATGTCGATCCTAATGCAAAAACCTTAATTGCACGGATGGACTTTATGGTCGCACAAGAACTCTTAGAAAAAGGGCTTTATAAAAAACCTGCGTTGCTTGCCTTTGATTACAATCAAACCGATGGCAATTACAATGCCAGCACCGTACTTCTCAATGGGTATAAATTTTTAGCCCTCGAGTCCCCTACACCACAAACGTTAAAGCATTTCTTCCTTCTGTTGCAAAACCATCGCGTGACTCAATTAGTACGATTAGCAGGGGCGTCAGAAACTGCAGCAGAACTGGGCGTTCCGTATTGGACTAACAAATTAAAAATGAATGCTCAGAATAACGAAACATTTTTAAATATTCCCCAACCCTATAACCCCTCACCTTACACACTACATTATTATGCAACGAATGTTTGGCCAGAAAATCATGGTGTTGCAGCTGTCGAGCTTTTAAAATTGATTCTAAAAGTTAGGAGAAATGCCGATCCGAATGGACTCATCGCTTGTCATTCTACACATGGCAATGGCAGAACAGGTACTTTTATTGCAGGCTTTTTGTTACTGAACGAAATCGATAGACAGATTGCCACAGGGATCTCCAAAAATGCTGTCGATGTGAGTGTCGAAAAAATTGTGATGCAGTTGTCTTTACAGCGCCCCTATCTTGTTAGAAAGGCAGAGCAATATATTACCTTGTATCGGCTGCTTGATTTGTATGTCAAAAATTTAAAATAAGCACTCGTCTCCTTCCCTCTCCTCACCCGGCGCTTCGCGCCACTCTCTCCCGCGAACGCCGGAGAGGGTAATGCATTTTTTATACTATTGAAAACTGTGCAGATACAATTATTTTTTTATACATGTCTTAAGAAAAACACGGAACAATTTCTGTTTAAAGTACTCTACATTAATAGGTAGGGGTGCATTCTCATAGGTTTATGTGATATTGCACGGTTTTTAATGGTTAGTGAAGTGAGTTTTAGCGATGAGTGTAAATGCTGGCGATGATGAACTGAAAAAAAAGCTCGAGGAAGATGCAAAAAAATACGCGGAAGTCTTGAAAAAGCACGAGGAATATACAGCGAGACATACAGCGGAAGATGAGCTCTTCGAAAAAGGTATACAGAAACATGCAAAATCGGACAAAACCGCCACTGAATTATGGAAAACTTATGCTTACGTAAAAACCAAAGGTAGGATTCGAAGCAGAAAGGACCACAACAAATCCGTGGCTGCAAAAATAAAGAGGGAAGGCAGATTAGAAAAGAGAAATAAAGAATTAGCTACATTAGAAAACTTGCCAAAAGGTTCCAAAAAAGATTCCGAAAAGCGTGAAGAAAAGATTAAACAGAAAAAAGAAAAAATTGCAGCACTGGAAATAGATAGACTATACTACGACAGAAAAATAAACGACGAAAAAAACCATTATGAACTTTTCGACAAAATTAATACGATAGCCAGCGCAAACCCAACGCCACAAACTATACGCCACTTAAAGAATCAAACGATACGCATTAATAATGCAATTAAAAAACAGCGGGGGCTACTGGCTACACTTAAAAAAAATGAAACCGCCTCTGGTAAAGCAGCACGCGCGCTCAGCGCGGAACAGTTAGCATTAGCAAAAGGTATATTCGCTAAATCACCACGAGAAGCTACAAAAGACATACAAAATATAGGTGGCGGAAATGCCCGAAGAGCGCAAAAAGCTGTTCTAACATATGTTCAATGTGAAAGACGTAGACGAGATTCTGAGATTGATTATCAATTTTCAAGAAAAATTTTTGAGAATGCTCTAAAAAGTGCTCAGGAAAAACCAGGAGTAGACGCAACAAAAGAATTAAAAGAACAACTTGCAAGCCTTAGTACAGCAATTGCAGAACGCGATGGATATAGAAAAGATTTAGCAGCTGCTGAAAATAGAAAGTTAGACAATTTCAATGCGCAGGTTTTATTAGCAGCAAAAATAGCAAAGATTACTGAAAATGCTCAAAAACTTGGCGCTAAAAACAAGGATAAAGAGATTGCTGCACTTGAACAACGATTGGGAGCCCTACAGTTAGAAGATAAACAACTAACACGACAAATCAATGACGCCAATAGGTTATATTCTTTCGCCAACCAACTTATGGAAGACGCTGCTAAGGAGGGAAACGCAAAGAAACTCGCCCAACAATTGAAAGATCTGAAAGCATCAGCAGATAGACAAAAAAGATATAGAAGCCGATTAGAAGCTGTTGAGAAAAAAATATTAGCAGCAGCGGCTAGAAAACCAAAAAAGGAAAATAATAAAGAACGACATGAATTAACAAAAACACAATTAGAGCGTGAAAAAGATGATGCAACGCTCGCACATAATATGATGGCCGAACTTATCGACAATGCTGCTGACCAAAAAATAGACCCCGCTATTTTAAAAGAACAAAGCAAACAACTCAGGGAAGGAATTGGCGGAAGACGAAAATACTTTAGAACCCCGTTTGGCCAAACCAAAAATCGTTTGACATTAGAAAACGCAGAAAATAGACATCTGAAAATAAAAATAAAACAAGCAGAAAATAAAAAGCGCTTAAATGCTCTTGACAAAGCAAAAAATGATTTAAAAACGCCTGAAGACGCTGAAAAGAATATACGCGAAACAGGAAAACTGACTATCAGAGATGCAACATTATCGCTTGCAGAACAACAAGCTTCTCGAAGAGTCGCAAATGCAACACAGGATCATGCTATCGGACGTGCATTTCTAGAACAAGCAAGGCTAGATAAAACGCCTAAGAATCTACCTGCTCAATTTAAACTGATGGCCGCTACCGTTGCAGATCGTAACGTACTAACAAGACAATTAGAACAAGAAGAGACTAGACAACTGAAGAAGAAAAATGAGATAAAAAAAGCAGAATTCGAGGTTCTTGAGCATAAAAATAAGCTTAACACTGAAGAGGGAAAATTAGAAAAAACTAGAAACGCTAAAGGTGAAAACAGCTCAGAATTTATAGCACAACAATCGGCCGCGCATGCTAGCCAAAGTCAACTTCAATATAAAGAATGGGCGCTCAAAAAACTTCAACGAAGACAAGCAGAAGATGCAACGTTCGATAAGCGACGATTGGAAAATGCTGAAAAGAATGAGCGTGATGCTAATACATTCTTGCGGATAATATTAGATCCCAAAGCTAATCCCGAAAACATAAAAAACGCTAAAGAAAAACTCGCGAAACTAAAAGAAAAGATTAAAAAAGAAAAGAAACTTGAAAAAACGTTGGCGCCACCTGCTCGAGTTAAAGAACGTGCACAATATAGGGAAAACTTAGAAAAGGCTGAAGAAAAAAGATTAGAACATACAAAAAAAATGAACGCACTTGCGATAGAGACCTTAAAAATATCCGGCATAACAGATGAGGCAACGAAAACAGCCAGAGGAAACCAATTGGCTAAAAAACGTGAACGACTAGACGCTGAAAATGCACAAATAGAACGAGAAGAAAAAGACACCACACTCATCTATAAATTTTCAGCCACGCTACTTCAGGCTAGCATAGACGATACCAGTGGCGAAACAGCCAAGAAACTTAAAGGGCAATTTAAAGAGTTGAAGGCAGCTAACAACATACAAAAAAATCTCAGAGACCGAATAACAGCCATTGACAAAAAAATGAACTCGCCTTTGTATTTGTCTTTAAATCTTAAGACTAAAGCACAACTCCAACGACAAAAAGATGACTTGATATTTGGGCATACAGAAACGCAAAAGCTTATTCAAGCGGCTTTTAATAAAAAACCTCCGGATCCAGAAGGCTTGGCAAAAGACTGTAAAAATTTAAGGGAAGGTATCGGTGGAACCCGTAAATATACTCGAAGATCATTTGGTCAAGAAAGAAACCGTGAAGCATTAGATAAATATGAAAGTCTAGATTCGAAAAATGAAAAAAAACTCATGGAAAGCAACATAAGATTAACCGCAGCGGATGCAGTCAAAAACGAACATCCCAAGAGATATAAAAAAGCGTTAGAAAACCATGAAGATTGCAAGCTCCTTAAAGAACAAAGCGAACGAAGGCTCCTTGATGCTCAAAACGATTACAACATGGGCAAAACGCTATTAAGAAATGCAGTGAAAGATGGCCCAGACAAAGCTACGCGACTTGCAGATTTAAAAAAACAATTTGCAGTGCTTAAGGTTGCTATTACAGCACGTAACAAATTAGCGTCAAGATTAGAAAAAATAGAAAGAAATGCAAAAAAAACCGAGCGCAAAGATGCAAAAAATATTAAAAAAGCCGAGGACAAGAAAACATCTCTTGAAGCAGATCTTAAAAATGCGAATGAAAAGCTCAAAAAACTCCAGGGCGCCGACTCCCCACAAGATTTAAAGGCCATAGACAAGCAACAGGCAAGAATAGAGAAGCTTAACGAAAAGCTTGCAAACCAGACAGATAAAATTGAATATCTTAACGATAAAGCAAGACAAAATAAAATGAGAAATAGTGGTCTTATTGCAAACGCTAAAAAGTTGTGCGGTGATGCTAATCGCGCTATAACCCTTGTATTAGGGAGTACAGATACAAAGGCTGCAAAAGACAGATTTAAACCCATTCAAGACAGTGCTAATAGCGCAGACAAAGCTAATAAACGAGAAAGAAAAGCTCAAAATAAAGCTTATACGGCCAAAATTAAACAATCAAGAGCCACGCATAAAAAGCAGAGACAAGAACTAGCACGTGCAAGAAAAGCCTTGCTGGCGGCAGCACTAGCGCCGGCCTCTGCTGCGGCAACGACTACAGCCTCTGCTACACCAACAAAGCCAACAGCGACTGCAGGTGCGACAAGCGTATCTAAAAAAGCAAAAGCACGTGTTACAACACTGGGTGATAAAATGGCAGTGCGTGCTAAAAAAGCAAAAGTGGGCGCTAAAGATCTGGCTGAGGCAGCAAGCGCTGGCGCAGCAAAACTGGCTGAAAAAGCAAGTGAGCGTGCCGGCGACCTTAAAGAACAAGCTACTGCCACAGCGCAAAGAGCAAGAGCACGCGTTCAAACAACGGCTCAAAACCTAAAACAAGGTATTACAAAATATGCTGTAAAACTACCAAACGCTATCCTAATAATAATTCGACGGAGAAAGGCACGCGCAGCAGCACTAGCAGCAGCGGCACTAGCATCAACAGCAGCAACAAACGCTCAGGCTGCAACAGCAACGGCAAACGCTCAAGCTGCAACAGCAACGGCAAACGCTCAAGCTGCAACAACAGCGGCAAACGCTCAGGCTGCAACAACAGCGGCAAATACTCAGGCTGCAACGGCCACTCAAGCTCAAGCTTCGATTTCGGCTACGGCGGCTCCGGCTGTGACTCCAGTGCTTCGGGTTGTGGTTCCAGCGCTTTCTGCTGTGGCTCCCACTTCTTCGGCTGCGGCTCCGGTTCCTCCAGCTCCAGTTCCCGCTCCCACGGTTGCAGCTCCCACGCCTGCGACTGTCGCGCCAGTTCCTCCGGTGGTAGCTCCAGCTCCTCCGGTTATGGCTCCTCCGCCCCCACCGGCTCCCGGTCTAGCGCCTCAGGCTGGTGCGGGTCAAGCTCCAGTTCCAGTTCCTCCAGTCGAGGCTGCGGCTCAGGCTCCAGTTCCTCCGGCGCTGGCTCAAACTCCAGCTCCAGCTCCTCAGGTTATGGCTCCTCCGCCGCCCCCGCCGGCTCCCGCTCTAGCGCCTCAGAAAGAAGAGCCCGCAATGCCTCAACCTAACCTGGAGGCTGTAGCCCCGAGCCAAGCTCAAAATAAAGAAGAACCCGTAGGGCCTCAAGCTAATGTAGCGCCTCAACCTAACGAAGAGCCTGAAGGTCCTAGGCAATCTCAAAATAAAGAGGAAGAACCCGTAGGACCTCAACTTAATGAGGAGGCGATAGACCCTAAAATTGTACCCGCCCCCTCTCTTAAAGAGATACCCAAGCCCCTAACTGCTTCCGCAGAAAAAACGCCGATAGCTTCGACTCCTACACCAGTTCCTACACCAACACCTATACCAGCTCCTACACCAACGCCTATACCAAGGCCAACGCCAGTTTCAGCAGCACCTCGTCCAATGCCACGCAATAGCATGAGCGTTCCTGTAAACTCAAGCGGTATCGCCCAAGATCAGGCTAGAGCGTACATGAAAGAGACAACAAATTATGAAATGCGCCCTAAGGCTGAGGATCCAACAAAATTTCAATTATTCCGGCAGGGTTCGGGCTCTAAGGCACAACCGGTAGGAGAGGTTAAGTTTGAATCTGTTGATGGACACGAAGAGATGACGGCTACTTTTAACGAACCCGTTGACAAGCAAGCTGTCAGCGCAATATCCACTTTTGCAGCGCATGCTCAACCCAACGATGTTGCTACAAATCCAAAGAAGCCTATTTCTATATATCCAAATACTTCTCCTAAGCCTACCTGTAATTTTACAGGCGAAGAAAAAGAGGAAACAGCAAAAGTTGCAAACGGGACTTATAACAAATCCTGTGAAAATGTGCATAATGAACAGAATATGACGATAAAAGGAGCAGCTATTTCACAGGAAAATACAGCCGATGAAAATGGAAAAAAACTCGCACCGTCAGTATCACCATTACCAATACCACCACCGCCTAAACCAAATGAAGAAGCAACGAGTCAACACATTGGACCCAAAGGTCCTTGATTAACCCGACATAATGGTTTTAACGAACAGGTTCTACAGGTGTTTTCCCCCTCAATAGGCTCCACGCGGGCAACACCTTGCATAAATTCACGGGCGAGTAAAGCAATAGAGTCTTTCCAAGCATCGCACTGTTCTGCAAAACTTGCAGCACACCCCATTGCTTCTGCCCTTTCTGGCGTTTTAACACCCGGCAGTAGATCTGCCTCTTCTACCAACCCTTGGTATTTTATGGCATTGGGGCGAATAACCCCAAAGACAATACCCGAGGGCTTTTTTTCCTCTGTCACGCAATACAAGGGCAATTGCGGATCTTTGGGTCTTTCACCAAACCAATCGTTAATAGACACTTCACCAGTTTTGTAATCGATCAATATTTCAGATTGATTTTCTAACCTGTCGATTCTGTCTATCCGAATTTTAATTTCAAGTCCCTCTACATTAACAACCCGTTTTTTTTCTGTAGAAACCACTTCGAAATCAGGACGTGATTTTTCAAGTGCTATAAATCGTTCGATTAATTCATAGGTTCGGTTTTTTTCTAACCTTAAATATTGCGGCGTTAAGGTGCGCGGATATCGCGCCTGCCAATGTGAAAAGATGGTTTCAATGGCTGCATGAATACGATTTTCGAGTATTTCTTCGGACATAGCAAGCAACGCTGTTTGATCACTCAACCCTTGCCAAAAACATTCTAATATCTGATGAATAATTTCTCCACGCTCCGCTGCGTTCAACCCCAGACTTTGCTTAGGCATTGGTTTTGCATGCAGCCGTGTTTCTGCAAACGCACGAAAAGGACAAAGCGCTTGTAATTTTAAGATTTGCGATCCGCCTTTGATTTTTTCAGTGGCACCTACCGCAGGTGCGCGATCTGCGTTTTGTGAATTTTGTAGGGGCGGACACTGTAGGGGCGGACCGAGGTAATCGCCCTGTTGTCCGTCCTGTTGTCCGTCTCTACGAATATTTTCAGGATCTATACCTAAATCCTGGTAAGGCACTGCTGGAATATCGGTTATTAAAGGACTGACAGCTACAGAACGTTCTTCAATCATTTGTGGATAACTGAAAACAACTTCTTTTCCGCCTTGTGATAATCGCTCTGTAAATTGTCGTGCCATTTTTAATTCTCGGGCAGCGCTACTGCGTGGTAAATCATACTGACGCTGTAGTGATATCGGTATCAAGGGATTTGGCGCGGGATCAGGCGGCCATGCTTCACGATACAACCCGGTTACCCAAAGATAATCAAAAGGCATACCGAGTGCTTCCAAAATGCCCAAAACCTGAATGGACGCGCTGCCGCGTGTTTTACCCAGTGCGCTCGGAGAATAGGCTGTGTTTTGCAGCAGTCGCTGCAAATGAGAAACCGCATCAGAATACCGATGTTCTCCTAGCACACGATCCATAGAAACATAATCCGCCAAAACCTTCTGCCACTGTTCTATTATTTCTAATTCTTCCGTGGTTAATAGGCGATCACCTGGCCAACCGACGCAATTCAGTATGTCTGAAAATCGATCACGCCAAAAAAGTGCTCTTTGTTTTCCACGCATTTCTGTTCGCATCAATACCAGTTTTTGTAAATCCACTAACCCTGAAAAATTGGCGAGCTTTGGTTCTTGTTTAATGCTCACTTCCATTTTTTTAATCGCGCCTTCCAGCGTAAAGGCTGTTTCAGAAAAACCCCGAATCATCACATCCAAGGCAGCTCGGATGTTTTGTTCTACTGAGGCATTGTTAAAAAAAGGTGAACGTAAAAAACGACTGAATTTTTCTAAGGAAATTGCCATAAAAAAACCTAAGACTAATAAAGCCGAATCGATGAGAGGGTATAATCTTAATGCGATAGGCGCTGCAACATTAAAAGACGCAGGGAATGTGCATGAAACAACTTCCTCTTTTGAGCGAGCCAATGTTTGAGCGCAGCGAGTTGGGCGAGCAAAAAAAGGGGAAGTTGTTTCGTGCACGTTCCCTGGCGTAAATGCTTCTTCTAATATTCGAATAACCAAAGCACGTTGTTCCGCTAATGCGGGCACAACAATGCCAATACGTGCTTCTGGATGATGATTTAACCATTGCTTTGATTTTAAAACCGCACACCTTAATTCTTCTTCTGGATTGGCGACGGAAAGTCTCCTTAGGTTTCCAAACTTTGAGACAAGCGATTCTGATTTTACACGCGAGCCCGCTGCTTTGACTTTTTCAAAAAAAAGCACCAGCTGTGGTGTTAGTTCTTCAAAACCTGCTAAAGTAATCTCGGCAGGTAAATCCAATTTTTTTTGATCTATGGCATTCATTAACTGATCGACAAAGGTTGCAGAATCAACCCAATGCTCTTTTTTACACAGTGCCTGGTAATCGTTTGCCCATTCAGAAAAGGCAACCGTATCTTCGGACTGAAATAGCGTTTCTACCTGTGGTAGACGCCATTGAACCGACAGCAACCAGGCATCTTGGGCTAAACGTGCCGTACTGGATGTCTTTAATAAGGATTTACCGATATCAGACCGCGCAATGATTCTTTCCCAAATAACGACTTCTTCACTGTGCGACAACCGATAGGGCAACGTGGGATCCGCCAAACACAATTCAGTATACCGCTCTTCTAACCAAGTATTGAGTGGAATACCTCGTAAATAAACTGCGAGGCGCCGATTGGGCGTTAACTTCATTCTACCGCGTCCTTAAGCGCATCCTTAAGCGCGTGCTTAGGCAAATCGGACAGCCTATAAACAGGTGTCTCTTTAGCATGAGGATACTCTTCTTGAAATGATTTTAGCTTTGTAATACGTCGAACCAGTCCACCCAGTGTTAAACCTTGAACCATAATTGAAAATAGAACAACCGCATAGGTAACCACCAGAATAAAATCGCGAGTCGGTCCCAAAGGCAGCGTTAAAGCAAGCGCTATCGAAATGCCCCCTCTTAATCCACCCCAAGTCATAATTAAAACGACATTTGGGCTAAACTTACGAAACATTGATACAGAAGCAACCGGAAGCATAACACTTAACCAACGTGCCATCATTGTAATAATAATTGCACCTATCGATGCGATAGCGGTATCCATTCTAAAACTCAGACTTAAAAATTCAAGCCCTATCGTAACAAACAATATGGCATTCAAAACATCGTCTAACAATTCCCAAAAAGCATTTAGGCGTTGTAAAGTATGCCTAGACATATTTCCGTCGTGCAATAAGTTCCCGACAGACAGCCCCGCCACGGCCATACAGATGGGACCTGAAACTTCGATCACAGAATGCGCAAAAGCATAACCTCCGGCGACCATACCTAATGTTAAACTAATCGCGACTTCCGAATTATCGATGGTGCGCAATAAGCGAGCAGCCAACGAACCCATCACAAAACCTGCTAAAACACCCCCTATACCTTGTCGTAAGAAAAAAATCATCGCACTTGAAATAGTCCATTTATTTTCTCCACCAACCGCTAAACCTAATAACACCACAAATAACACAATACCCATACCATCATTGAAAAGGGCTTCGCCTGCGATTTTCATTTCTAGCCCTTTGGGAGCATTCGCGGTCTTTAAGATGCCAAGGGCGGTAATCGGATCGGTCGGTGAAATTAAAGCGCCAAATACCAAACAATACTCAAGCGGAATTGGGATCTCTAAAAGCTGCGTCAAACCATAGGTGCCAAAACCAATCATAAACGTGGATAAAATCACACTGACAGTTGCTAATAACACGATAATGGTTTTATATTTAGATAATTCCATCGCATTCACGTGCAACGATGCCGCAAATAAGAGAAATCCCAAGGTGCCATGCAAAAATGTTTCGTGGAATCCAATGCCATCTAATAAGTGTGCGGCAAATTCTTCTACGTCCCATCCACATTTACCACTCACCGCGATAAAAAAAGATAAAACGAGTGTAATGATTGTTAACCCAATCGTTTTGGGCAGTTTCACGAACCGATAATTCAGGTAACTTGAAACCGCCGTCAGAGACATCAGAATCCCTACCACTTGCTCTGAACGCACGTTATCCCCTAGTCATGTTATTAGCAATAAATAATAAATTTCACCTACACTGTAACAAACATTTTTCCTAAATTAAACGGAAAAAAACGGAGCAAGTTTAGTGACAAACTTTTTTCTTGGTCTCCCCCCCGTTCAAAGCGGAATTATCGGACATCGCGGGATGAGTGCCCAAGCACCCGAAAATACCCTCGCGGGTTTTAGAAAAGCGGCACAATTTGGGTTAAGTTGGGTGGAATTCGACATACAACGCTGCGGGAGTGGGGAATGGGTGGTCTTTCATGATGAAAAGCTCGATCGCACCACGAATGGAACAGGATTCGTCATTGATACGCCCTATCAAACACTTCAAACCCTCGACGCGGGTAGTTGGTTCGACCCCCAGTTTAAAAATGAACGTATTCCTAG
>Ga0207127_10134_pt1 | contig 18300 bp, 15 predicted proteins | sample Alteio_BWMinHeat_17_FD_153574 | JGI IMG/M metagenome (GOLD analysis project Ga0207127, IMG submission 153574) | Enriched cells from forest soil in Barre Woods Harvard Forest LTER site, Petersham, Massachusetts, United States -... | ecosystem: Environmental > Terrestrial > Soil > Temperate forest >...
ATCTGCTTCTGCGCAAGTCTCTGTTTTTCTTTATCTTGGTGGATAATGGCCTTCGCGGCAGAAGATCGCTGCGAAGGTTTTTTCGTGTCTTGAAGGATGCTGGCTCAGTGAGGACGACGGCACGTCGCTTCAGATTTGCGAAAAGGTCCTGGTCGCGGGTTCCAGAATGGCACCAAGATCATAGGCACTGGAGAGCGTCCCGAAGTTTGCGCCGTGATCGTGACCAAGCCTGGAAGCGATAAAGGCCTGGGCATTCGCGGAGGACGCATGGCGGATCATCAATGAAGCTTGCAGAGCGAGCGCCAGGCGGTCTGCCAATCGCCTCGACTGGCCTTCCTGGCCGCTACCGGCAAAGCTCTTTTTCATATTATTCAGATCAGCTTCAATGGCGTTGGTGAACAGATCAAATCTTTGGTCTGCGCCCTTTGCCAAATGTAATTCGTGCAGCAGAGCCTCACCGGCTGCCGGCTCTTTCTTGAGCGCCCTGAGAATGTCCAGGCAAATCACGTTACCGGAGCCTTCCCATATCCCGTAAAGCGGGGCTTCACGATAAAGACGGGGCATGCCGGAGTCTTCCACATAGCCATTCCCACCAAGACATTCCAATGCTTCCGCAACAAATGGTGACACACGTTTGCAAAGCCAATACTTGGAGATGGCGGTGGCAATGCGAGCAAATGCGCGCTGCATTTCATCGCCAACACGCAAGTCAAATGACTCAGCCAGACGCATGGCCATCTGGGTGGCGGCCTCCGACTCAAGCACCAGATCGGCCAGCACATTCTGCATCAAGGGTTGCTCCACGAGCAGCTTGCCGAAAGCAGCGCGGTGGCAACAGTGATAGAGCGCCTGCACGAGTGCCTGGCGCATCAATCCGGCGCCGGCAATGGCGCAATCCAGACGCGTATGGTTCACCATTTCAATGATGGTGTTAATTCCCCGCCCTTCCTCGCCAACAAGCTGTGCCCAGGCATTCGAAAACTCAACTTCACTGGAAGCGTTGGAGCGGTTGCCGAGCTTGTCTTTCAGTCGCTGGATGAAGAAGTTGTTCTTGTCACCTGCGGCCGTCCAACGCGGCAGAAGAAAGCAGGATAATCCATTGGCTGTCTGGGCAAGAATCAAAAACGCGTCACACATTGGAGCAGAGCAAAACCATTTGTGCCCGGTGACCAGATATTCCCGAGAGGCGCCGATCCGCTCTGCACGGGTAGTATTCGCGCGCACGTCCGAGCCGCCTTGTTTCTCGGTCATGCCCATGCCCAGCAACGCGCCCACCTTGCCCGAGGCTGGGGCAAAGCTGGGGTCATATTTTGAAGATAGGATTTGGGGTTCCCAGCTTTTAGCGACTTCCGGCTCCGCACGCAATGCGGCCATTCCGGAATAGGTCATCGAAATAGGACAGGTGTGCCCAGCCTCGTTTTGAACTGTCATCAACATCATGGCGGCGCGTGCTGCATGAGCGCCATGGCGCATGTCCTTCCAGGGCAGACTGTGAAGCTGATGCGTTATGGATGTCCGCATGAGCTGATGCCATGAGGGATGAAACAAAACTTCGTCGCGACGGTTGCCATTCCTATCAAAGATATGCAGGTCAGGCGGGTTCTCATTGGCGTCCACGCCCCACCGTTGCGCATCTTCTGAGCCCAAAATGCGACCTAGCTCGCTGATTTTCGCGGTGGCCCATGTGGCTCCTCCGCGTTCCACCGCCGTAACAAGCGTTGGGTCAGTCGTAAAAAGGTTGTAATTCGTGAGCGGAGAAACCTGATTCAGGCTTTGCTCGTCATTTACCTTTCGCGTGGAGACAGGAGAGCTGGTCACGTTCCTATTCTAACGCTGCCTCTCCGCCAATTACTCATAACGCAAGGCAATCATGGGATCGACCTTTGTCGCCCGGCGCGCAGGCACGTATGCCGCCACCACTGCCACTCCAAGAAGAATTAACGTCACCAGGGCAAAGGTGATGGGATCGGTGGCCTTGACGCCAAAGAGCATGGATTGCAGGAGGCGCGTGAACGCGAATGCCGCTACAATTCCGAGTCCAACGCCTATGGCGGCGGTGAGCAAAGCCTGTTTTAGTACGAGGCCCCGAACATTTCCAGGCGTGGCACCCAGGGCAATGCGGACGCCCATCTCGCGTGTCCTGCTGGCAACTGAGTACGCCAGAACGCCGTAGATTCCGATCATCGCCAGCGCTAATGCCGCGGCTGCGAAAATTCCGATCATGGTCAGATTGAAGCGGCGCGTAGTAAGGGATGCGTCAAAGACCTGCTGAAATGTCTTGATCCGGGGTGGCACATTTGGGTCAAGATCGGCCAGAATCTTTCGTGCCGCTGTCTGAATCGAGCCTGGATCCTGGCTTGTCCTTACGACGGCGGTGAAATGACTTGTACCGTGCGGGCGCTGCCTATAACTCACGTAGATTGTCGGCCGGGGCTGGCGCTCCAGATTGCGTTGTTTCACATCAGCAACTACCCCGACGACGCGAAGAAGTCGCAAGTCGCCATCCATGTTGCCGAATTCAATGGTGTGGCCGACGGGATCCTGGTTGGGCCAGCGCTGGTTCGCCACCGCCTCACTGATTACGGCTACATGTGGAGCGGAGGGACCATCGCCATCATTAAAAAATCGGCCTCGGCGTAATTGAATTCCCAAGGTTTCGAAATATCCGTCACTTATAACCGCATAGTCGGCATCTCCAGTGCGTGAGTGATCTTTAAACAGACGATCGAAAAAAGCCACCATTTCCTTCAGCTCTTCGGGCTTCAGATCATCACTCAAGCTGTTTGTTGCGCGTTGAATGAGCTGCTTATCGCCAGGAGACAGGTCCTGTTCACCAAGTTCCACAAAGGTGCCGTCTGATGGCCAGTCTCCGTCCAAAGGAAGCTGATCTGTTCCGCCGGCCATGGAAACCCCGGGCAGAGCACGCAGACGACCAAGCAAAGTATCCAGAAACTGTACGCGACGGGTCACCGCGATTCCCGTATTAACGTCAGGCAGCGCCATATCGATGGTGACGATCTGGTCCGTGCGAAAACCGGGATCAACTGTCAGAACACTTAGAAAACTGCGTCCGAGAAGGCCAGCGCCAATCAGCAACACCATAGTGATGCCAAGCTGCATGGCAATAATGGACTGACCCATGCGATGCCTGCCGGCAGCCTGACGGCGATTACTGTCTACCAGTGTGGCCTGAATGTTGCCTGCTGTGGCGCGTAACGCCGTAATCGTTCCGAGACCTATCGCTACAACGCAGCACAAAGCAAGCGCGAAGAGCATTACGGGAATGTTGACTGATACTTCACCCAGCCTTGGAATATTGTCCGGGGCCAGGGCGATCAGCGCCTTAACGCCGAATCGCGCTACAAACACACCCAGAAGCCCGCCAGCAAGGCACAACAGGAGACTTTCAGCCAGAAACTGACGAACCAGCCGTGATCGCGAAGCTCCCAGGGCAGCGCGCGTCGCCAACTCTCCTTCGCGAGCTGCAGCCTGCGCAAGCAGCAGGTTCATCACGTTGGCGCATGCTACCAAAAGCAAAAAGCCAACTGCGCCCAGCAGGATCAGCATGGCTGTACTTACTTCACCTGTCAGGTCCTCTTGCAGCGTTGTCATTGTGACGCCTGATAGCTGCAAGCCAGGGTTTTGACGATCGATGCGTTGGGCGATGCCTGTAAGCTCAGCCCGGGCGGTTTCGAGCAAAACACCATCTTTCAATCTGCCAATCACTTTCCAGTTATGAGCATCGCGCGCGGGTATGAATTCGAAAAGTTCGCGCGGGACCCAGATGTCCGAATCATCTGGAAAGCGGAAGCCGGGCGGAAGCACACCCACCACAGTGGCCAGGTACTCGCCCACCTTCAGCTTCATGTTTGTGAGGTCTTCCCTCATTCCCAGGCTATCTCGCCAATAGGCGTAACTAACCAGCGCGACCGGAGCGGCCCCCTGTTTCTGCTCTTCAGGCAGAAAGCTGCGTCCGCGAATCGGCTGAACGCGCATGACTTGAAGGAAATCTTTTGAAACGGAAGCCATGGTGATACGGCTGGCGCCAGATAGACCTGCAACAGATTGAGTGGAAGAACCGAACTCCGCCAATCCCTGCAAGGTAGTGTTCTGGGAGCGGAAGTCCTCAAAATTGGGATCGGCCAGGTTCGCATTGTTATGGACGCCGCTTTTTTCCCAGAGCCTGATGATCTGGCCAGGATTTTCGTATGGTAAAGAGCGAAGCAAAACACCGTAAACAACGCTGAAAATGGCGGTGCTGGCACCAATGCCCAGCGCCAGCGTGAGCACTGAAACAACGGTAAACCCGCGATTCTTCAGCAATACGCGCATTCCAAAGCGTACGTCCTGCATCAATCGTTCGAAGCCATGCCAGCCATCTTGTTCGCGAGTGACTTCCTTAATCAGGCCGGCGTTGCCCATCTCTCGTCGGGCCGCTGTTTCCGCTTCTTCTCGGGAAGCTCCGCGATCCATCTTGTCCTGCGCTGCCATGCGCAGGTGGCTTTCAAGTTCGTCGTTGAGTTCTCGATCACGTTTGTCGGTCATGGCTCCGCTCCTTACTCTCGGGTCTTTATTCTGGCGTTCGGGGCGTAACGGGATTCAGTACACCAGACATCGCTTCCAGCAGCTTTTCCCACCGTGATCGTTCTGAGGCTAGCTGTTTTTTGCCCACGGCGGTGAGCTTATAGATCTTCACCCGCTGTTTGTTCCCAGACAGTTGCCATTCGGAAGAAATCCATTTCTGTTTTTCCAGCCGGTGTAGCGCCGGATAAAGCGATCCGGTTTCCACTTCAAGCGCCTCGCCGGAGTTCATGCGAATGGCCTGGGTGATGCCATATCCGTGCTGCGGGCCCCATAACAATGTCTGTAAGACGAGCAGATCAAGCGTTCCCTGCAGCAATTCCACCCGATTCTGGTAACGTTCTGTTTTAGGCATGTAGATAACCTACACCCCACGGCTGTAGATTGTCTACGTCCCTGGTTCCATTTTGGTTCCATCTAATTATGGAGTTCAGAAAAATTTGTGCAGTATGTTGCCGGATAGTAAACTCATCAGCCATGAGAAAATTGATCGTTGTTGCCGCAGCTCTTTTGCTTAGCTTCCCGATGGCCGCGCAGGACTGGGCCAGGCAGAATCTGGAGAAATCACCCCGGCATGGGGAATGGGTCCAGATCAAACACGATAACCGTACCGTAAGCACCTTTGTGGTTTACCCGGAATCCAAACAGAAAGCGCCTGTAGTGATTGTGATCCATGAAATCTTTGGCGCCACTGACTGGTCGCGCAGCCTGGCTGATCAGCTTGCGGCAAAGGGCTACATTGCCGTGGCTCCAGATCTGCTGTCTGGAATGGGACCCAATGGCGGAAAAAGCAGCGACTTTCCAACAGTGGACGCTGCCCGAGAAGCCAATTCGAAACTCCCAGACGACCAGGTAACTGCCGACCTGAATGCAGTGGCCGATTATGCGCAAAAGATTCCCGCTTCCAACGGTAAGCTGGCGGTCGTGGGATTCTGCTGGGGCGGTGGACAAAGCTTCCGCTTTGCTACCAATCGCAAAGATCTAAGCGCGGCCTTCGTCTTCTACGGTCCGGGGCCCAAGGATGTCTCTACCATTACGGCTCCGGTTTATGGCTTTTACGCCGGCAAGGACGCACGCATCGGGGCTACGGTGCCTGAGACTACGGAGGCCATGAAAAAGGCCGGCAAGAAGTTTGAACCGGTCACCTATGAAGGCGCCGGTCACGGCTTCATGCGCGCCGGTGAAGATCCGGCCGACACGAACCCGGACAACAAAAAGGCCCGCGAAGAGGCCTGGAAGCGCTGGGTTGATCTGCTGAAGAAGATGTAGAGTTTTTTTCGGGCGCTCGCCAAGAGCGCCCGTCCCTCTCCACACCAAAAAGCTGATAACTTCTTCATTTTCTTCACGTCTAAAGATGCGGCTTGCCAGGAGCCCTGCCTCGCACGAACGTGAGGCGAATGGAGGAATCGCATGCACCCCAGAGTCCGCAAAAGCGCTTACCTGATGGCGATCGCTATCTTGCTCACCTTGATTGCCACGAAAGTCTGGAGCCAGACGCCCGCGACGCAACAAGATTTCCAGCGCAGCTTCACTGTTTCCCCCGAAGCAAAACTCGTGGTTGAAAACTACAAAGGAACAATTCACGTGACGGGCACGGACAGCAATCAGGTTGTGGTAGATGTACGCAAGATATTCGAAGGCAGTGATGCCGACCGTAAATGGTGGCTTGAAAATTTAAAGGTCGACGTAAATGGCCGGACGGACCGCGTGGAAGTTAAGGTTACCTATCCGTCACAGAATTGCAGCTTTTGCTGGACGTCAGGCAGCTATGAGTCCGAGGTCGATCTGGAAATCAAAGTTCCTCATCACATTGACATTCAGTTGGACGGCTATAAGCCAGACATTCGCGTTTCATACACTACCGGTTCAATCTCCATCCATAGTTACAAGGCGCCCATGCTGCTCGACTCCACAACCGGCGCCGTTCATATCAACACTTACAAAGATTCAATCCGGCTTCGTGACGTCACGCTTCAGGGCGATCTGGTAATTGAATCCATGAAAGCGGACACCGAGATTACCGCTAAGACCCTGGGCAAGAACGTTGATATTCAAACTGAGAAAGGTACAATCACCCTGAGCGTTCCTGCCAATGCTGATTTCAACCTGGATTTTCAGGGAGGCAGAAAGGCTTCATTTACCTCCGACTTTCCAGCAATTTCGGGGGCCACCTACTCGGGCCAAAACATGAAAGGGACTGTAAATCATGGCGGTCCAAATGTTCATTTGCGGACTGACAGAGGTTCGGTTTCTCTCCGTAAGCTCTAGTCCCCGGCCCGGACACCATAGAACACTGATTGCTCACGTGTGAACCCATCTTTTTCGAGATCCATTCCCCACCCTTTGAGGAGAATTGAATGCGCTGTTTTAAACCACTTTTTGTCCTGCTTTTTCTTCCGCTTCTGATGCAGGGACAAACCACATCTCAGCACGGCGTCCAAACCGGCGATATCGATCGAAAGGCCGATCCCTGCACCGATTTCTTCCAATATGCAAATGGAACGTGGCGGGCGGAGAACCCGATCCCCGCTTCGATGCCGCGCTGGAGCCGCCGCTGGCAAGCGGGAGAAGACGCCAAAGAACAGCTGAAAGTAATTCTGGACGATGTCTCCAAACGCATCGATTGGCCCAAAGGAAGCCCGGAGCAGTTGATTGGAGACTACTACGGTTCATGCATGGACCAGGCGAAGATCGACAAACTTGGGATCGCACCAGCCCAGACAATGCTCGCGCAGATTGACGCCATCAAGACACCTGCCGAGCTACAGCGCATGATTCGCCAGCTTCAAGCACTGAGCGTGTCCGCTCCATTCGGAATGGGCTCAATGCCAGACAACCATAATCCAGGAGAGACAATTGCCACCATCTATGCCAGTGGCCTTGGGCTTCCCGATCGCGACTATTACCTGAAACCCGACCAGCGATTTCAGGAAGCGCGGGAGAAATATGCCACGCATGTAACCAATATGTTCAAACTGGCCGGCTATAACGAGGCCAGTGCCAAGGCCGCTGCCACGACGGTCTTTGACTTCGAGAAAAAGCTGGCTGAGGCTTCACTCGACAACGTCGCGCTGCGCGATCCTCGAGCAACAGACCACAAAACCAACTTCGATGCTCTGACCAAGATGGCGCCCTCTGTGGATTGGGCAGCCTTGTTCACTGAAAGCAAGATATCGCGCGCTGACCTCAACGTGACTGAGCCTAAATTCCTGGCGCAGGTTGATAAGCAACTGCATGACACTCCACTTCCAGACTGGAAGACTTATTTAAAGTGGCAGTTCCTGCACGCCTCGGCTGACAGCCTGTCGAGCCCTTTCGTGAATGAGAACTTTGCCTTTTACGGCCAATACATCAGTGGGTCAAAGGAGCTAAAGCCACGCTGGAAGCGCTGTGCAGAATCTACCGACGCCCTGCTGGGAGACGCACTGGGCAAAAAGTATGTTGAGAAATATTTTCCGCCTCAAGCCAAAGCCCGCGCCCAGGAAATGGTCACCAATATTCTCGCGGCCATGCATGACACCATCGAAGGCCTGGAATGGATGAGTCCTGAAACCAAGAAAAAGGCTTTGGAGAAACTTTCAACCTTCAATCCAAAAATCGGATATCCGGACAAGTGGAAAGACTATAGCGGCATTAAGATTAGCCGCGACTCGTACTGGAACAACCAGGTCGCCGCGGTGAAATGGAATGTGGATGAGGACCGCTCCCTTATGGGCAAGCCCACAGATCGTGGCCGCTGGGGCATGACTCCTCCTACGTCCAATGCATACTACAATCCTCTGCTCAATGAGATCGTATTCCCGGCCGGTATTCTGCAACAACCATCCTTCAGCGTGGAGAACGCTGACGCAATTAATTACGGCGGCATCGGAGTGGTGATTGGCCATGAGATCAGCCACGGTTTTGACGACCAGGGGGCCCAGTTTGACGCACAAGGGCGACTGGACAACTGGTGGACTGAGGCAGACTTAAAGAATTTCCATCAACGCACCGCCTGCGTGGCCCATCAGTTCGATGGATACTTCATTGAGCCGGGAATTCATCACAACGGCCAACTTGTGCTTGGCGAAAGTATTGGCGACCTGGCCGGCGCAAAGATCGCTTATCTGGCATTTCAGAAAGCCAAGAAGACCAACCCCGCCCCAACGATTGACGGGTTCACGCCCGACCAGCAGTTCTTCATTGCATGGGGCCAGTGGCGTGGTGATGAAATTCGTCCGGAAGAGCAACGACACATGGTCCAGGGCGATCCACATCCCATCGGTAAGTACCGCGTGATCGGCCCGCTTTCCAATCTGCCGGAGTTTGCCTCAGCATTCTCCTGCAAGGCCGACAATGCAATGGTTCGTCCAGCTGCAGACCGCTGCGAAGTCTGGTAACAATGCCAACCAATAGCGAAGGGACGCAGAAAACTGCGTCCCTTCTGTGTTTCGGAATCGTTCGGCCCTACGTATTCCGAACTTCAGCCGTTACCGCCTCCAGGGATTGCCGTTGTAACCCTGTTGATACCCCTGCTCGTAGGCCTGGCGGTAATACGCCTTGTACTCGTTCTTATTGCCGAACCGTGAATCATAACCGCGATCGGCATGCTTGTAGTTGTTGTCATGTCCGGGACGGAAACTGTGTCCTGTCCGGCGATCTGCAGCGCCATCATTGATTCCGTCCTGAAAGCCGTACTGTTTTGCGGCATTGAATCCGTAATCACGATAGCCGCGGCCGTAACCGTCGTCGCGATCGCGATCGCCATCGCCGCCGTAATAGCCACCGCCACCGTAGCCTACGTTGACTTCACGGTAACCGCGGTCATATCCCGCATGATATGCCCGACGGTCATCATCTTCGCGATATCGGCAATTGTCGTCCCAGTCCGAACGACGGCGGTGCTCAGCGTCCCATCGCCCACGTTGAAAACCATCGCGAAAAGCCTGGCGGTCGTCATCATCTCGGTGTTGCCATCCCCACTGGACCGGCACAATCGCTTGTGCAGTAGCGAACGTAGCGCCGCTGGTTAACAACGCCGCTCCCAATACCAACGCTCGGGTGTATTTCATAAATCCTCCGAATTCTCCTTGACCTGAAAACTACTTCCGGTACTGGGTAGAAACACAACGTTTTTCATGATGACTCTGCGAATATGTAAATTTCTGTAAATGCATGAATGCATCTGCGATGGTCATGAGTGACGGATTTGTCCGAAGACTTTAGGATTAAGTCCAGAAGCTTGCCGTAGGTCCGCGTGAGGAACGGAAGCATTCTTACTCTAGGTTTGCAAATTTCAACTCCAGCGGGCGCTGCTTGTAACCATCAACCTGGCGGGGCGAAGTTGCGGCATACAAATCAATCAGTCTTTTCAAGTAATCCTTCAACGGTGTGTACTTCATGCCGAGTTCAGCCTTGCTGCGATCATTGTTCAAGGCTGACATCCACAATCCGCTGAACGGGGAGCAGTCCGGCAGCAAGCCGGCTCGCATCAATGCTTCGCGCGGCGCAGGCTGAAGATGAAGTGGAGCCTTCACCAGAGCTGCCATCATTTCCAGAAAGTGTTTCAGAGAAAGCGACTCATCCTGGCCGATGTTGTACGCTTCTCCTCTCCCTTTATCACTCTTGATGAGGCGAACAATTGCCTGCACAACGTCTTCGCCATAAACGTGCCTTACAGGCGCGCCGTCATCATCTGGAATCAGTATGGGACCGCCGTCCCGGAGTCTAAGGAAATATCCATATAGGCGGTCATAGTGGTCGCGCTCGCTGTTGACCATTGGAAGTCGAAGGCTGGTATACGGGAACTTGCGTTCGCGCCAGGCTTGCGAAAACACATCCTCTGCCTGCCGCTTATCAAAACCATAGAGCCAGTTGCTGTGTTCGGATTCGTCGGCTTTTGGCGGCTCTGGCATCACGGGACCGAGGTAATCCGTTTCCTTGAAAGGCCTCTGGACGCCCAGGCGTACGAGATATACCTGACCGGTACTGATGAAGATGTATCTCCCAACGCGATCACGAAACAAGTTAACCGCTGCTTCGGCTTCCGGGCCGGTGTAAAGAGTTGTGTCGATTACGATGTCGAACTGTCGATTACCAAGAGCACCCTTCATCTGCTGCACATCATTGCGGTCGCCCCGCAACCGTTCAATTTCGGCGGGGAGGTCGTCTGGAGTGAGTCCGCGATTGAAGATTGCGACTTGATGGCCGCTCTGCAGAAGTGAGTGGACGATAGAAGGGCCAAGATTGCGCGTACCGCCAATAATGAGTGATCGCATGGAGATGTAATTTTAAAGTCTGCGGGCTGTCAGCGGACCACGGTAGTGTAAAAAGCATTGTTCCCAGTCCGCAAATCCTTACCGTAGGAGAACGCCAGTCCGACGCCCAGCACACGAACTTTCAACTGCCCGCCAGTGTCCACCAGAAACTGGCGAGTGCCCAGCGCAGCCGCAGCGTCAAAAAATTTTCCTGTATCGACAAAAGGCCCGATCTTCACATTGACGAAGCCGTTGGAAAAAACATTTCTGTCAGTATCCCAATTCGCGAGAAAGTAATCTTTGCCCAGGGGCGCGCTGCCCTTGCGTCCATCGCGAGTGCCAATGTGCCCGCGCAACCAGAGATCGTTGTCCCGTTCCAGGCCGAGCATCAACAGTTCGTCAAAGGGAATGTCGCCAAACGTGTTACCGCCACGCACACGAACCCGGGTTTCAAAATTATCGCCACGCGCCTGAGGCAGCCAATGGATATCAAGCCCTGCCTGGACTTTTTCAAACGACTCACCCGGAATTGACCATAACCTGCCGGCCTGCGAACTAATGTTGCTTTCGACCGAAGCGCGATGCTCAGCAGATCGCCAGATCTGATAGTTGATCGAAGCGGTTTGTTTAAGCTGATAGCCGCTGGCCAGTAGTTCAGGCGAAAGCGCTGTTGGAAAAACAACATTGCGTTCATCGCGGTGTGAGAGTTCTATCCCCAATCGCCAACGCCAGCGCCAGCCCACCCTTTCGATTTCCAGCGCCCCTTCTTCTCTGCGCAGATTGAGCGCTGCAAGTATCGGAGCTGGACCGGTAAATCCCTGGCGCATGTCCCAATTCTCATTGCGCGCACCGACACGGACCCAGTAACGCCATTCCGGCATCTGCCAGAGCGGTCCTGAAATCGAAGCCTGGTAACGCCGCTTATTGACATCCCATCGACCTGAAGCGCCGATGTTGATGGCGGAACCATTCAAGTTGTCGTATTCCGGCGTTAGCTCCTGAAAGGCAATGCCCCGTAGCGCCCGCACAAGGGACTGGACCTTACCGTTGCCGAAACCGTTCAGTTCCTGAGCGCGCAGAATCGCGTCAAACTTACCGTCCTCCCTGGCTGCCAGATCAAATCGATAAGCAGGAAAAATCTGCAGATGGTCCAGTCGCCGCTGGGTAATCCGATATTCCTTAAGCGTGAGAGTGGATGCCGCGCCGAAAGCTATGGCATGATCGAGCAAGGCTGGACGCACTTGCAGTTTCGGTTCGCTCCTTAATTCAGCGATCTGCGGCTTGTTGAGTCTGTTCCAATATGAGAGAGCTGCTTCGAGATTTCCGTCGAGAAAATAAATGGTAGCCAGAAAGTCTTCGGCATAATCGTCTTTGGGATCAATGCGCAAAGCGCGACGCAAGTGCCGTACTGCTTCTGAGTTATTCTTCTGTTTGAATGCCACACCCGCAATCTCTTCCGGGAACCGCTTGTCACCGGGAGCAAGTTCACGACCGCGGAGAAATGCAGAACGAGCTTCGTCCCACTGTTCCAGATGGGCCAGAGCAATTCCATATTGGTATTCATGCTCAGCGGAACGAGACGGCTCTGCCTTGAGCACGGCAACCAGTGCCGGCCAGCGTTCCGCCTTGAAAAGAGATTCCGGGGTGGCGCCAGTTTGGCCAGATCCGCGTTCCGCGCAGCAGAGCAGGACCAGAAGAACAAATAACCAGGGTGTTTTAGGCTGCACCAGCCCCCAGACTCTCATTTTGGGAGCGCCAGTAAAGTCCAGCGCTGCACAGCATTCCATTCTTTCTCAAACTGACGGCGATCCATCTTAAGCAGTTTTTTCTGTGCCGGGTCATTCACCAGAACTATGTTGTCCTGAGGGTCCAATCCCACCAGGAGTACATAGTGCAGTGAAGTCTGTCCGGTCATAGGCTTGAGAGCCACAATCAATGGTCTTCCTTTTTCCAGATGATGCTGGAAATCATCCCAGGTCGCCTGCAGTACGAACGCACGAAATTCATGATCTTCGAAGTAGCGTTTGAGATCAGAAGCATAGATGCCGTGCGCCTCACTGGAATAGAGAGCTTGCTGTATCTGGACTGGGTCGGCCAGTGTGGATGTCTTTGTTTTTGGCTGTGGCTGTTTCTGGTTCCAGTACTCGATCACCATGGCGATGACCGCAGCTCCACAGCCATCTTTTTCCTGCTTGAAGAACGGCACATCTAGCCAGATAGCCGTGCTTTGCAGCAATGACAACATGCCGCAGAGATACACGAAGAACGTGATCCGCTGCGGCATGGAAAGAGACACGATGAGATTCTTAGCGTACTGCGACGATGATGAGAACCAGGACCGCAATGGCCAGGATGATCAGAATGAGATCGCGGTCATTCAGATTACCGGCGGCAAAGTCGGCTTGTGCTTTATCGGCTCTGGCGGAAAGCTGCGCCAGTTCCTGATCATTCAAGGTAGACACCGCGGTCTTTACCTGTTGGGGATTCATATTCGCTGACTTTATGGCTTTCTCGGCAACGGGCGTCGACAGAAACTTTTGCACATTCTGCAGGTTGTTCTCGCGTGTCTGCGAAGCTGAAATCACTTGCTTCTGTAAATCGGAAGGTGACACTACATGGTTTTGCGCCAGTAGATCGCCGGGAAGAAAGAAGAGTGTTGCCAACAGCAGGGCAAGGGTGGCCCTGATGATTTGACGCGGATCCAAACGCATTTTTCTGCTCCTCGAATGATAATAACGGCCAGTAGAAGGAGTATATACGAGTCCCATCCCGACGTAATCGTAACGAAGGTCGACGGCCCTGAAGCATCCTTGCGATGGAAATAAAAAGGGCCGAAGCGACAGGCTCCGGCCCGTGGATGTTGCTGCAATCTGTTTATTTTACTGCTGCGGCGGAAGTCGAGGACGAACCACCGCCAATTTCCAGTGAATACTTTTTGCCGGCAAATTGCAGACTACCGAGTTCTCTTCCGCTACCGTTGGCGCGAATCTCAGACGCGTCTTCAGCGGATTTCCGGTCGAGTTGCACCAGCTTCGCCGGCACAGTTGCCATCTCTTTCCCATTCCGCGTGATGCTCACCTGAACATCAGGTCCGTCGCCCGTCCACTTGGCAACGTAGTCCCCGGGCGCAAGCTCAGTGCCGTTGACCTGCACTGACTGAGAAATCTGGAAATTGGCTTTGTGTGAATCTACGGCGAAACTACTTCCGACAAAGGCCAATGCCAGGCAAACCATCATGCTGATTTTTGCGAATTTCGATAATGTCATTACTGCTCCTCGTTTCCCGATTTGCGCCGGGATGCGGCAATGGGCAGCCTTGGATTCAGGCCACGCAGGTTGCATTTCTTTCTGCCTGGCTTACAATGAGCAATCGTGGGGTTTCCTGAAGAACCGGGCACACAAATGCCCGCGCTCTTCCGCGGGGACTGCGCACGCCTGGGGCCGCCAAAACCGTGGGCGCACGTAATCCCCCAACCCCTCGAATCTTTCAGGAGCCACTTCTCGGTGGCTCCTTTTCTGTCACCACAATGCAAATACGATTCGCGAGAAAGAAAAGTTTCACCCTTCTAGTGTTTCTTCCTCGCGAAAGATCGATTGTCGATTGAGTGGTTAGACGAGTATCAGACCGCACGCGTTAGCACTGCTGCAACTTGTTTACTCAGCTTTCATGTCTTGTTTACGTAGTCTTTAACTTCTTTTCTGCAACAGGTGTTCGAAAATGAATTCGGTTGTTCGATTTCGAACATCGCTCCTCAGCAGATCGCAGCGCAAACGCATTTTGAAAGTTGATTCCAGTATTCAGGATTTACATTCCCGCTTTTGGAACTAGATTTTCTCTGACTCAAGGCAGCGTTCTCGACTATCAACATCTCGTTTAAAATGGTTTTATGTGCGGACGTTATCGCCTAACCGCGAAAGAACGCTACCTTGCCGAACATTTCGGAGTTGATGACGACGAAATCGTCGATTGGGCGCCTCGCTACAACATCGCCCCAACTCAACAGGTAGTTGTCATACGACAGGACCGCCAAGAGCCGAAACGCACCTTCTCTCTTATGAGGTGGGGACTGATTCCCTACTGGTCGCAAGATATTTCCATTGGCAATCGCACCATCAACGCGATGTCTGAAACAGCATCAGAAAAGCCCGCCTTTCGGGAAGCTATGCGAAATCGCCGTTGCCTGGTTCCGGCGGACGGCTTCTTTGAATGGAAAAAGCTCAGTTCAAAGCGAAAACAGCCTTACAACATTGGCATGCTGGACGATTCTGTCTTCGCTTTTGCCGGCCTATGGGATAGCTGGCGCTCCGGTTCGGGAGAAATGATTGAGAGCTGTTCCATTCTAACGACGGACGCCAATGCACTCACCCAGGAAATTCATAACCGCATGCCTGCGATTTTGAAACCAGAAGACTACAATCTGTGGCTTGATCCCGGTGTTACCGATCCTGAGCGTGTCCAGGAACTCCTGCGTCCGTTCGATCCGCGATTGATGAAGAAATACCCGTTGAGCACAGCGGTTAGCAATGTCAAGAATGATGGGCCGGAATGTATTCAGGAAGCACCCGCTGAAGACGTGGCAACTCCCATGCTTTTCTAGATGAACTTGCGGTTACAGAGGGCCAACATCGACCAAGTTTGGGCAATCGAATAAAGGACGCGATCGAAATATAGACATTCACAATTCAAATCAAAGCAGCTTTAAATTAAAGCAACTGGGGAACGAACATGAGCACCAGGAATGTGACAGAAATCCCGCGGCGAGGAATAGCCAGCATTAATCCATATAACGGCGAGGTGCTGCGCGAATTTACGGCTGATTCTGACCAGGCGATTGAAGCCAAGTTGGGTCTTGCTGTCACCACGTTCGGTACTTATAGAAAGTCGAGCTTCGCCCAAAGGGCGGCATGGCTGGGCCGGGCCGCTGAGATTCTTGAAGCGGAGAAGAATACGTTCGCTGAGATGATGACTCGGGAAATGGGGAAAACTTTGCGTTCCGCGGTGCAGGAGGTTGAAAAATGCGCAACCGGATGCCGCTACTACGCGGAGAATGGAGAGCGATTCCTGAAGGAAGAGCCGGCCACTAGCGGAGCGAATAAGAGTTTCATACGCTTCCAGCCGTTGGGGCCGGTACTGGCGGTGATGCCGTGGAATTTTCCTTTCTGGCAGGTGTTTCGCTTTGCCGCTCCTGCCTTGATGGCCGGAAACGTGGGCCTGCTGAAACATGCGTCCAATGTTCCGCAATGCGCCCTGGCGATCGAGAACGTCTTCCGTGGGGCTGGTTTTCCGCAAGGCGCCTTTCAAGCTTTGCTGATCGGGTCAGACAAGGTGACTGGCATTCTGGAAGACAAGCGCGTTGCCGCTGTCACGTTGACAGGCAGTGTGGGCGCCGGAAGCAAGGTTGCGGCCGCTGCCGGAAAGGCACTGAAAAAATCCGTCCTGGAACTGGGAGGAAGTGATCCCTTCATCGTTATGCCGAGCGCCGATCTGGACAAGGCCAGCAATACCGCCGTAGACGCCCGCATTGTGAACAATGGCCAGTCCTGCATTGCAGCCAAGCGGTTCATTGTTCATGAGAAGATTGCCGATGAATTTGAAAAGCGTTTCGTCAACAAAATGGCCAGCCTGAAAGTCGGCAACCCGATGGACCCGCAAACTCACGTTGGCCCGCTGGCTACCGCGGAGGGAGTATCTGACCTGGAGAAGCAGGTCAACAAGTCAGTACAAATGGGCGCACGCGTTCTCCTTGGCGGCAAACGCTTGCATCAGCCAGGTAATTTCTTTGCTCCAACTGTGCTCACGGATATTCCGGAAGGATCGCCGGCGCGCGTGGAAGAGATGTTTGGGCCGGTGGCGTCTTTCTTCAGAGTGCGGGATATGGCACACGCTGTTGAGATTGCCAACGAAACGGATTTTGGCCTGGGATCAAGCGTGTGGACAAACGATGAGCAAGAGCGCGAGATGTTTATCAACGAGATTGATGCCGGCATGGTGTTCATCAATGGGATGGTTGCATCCGATTCAAGAATCCCTTTCGGAGGAGTCCGGCATTCCGGATACGGGAGAGAGTTGAGTCATTACGGTATCCGGGAGTTCGTAAATATCAAAACTGTAGCTATTTATGAAAGCAAGCCTGCCACTGGCTCTGATGTTGAGTAGATGTTGGAATCCACCGACTTGCGGGAATTCGGATCGACCCGTATAGAATCATTCCATGCCTCTCAAGCCTCGAGAAGCGGCCACCCGGCTGGGTATCAGTTATCCCACTCTGAAGAAGTGGATCTATACCAAGAAGATCAAGACTGTTACCACGCCCGGCGGTCACCATCGAATACCGGATTCCGAATTGGAGCGATTCATCCCCCGGGCCGAGATCAAAACGGGCCCACAGACGCGACGTGACTTCCGCAAGATCAGCGGACGCAATCAACTGGTGGGACGTGTTCTGGAAATCAAAGTTGACGGTCTGATGGCCCAGGTAAGGCTGTCAATCTCCGGTCAGGTGATTACCAGCATTATTACAGCAGAGGCAGTGGCAGAAATGGGGCTGAAGAAGGGCGATACGGCGGCGGCCCTGATCAAGTCTACGGAAGTCATGATCATACGGCCGTGATTTTTGTTGGAAATCGCTTCTTGTGAGAGACCCGCAGGGGCTGAGCCCAATTCTTTTTTGCCTTGAACGCACGCATGAATGCTTGCTCCACCCCGTGGGAATTAGCGGGTTCTCTTTTGGCGGTTGAGTAAGGACTCAAGATAAGTCTATGACGGCGGCGACTTCCCCTCCATATCAAAGCCGACAAAAACCGGTTCCGGATGAAGTTTGACGCCCCAGACATCAAACACTTTCTTCTGCACCGCATTTTTCAGAAGAATCACATCGTTGGCGGTTGCGCCCCCACGATTGACGATTGCGAGCGTGTGCTTTCTGGATATGCCGACTGGCCCAAGCGAGTGTCCCCTGGCAAAACCGGCATTTTCCACCAGCCATGCGGCTGAAAGCTTTACGCTGCCGTCTTCTCCGGGGTAGCGCGGCATCGCCTTCTCCGGCACCAGGCTCTGAGCAAGTTCCTGGACACGATCCGCTTCCGCGGTACCTACGAGCGGATTTTTGAAGAATGATCCGGCGCTGCGGCAATCTTCATCGCCGGGAACAATCAACATGGCCTTGCTCTGGCGAATCTTGCGGACGGCGTTGCGAACGTCCTGCAAACGAGGATTGCCTTTGAAGTTGGCAAAGTACTTTTTTAAATCGGCGTACTCCAGAACTGGCTCGCCCTTTAGCTTCAAACGATAGCCGACCTCCAGCACAATGTACTTCCCCTTGTGGGTAGAGTTGAACATGCTGGTGCGATAGCTAAAAGCGCATTCTTCATTGGTAAATTCGCCGGAAGTACCGTTGCCGATATCCAACGCCCGGACCCTGGCAATGGTATGGGAAACTTCCTGCCCGTAGGCGCCAACGCTTTGCACAGGAGTGCCGCCGAC
>Ga0207127_10138_pt1 | contig 18249 bp, 12 predicted proteins | sample Alteio_BWMinHeat_17_FD_153574 | JGI IMG/M metagenome (GOLD analysis project Ga0207127, IMG submission 153574) | Enriched cells from forest soil in Barre Woods Harvard Forest LTER site, Petersham, Massachusetts, United States -... | ecosystem: Environmental > Terrestrial > Soil > Temperate forest >...
TGTCTTTCATTAAGCCGGTGACCTTTGCCGGGAAACCATCTCCTGTAAGCAATAAGGTTTGCCCAACCGGATTTGCAGCCCCGAAATATTTTTTTGCGGCCGACTCAGTAAACACTATACTCAGTGGCGCACTCAAAACTGTTTTGGGATTGCCGGACAGAAGCTTAAAATCAAAAACCTGGAAAAAAGCGGAGTCGGCGAACATTGAATTCTCTTCCTGGAATTTTATTTCTCCTTTTCTCACAAGAAGGCTTCCGCCGCTTAACCGGATGGCAGATTCCACTTCCGGAAATTCACTTTTTAAGTTGGGAGGCACAGCCCAGGAAGGCCCGCTTGCCTTTATGACTTCAGTTGGGGTTTTGATATCAGATACTATCCTGTAAATGCGGTCGCCCTTATTGTGAAAAGAGTCGTAACTCAATTCAAAGCGAACATACAAAAAGATCAGAAAACACGCCGTCATTCCAACGGTTAAACCGAGCACATTGATGAATGAAAATACCCTGTGTTTCCAAAGGTTACGAAAGGCGATTTTGAAATAGTTCTTGATCATAATTCTTTATTTGCAATTTCTGTTTTTGGTTCCTCCAGCGTGCTTATTTCAATTTAGAGAACAATCCGGTGATGATCTGAAGGGATCAGAGTCCTTTAACCAACACATCCTCCGCGCAGCTAAAAATCGGTAAAATAGATGTGGCCGACAAAACTTTTGGATGGCTGGTTGAATTATTGCCTAAACACCGAAGGCCCTCTGGATTCTCAATTGGCCGAAACGATCACTTTTGCTTCTTTCAACCAATGAAAGAGTCTTAAAGAACTAGACCTGGATATTTTTTCTGTCCATTTGCTAATAAGGTCAGAAATCGAGTAAATGCCTTTAGTGTTGTGAATTATAGAATCAATCTCCTGATTATCCCAAAAGACGACAGGTCTTTTTAGGCCCGGGTGTACCAAGGCGATTTTTCTTGTCACTTTATCCCGAATGATACAGGTTGTTGGAATCAGCAAAGACTCATCGGAGAATTGTACTTTCTTGGATTGTACCCATGGGCCGGTCTCCTTTATCGAGGTCTTGATTGGAGCCTGATCAATCCCGGTTCTTTTTCTCCAAAATAAGTGCTCCTCCCATCCCGCCGCTTCTCTGTAACTCCTGGATGTCATTTCTAGGTGATTTTCTATCGTTTCCTGCTGACGCTGTTTATAAAATTCAAGGGCGTCCGAAAAGTTTCCGGGATCAGTTAAAATGCTGTTTACTGTTATGGCGCCCTGAATGGCATTTGAAATTGCGCTCTGAACACCCTGGGACGAAAGAGGATCCAGCCCGAAATTAGCTTCTCCAACTTTAATAAAATTGGGGCCCGCAGGGTTATCATAATAATAAGGAGTTACATCAAAGGTTGAAATTCTTCCTGCGAGCTCAGCCTTTTTACTATAATTGAAGATGGTGGCTCTTTCCAGGGCTGAGGTATAAAAGTCCAGCAGCGGTTTGCCAGCACCTACGAAGTCAATATCCGGATCTAGAAAAACTGATGCACTAAAGATTTCATTTGAAAGGGTCCCTCCCCAAATCCAGTGGTTAGGGGCAGATTCAATCATCATGGAAGGGTGGGGGAAAACAGTATTTTTCCAGCCGCCGCAAATGGCAAGAGTGGGAGCGGACGCTCGTTTTTTTCTTCCTTTTAAAATGGACCTTCTCCCAGATGCATCCACCAGGAAACCCGCTTTTATTTTTTCATATTTTCCTTTAATCAATACCCTGATTTCCCAGCCGTGATCCATTTCCTGAAGGAAAACTACTTTTGCAGGCTGCAATACTTTTACCCCCAGGTTCTTTGCAGCTGATAATAACTGATAGTCAAATTTGCCCCTGTCGACCAGGGCCAGAGACAGATTTTCCAAATGGACTATTTTATGCCCCCATTTTTGGAAAAGCTGGCCGGGCTTCATAAGTGTTGCCGATGGCAAATTCATTTTCAAACCCATACCTTCCAAAAGGGCAAAAACTCCCGGACTAAGCGACTCTACTGGAAGATTTCTATTGGAATCATTCTGTTCGATGACGAGGATATTAAACCCTAGCTGTTTTAATTTGGCGGCGACGGCAATACCCGCGGGCCCGGCTCCAATGATACATATTTCGCAGTGCTGCATCTGGGGATTGGTTTAGTTAGCTTGAGAGATTAGCTAAAAAAAAATCGGGTCGCACCTGCAAAATCCGGATATAGGCCTGCAGCACATAGTTCAGCCATCCCCGTATATAATCGCATGCCGGTCTGCCGCGGTGAATTACTTCGTGGTGACATCCGCCCCCGCAGAGGTACCTTGCCCAGCAGTTTTTGCAGGGTTCCTGGCGGTGCACATGCCTTTCGGTTAAACATGCCTGTTGCCTCTCCCTGTCAATACCCTGGTACAAATCGCCAAAATATCCTTTTTCGTCTTCGACGAACCTGTGACAGGCCGCGAGTTCACCAGACGCAGATACGCCCAGGTAACCTGCACCCGCGCCGCAAGGGTAAGGCCTGTGTGAACCCTTATGAATTTCTTTCAGGGCAGTGCTCATATTTGAAAAGGGGTACCTTTCTCCAGCTATTAGCTTTCTTTCAAATTCCTGTCCGCAGGAAATCATATTTTCCAGCATTTCTTCAAATGCGGATCCGTTCATTTCTGCCTCACCGGTCGGGGAACTCAGCATCGGGGAGAATCCTACGCTGTGAAATTTAAGACTTACGAGTTCATCCAGCACATGTTTCAGATTCAGGTTCAAAGGGGTAACCGTAACCCGGGCTGAAACCTGCATTTTATTTTGTTTGGCCAGCAGGGGCAAAACATTTGCCCTGATCTGTTCATAGCTTGCTTTTCCCCCCTTATATGGCCGGAGGCGATCATGAGTTTCTCCAATTCCGTCCAGACTGACTGTTACGGCAAAACCATATTCTTCAAAAAAATCCGCGTCTTCCTCCTTAAGGAGAGTGCCGTTGGTGGTGATAGAAAAACCGACCTCCTTACCAGAGTCCCGGGCCTTATCATGGGCGTATCGTGTAACCTCCTGCAAAACAGGCCGGTTGATGAGGGGTTCCCCGCCTAAAAAGGCAATGTTCATTCTATTGGATTTACTGTTGTTATTGAAAAGAAAATCAACAGCATCCAGCGCAGTCTGAAGCGCCATATTTTTTGCTTTAGCTCCGAAATCCCCCTGACGTGCATAACAATATGTACAGCTCAGATTGCATTTTTGTGCGACTGCCAGGGAAATCGCGGTGAGTGGCGGCTCTACGATAGGCAGGTCATTTATTGTCCCCAGGGATTGCAAACCATGTTCCGCAAGAAATTTTCCTATGAGCAATTTGTCGTCCTTCATGATCAACCCCTTAAACTCTTCCTGGAGATCATGACTGATCTCATAAATACGTGTTCCATCCGGTATAAGCAGATTGTATCCGTTGGATTCAAAAAGATGAAAGTCGGGAGAAATGGGCCGTGAGTTCCTAATGCTTTTTCTTGCTACTTCATTTTTTATCCCAGGCATATCATATTTTGAATTCATCTTCATATTGCCGGTTGGCCATTTTAGTTTTTCAGGAATTATTCCCTTTTTTACGTTTAGTTGTTTTTTTTCTCTTGCCTAGCCCTTCTTCCTTTCCTTCAATGATGAAACTGAGTTTTTCTTCCCAACTCTTAAATAAGTCCTGATATGAAATCAATTGCGGATTCGCCGATGCTTCATCCTGTGAATCTGATATGTAGGATTTTGGGGATTTCTTTTTTTTGTCTTTTTCCAGCCAATTATTCCCTGAGCTTTTTCCTTCTATATCGGGTTCTACATTAACATAGTCCGGCCTGCTTGCGGCCCAATAAAAACATCCGCATTCCCGGTAATCATTTTGCCAGGGAGAACAAAGGCTTTGTGTGAGGTCCCCCGGTTGTAAAAGATGCCGCGATATGACTGCACGGGTATTCAGGATTTTTCCCGTAGAGTCAAGATCAACATCAAAAAAATGCCTGACTTTAAGCTTGATCGTGATGGGTTTTCTCCTGGTATCATTACTTTGAAATTTGCAGCTAACAAACTGCCCTGCCTTGGGAAGGATTTCGGCCAATGCATTTGACCATTCCAGCGGCATCGAATCATGTATGGGAACTTTAGGCCTGCCTGAAGGCCCGCTAACAGGTACAACCATAAATTTTCCGTCAGCTTTGGTCAAAAAATACTGAGCCTTAGAGTTAACGAGCCGATTGATTTTTGCATCTTCTGTTTCTTCCACTGCTATTACGAGGTTGGAAGCTTCATGAAAAACAATCCCCTCAAAAATATGCGTCCACACATTCCGGAAATCCGCCTCCAGCCCGGGAAACGAATTAGATATCGCCGTGGAAGGATGGGTTCCGGGAGGATTGCCTGCCCCCCGGTAATGAAGTTGGGCTGTCAGGTTTTTGGGTTCAATACTTTTTGGATTTTTCATGCGCTTGAAAATGAAAAGTAGTTAGGTCGTTTTATTTCTCTTTTTGACTGCCGAAGGTTGGTGTTGAAGAAAGAGGTCGGCTGCATTCCTAATCTTATTAACCATGCGCCTGGTGAGGGCCAGGTGGCTACCGTCCGCACCCCGCATTAAGGCCGGCATCCTGCGACGACCTTCATCCGAGAGATCTCCGACCTTGTCGTAATCGCGAAGAATTCTCGCAAACCATGCAAGCGACCCTGACTCTAAAGAAAGCAAAACCAGTTCGTGTCTTGAGCGAATGGCAAGATTATCAACCACATTCTGGTCCATAATCGGTTCCAATGCCCGGCTATAACCAAGATTATCCATATAGGCCATCCCATCTTCAAAGTTCATAATGGAAGTATTCATCAGTCGAACCGTCTCCAAAGCCCGGCGTATTATATCTTTGACCTCTTCCATATCAGGATGTCCAGAAATTTCCGGGCCATGAAGGGCCTGTTCTAATTCATCCGCAAAGGTTCTAATGGGTGCCCCGTCAGGTGCGAAGGTCGGAGGACCCGCGACAATACGTGAAAAGGTCGAAAGTTTTTTGTTTTTCATCCGAAGCTCTACCTCAACGATCCCGTCGCAACCATCATCCAGATAGCCCAGACTTCTGGCGTTTTTAGTACTGTCATTTGCATAGGTTGTGTCAGGTGCAGTAAGGAGAGAAGGATCGCGTCCCATATCCGAATGATGATTCCATTTGCCTTTATTACTATCATAGACTGCCTTTCTGATGAGGACCTGTGAAATGATTCTTCCTCCGGAATCATGCTGTAGTTCCTTTGGTATTGGTGGCCCATAGACGAAGCCGGCAGCAGGGGTGAACCGGAATCGTATTTGAGGAAAGCTGATGGTGGGTTTTATATACTGAACAAATCCGAAAGGAATATTCTTTCCCTTCATAAAATTATTGCATAGTCCTTTTACGGGTTTTCTTGCGAAGTCATTAAAAAATCCTGTGTCACCTAATATTTTATCATTTGGATCTCTTGTCCTGCGGAAAGCTTTGTTATTTCCGAGAACTGCCCGCCAATTCAGCGACGTTGTATTGAGTCCCAGGTCCTTTAAATGCTGAATCGTGAGGGGGGTCAGAGGGCCTCTTTTTTCAAACCTGGCCCACAGTTCCAAAAAGGGCGAAACGGGGCGGATTCTGTTTTTAGCGTCCCTGAAACGAACATCCGCGGGTTTTTTTTGGGATAGGATCCTTCCTGTGCCCGTGTCGATCAGAAATGTCTCCGCAGGCACTAATTTACGGTAACCTACAGGGTCCGGCAGATCCCATTCATAATTGTCCATGGGTTCGGGCGAAGAACCCAGCCTTCCAATGGCAAAAGCCGGAAGTATTCTTATTTCAATAATATCTTTAATGCGCATAGGTATAGCGTATATATTTTATTTATTAATAGCAGCATTGATGATTTCAAGAGCCTGCCGGTCGGAATTCCTTAACGCTTTCAGGTAGACGGAATGCACTTCGTCGGTATATTCCAAAAGCTCTTCAATAATGATCTTGCTGTTCAGGAGTTGGTCCCGGTGACTCCTCCATTTGTTTACTTCCCTTGCGGGTAAATTTAAGCTATAGGGAAGTTCAAAGGGAGAAGCGGCGAACCTGTCTTTGGGGCCAGCTTTTAATTGAGGAAGGGTGGTGAGGATATCGGAAATGGATCGCAGGTTATACATTTCTCCAAAAGACCAGCTTACCAGCTGTCCGTACAGGGAGTCGGGCTTGATTTCCAATTGCAGGCCATGACTTAAATAAAGTAAGATCATTCTATAGCGCTGATTGGAAAGCTGAGCCCATAAAAGAGCCTCCGGATCGGAAATAACGGAGTCGTCCGCCTGCTGGGTAGAAAGGTTGGTAGAAGGATTTGTCGGAACTTTTTTGGAAGGTTTCCAATGGTTATTTTCGGGAAAGGACCGGTAAATGTTCAAAAAACGTTCAAAATGAGAAGGCGAAGCCGGTTTATCAATCCTTATTGTTTCTCCTTCCCCCTGCTCGGAGATCTCTCCGAAGGCCTTTTTCGCCTCGCTTTTGTTGGTGGCAGTCATGATTAAAATTCTGCTGTCATTAGTTCCCCAGGCGGCGTGGGAGGATTGAAAACTTCCTGAATCACCTAGAAAATCGGCCGGATCCAGGGAATCCATTAAATCGATAAGCTTCTCATAAATGACTCCCACCCGGTTGATATTCTTTCTTTTGTTCCCTTTTTTGGCTAATTCCTTAATGGGCTGTATTTCCCTGAGTAACTCAGGGAGCTGGGCCTTAAGAAAGTCTTCGGAAGGCATTTCTGCGACAACATATTTTGCGAGCGATTTTTTCGTCAATTTTTCCAGGCTGAAATTAAATGGATACAATTGCGAATCAAAGGGAAAATCTTCCCTTTGGAAAGTGAGGGGGCCGCCTATTGCGTGCAACATGTTCTGTACGGTAATAAGATGTCCCATTTCTTCCCTTGCTATACCCAGTATCGTTTTCCGCCATTCATTGACGAGTTCTTTTTTATCTGGAGGAACCTGTGCTCCACCAAGAGAGAAGGCAGCATAAAGATATTGCACCATCAGGGCGTGTTCTACCTCCGATGCTATGTGAAGGAAAAAAATGGCCTCATCATGCGGACTTAAGGGTGGGTTGTGGAGCGGCTTTTCTTTATCCTCCTTCTCCTTCCAGCCCCGCGTGGGTTTAAAGGCAAAATAATCAGACTTTTTTTTGGGGCGCGAGGGTAAAACCCATTGCATATGTCTTATGATTCTTGACTCCATTCGCCGAGTATTTTCTCTATGAAAGGTCCTTTTTTGAATCCATGCAGCCGATGGAAAAATTTCCAAGGGCAAATTTGGAGTATATCATTTTGCCTGTATTGCCTGGGAAATCAATTCTGCTATTCCAAATTCTTTATTTTTGTTCATGAATTCAGGAATCGGGGTCCATGTTGGTTCCTGGCTTAGGAAGGAGTGACTATCTCCCAGCATCAAACCGACAAAAACCTCACCCACAATCCTTCCTCCCACAGGCCCTAAACGAATCGGAGTATCATTGTTTACGAACACCTGTTGTGACTCAGCGAGAATATAAAACCACAATGGGGCTTTATTGGTAAACGAAGGATCTATTTTGGAAATCGGTTGATTGGCTGTTTGACCATCCTGGTTGGCTTTCCCCACTTTTAATTTTTCATCCGGTACCACCGGAATATTCATTTTGCGCGCCACGTCCTGGCCGGAAGGCAATCCCATCCTGCTACCCCTCGTAAGATTGCGCAGGGGAAGGCTTCTTATGCCCGTTGCAATGGATAGGGGTAAATTTGCCAGCGGATTTACGAGGGAGGAATCAATTTTATAGGCAGGTTGTATTCTTTGCGATGAATGAGGATCCGGTTTGTTTCCAAAATCAAAGAACAGCCGCCAGTCTATGGCCCATTCCTTGGGAAACTCCCTGAATCCGGTCAGACTTGTTAAGGGATCATCAGAAAAAATATCAAAGCGGGGCACAACCTGGTTAAGCCGGTAAATAGGACGCACCATCGAGTGTCCGAAGCGATAAGCGGCGACCGAAAATTCAACCGGCATAAACGGCTCTTTGGTCCATTTGTAAAAACTTAATTCCGGCTTGTCTTTGTGAATGCTTGTTTTCTTTGCCAGATGGGGTAATATTTTTCCAAGGATTTCATCTCCGATGATTGTAGGAAGAAAATCATGGAGCACTACCCATTGATAATGCCAGCGCACCATACGCTGGACAGTGGCAACGTCGGCGTTTGGATTCAGGTCGATCATGCGGTTGTGAAACCTGAGGAAAATTCCCTGTAATTGGGAGACGATGACATTTTCATCATTGCGGGGATCTCCGATGATGGCCCGCTTGTCTCCGGTATCCGGATTGTTTCTCTGAACATCGCGTACATTCTTATCCAGGTCGCTGTTTATAAGACTGCGTCCGAGCACAAATTTTTTACCATCCTTTTCATACAGGTAGGGCTGGTCATCGGGTCCGCGTCCATAGATATTGTCCAGATCAAATTTTGGTGTGCGAAAGTCAACCAGTGAATTAGGGTCATTCTGCTTTTGGAGGCTGCTCGCCGGATCAAAAGTAAGGTCGTGGTCAATAAACTGGCCCAGATAGGTATATCCCGCACTGATACCTGAATTTTCTTCATCATCCGTCTCGGTTTCGGGAGTGGGTGTATCTTCTTTTGGTGCGCTCATGGCATCTGCCAGCGCCTTTAGGGCAGAATCGGCAAACTCTGCTTTGGGTAAGGTTCTGAACATTCTTCCGAAGCGGCCTTCAAAAGTACTGGAGCCCGTTACATTTTCCAGCCCGCGGAGCATTCCATGCTTTCTGGTGTGTTGATCATTCATAATTTTAATTTTTTGATCGGTATTGTACAGTAGGTTAATCAATCTTAAGAATACCGGGGTCCTTACTGTCAGGAGGCTATTCAGGTGCCTCTCTTGAATGACACTGGCAAGATACATCAATGACTGGGAAACCCTTCAGCACCAACCATTACGCCGCACACCGCAACCATTCCCGGTTGAGAAAATCGCACCTAGTAATAGTTTTGCATCTTTATGCTTTTGCAAATCACATTTTGCTTACGAAGAACACCGAATAAAGTAGAGTAAGGATATTTATGTAAACAGGCAGGGGAAGACCCAAATCTAAATTTCGATTATTTTTCCTGATTGTCTATACCCGTTTAGTAGTATTTATAAAGATAAATCAAAATTATTTTCGTCCATAATTTAATGACAATGGCCTCTCTGGTCAGGGGAATTGATTAAGTGGAAACCTTTACACGAAACATTTTTTTATCCTTTTATAGTTCATTTCATAGATCATTTCAAATATGCCTGATGAGGACCCGTCAGGCCCTATTTTTTTGAAAAAATCCGGCTAAAGGAGATCCTCACGGAATTCAAAAGGGAGAGAGGGTTCTTGCCGGATTAATTACTTCTTTGATATAACTAGTATATATACGAGCTAATTGCCGTATGAAATACGATTTTTATTCAGGGAATGTGCTCATGATGGGGATGAGTCTTTCATTTATTTTTGATCTATCCAAACCAATGAAAGAACCGAAATCCCTTAAACCTGCTTGAGTATGTTTTCCGTCCAAGAAAGGCTAAAATTCAAGTTCCCTGAAAAACCCCTGATTAATCTTTGGGGGTTTTTTCTTTTTTCTGTCTGGTTGTGAAATAAGCCCTGCCAATGTATATGGACGACGGCATTAATTGATTTTATCAGGGTAGGCTGATTGAAATTCGCAAAAAAAAAGTTCATCGGGGAGCCGATTGGCAAAACAGATTAACCCTGATTTCATATAAATTTCAATGAATTCGTTTCTCTATCCCCAAAAGGGATTTCCTGGCCGATGCGGATTCACCACAAACCTACCCAAAAGGAAGCCGGTGTATCCGTACTATTATCCTTTTTGGGAGATAAACGGTTGTTTAGGTTCATTGATCGAAACAAAAGGTCGTTTAATCGAAAATATTCTTCATTGGAGGGGATTATGCTGACCTTTGTATCAGACACGGATTTTATCCAATCCGGAAAAACCAGCAGAACCCAATCCTTTAAAAAACCAAGTGATTTTTCCAAACCTGTGAAACCTGCCAAGACCGTACTCAGATAATTTATTTCTTGCCAGCATTATATTTCTGAGTAGATAAAAGAGCCGCAAATTTTGTGGCTTTTTTTTTAAAAATAAATCTTACCAAATTTCATTAGCTTTTCTATCTGTGGATGGAATTATTCCAGATTCCAATTGATTTAAAGTGGATATAAGAAAATTTCCCCTGTTACAATCAACCTGTGGAAAATGGCGGCAAGGCTTTAATTTTGGTGTGCATGGAGAGCAGATCGGTTCGGAATGGGCAATTGGTCCTCTTCCCTGCTTTGCCTAAATCTTAAATCCAGACAAAATGGAATCCTTGATATGCGTGGAACCGGGATTATTGGAATATAGAGACAGAGAAATGCCTGAGCTCCAAGGAGGGCGCGCTATTATCAAAATAAAGCGGATCGGAATATGTGGAACAGATTTACATGCATATCAAGGAACCCAGCCTTACTTTTCCTATCCCAGGATTCTTGGACACGAATTATCAGGAGATTTAGTAGCATGTGATGATAATCCGGTTTTTAATTTAGGTGATAAAGTCACCTTTCTTCCATATTACAGTTGCGGGAAATGCGTAGCATGTAAAAATGGAAAATCAAACTGTTGCGTTTCAATCCAGGTCTGCGGTGTTCACATTGATGGCGGGATGGTTGAATATATTTCAGTTCCCTCCTCTTCTTTAATTCCAGGTCCCAATTTGGGTTATGAAGAATTAGCATTGGTTGAACCATTGGCCATTGGTGCCCATGGAATAAAACGGGCGGAGGTTCAGGAGGGTGAAACCGTATTAATAGTTGGCGCGGGGCCCATTGGAATTGCGGCCATGGAATTTGCGCGCCTGGCCGGAGGCCTTGTATTTGTCATGGATACGAATGAAAGCCGCCTGGAATTTTGTAGGAAAAAGTTGAATGTGAACCATACGATAAATCCTTCCACAGAAGATAGTATGGGTGCGTTGAGAGAAATCACTTCCGGAAAAATGCCCCTTGTGGTTATAGATGCCACAGGAAATCAGGGGGCGATCAATAATGGCCTGCAATATTTGGCCCACGGAGGCCGGTATTTATTAATTGGATTGCAAAAAGGAGACCTAATTTTCAGCCACCCTGAATTTCACAAAAGAGAAGCTACACTGCTGGGGAGCAGAAATGCCACAAGAAAAGATTTCCTGGATGTAATCGATACAATTGATCGCGGGTTGATTCAGCCCCTGTCTTATGTTACGCATAGATTAGACTTCAGCCGGGTTAAGAAGGAGTTTGAAAATTTGCTGAAACCCGAAAATCAAGTAATAAAAGCAATGATTGAGATGCCGAATGATTAGACCAAAATCAAGGGAAGGAACCAGTCAGACCAAAATCCCTTTATCGGTGCAATATTGGATTAGGACCATATGAATCTCTGATCCGATAATGCATTTAATAAATACAAGAACCGGAGTTGTTTCTTTCGTGGCAATTGATTTGAATTTGTTGGGAAACCAGATGTAATTTTTCAGCTAATTCCAGGAGAAACCGATGAATATTTTAGCAAATGGTAAAATAAACTCACTTTAGAAAATAATTATTTACCTGAATATTCTCTCGTAACGGTCTTTTAATTAGCTCATTTTAACAAGGAGAACCGGTAGTGTTTAAATACGTCACCCAGGCTGTCCGCAACGCTTTCAAAAGTCAATGGAAATTTTTTGAAGATGGGGGCTTCCGTAATCCATTTTCCTTCATCCTGATGGGTAAAAAGTATATATTCCCCGATTTCATCTCTGGCGGCAAGCGGAAGAATTAAGATCATATCTGCTATTGCTTTGAAGTTGCACACTAATTCCGCCAGGACTTGTTTGCCTTCATGTTGAAACAATAATTGAGTTATCATGCTATTGATTTTAAAGGGATGGAAACTCCAATGAGCTTGTTATCCAAAAACCGTGCAATTTTTGCCAATGGATTTTCGGAAAAGTGAAATGGAGGATATCATTGGCCTATCGTATTGAAAATTAACTCATTTTGTTGCGCTTTTATTTTCCCCGCAGGGTAAGGGTTTTCGCTTTCTTCCATATTTGTGGCTGGCCGGACCGTATTTTATGCAAAAAAAGAATGAAAACGGACCGTCATAAGACTTTTATTATTACGAAACCGCGAAGGCTGAGCGAACTTGAAAATTTCCGAAAGGATTCATTCAAATAATTAAACCGGCGGAATTGACAAACTATCACCTGGTATTTGGAGAGGAGGGTAAATTCATTAATAAAATTTTTAAAACTGGCTTTTCGCACAGAGTGCTCCGCGAAGATTTGGAGATTTACGGAGGGTACTGGCAAGAAATTTGAAATAGACAATAAAATCAATTAATTTTTAACCCCTTTGGCTAAAATATGGGAGTAAAATTGTTAGAAAGGCATCCGCTGCCCGGTTGAGAAATCCATGCTGGAAAGGAAACAAGGAAAAAACTAGGACCGGTCAGGAGGTCTAGAGCAAATATCAGCCAGTATCCTTTGCGCATTGGTTTAAAGGAAGGTATCCTGTCAGGAAAGAAAGGCCCGGACAAAGAAAAATTCAAGCGCCCGGCGAAAAACAGGCGTAACCCTTATCATCCGATTGTCGCCATATTTAACTAAATGAAATGAGCTTGAATTTGCATTATCGTCTGATAATCCCGGATTGTAGAAATTCTTCGGCAATAATTATTTGTTCTCGGAATTCTGCATTTTTATCAAAAATATCAGCTTCAATTTTGGCAACCAAATGAGTCTTGCAACCTACAAAAAAAAGAGAATTTTTTCCAAAACACCTGAGCCGGTTGGGGGTGGCGGCGGGGGTAAATCAGATGCCGGGCAATTGCATTTTGTGGTTCAAAAGCATGCAGCCTCCCGTCTTCATTATGATTTCAGGTTGGAGATGGGTGGGGTATTGAAAAGCTGGGCCGTTCCCAAAGGCCCCTCTACGGATCCTTCTGTTAAAAGGCTGGCCATGATGGTGGAAGATCATCCCTTTGATTATAGGAATTTTGAAGGAATAATACCAAAAGGGCAGTACGGAGGCGGAACCGTTATCATATGGGATAAGGGTGTCTACGAGGCCGCCGAAGGGACTTCCACTGATAAAAGGAAGGAAGAAAAAAATCTGCTTAAACAATTGGGCAAGGGGAAAATCGTATTTACACTCCATGGGGAAAAATTAAAAGGCGACTATGCGCTAGTTAAATCTTCCTATCAGGGAAATAATTCATGGCTGCTGATGAAACTAAAAGACAAATACGCCAAACCTTCCGATATTACCCAAAAGGACAAATCAGTGGTATCACACAAAACAATTAAGCAGGTCGAAAAAACTTCCGGTAATATTTATGCCAGCAAGACGATTCAGCCCGTTGATCCAGAAAAAAAGGTAAAGACTGTAAAAAGGAAAGCCTCGGAAAAACACTTTGTCAAAAAAGCCAAATTTCCCTCCAGCCTTAGGCCCATGCTAGCTACCCTTGTCGATAAACCATTTGATAAGGAAGGTTGGATGTACGAGGTTAAATGGGATGGGTACAGATGTCTCGCGTTTCTCAAGAATGGAAAAGTGGAATTGCGTTCCAGGAATGACAAATCCTTTAACGAAAAATTTTATCCCGTTTTTAAGACTTTGAAAGGCTTGGAAATAGTCGCCATCCTGGATGGTGAAATTGTGGTAACCAATGAAAAAGGAATTTCTAATTTTGGCGATTTGCAAAATTGGAGGAGTGAAGCGGACGGGGAATTGAAATTCTATGTTTTTGATTTACTCTGGTTGAATGACCGTTCTTTAATGGAATTACCTTTGCAAAGCAGAAGGGAGAAATTATTGGAAATAATGCCGGCAAACCCTGTTGTTCAAATTAGCCAGACATTTGAATCTACAGGAACAGAGTTCTTTAAGGTGGCTAAAAAAATGGGTTTGGAAGGCATTATGGCTAAAAAGCAGGATTCTGAATATATACCCGGTTCCCGCTCAAAGGATTGGCTTAAAATAAAAATTGGTAAAAGGCAGGAGGTTGTGATCGGTGGCTTTACCAAAAATGATGCTAGCAGCAAAGCCTTCAGCTCTCTGCTGGTGGGAGTCTTTAAAAATGGCAAATTACACTACAGTGGTAAAATAGGTACAGGTTTTTCCGGCAAACTGCAAAGAGAAATGATGCAAAAATTCAAACCCCTGGTCACTAAAAACTCTCCCTTTGCCGACGAACCGGATATAAACCAACCGTCCCGCTTTCGTCCGAATCCTCCCCATGCAACAGCTACCTGGCTCAAACCCTTACTTGTCTGTGAAGTCAGTTATTCTGAATTGACAGCTGGTGGAGTAATGCGTCATCCCTCTTTTGAAGGGATGCGAATAGACAAAAAGGCAAAAGATGTCACAGAGGAAATCCCCGAACCTTCGCGAACGATTTTAAAAAAGGATTCGATACTTCATAAAAAAAAGATCATTATGCCATCTGAAACGCCGGGCAGGACAACTTTCCTCAATCCAACGGATGAAACACAGGAAAGAAATATAAATGGGCACAAATTGAAATTTGCCAATCTTAGCAAGATATTCTGGCCAAAGGAAGGAATTACAAAAAGGGATATGCTAAATTATTATTACCAGGTGGCTTCTTTTATCCTTCCTTACATGAAAGACCGTCCTCAATCCTTGTTCCGTCATCCTAATGGCATTGCGGGAGCAAGTTTTTACCAAAAGGATGTAACGGGCAAAGTGCCTGATTGGGTCAAAACGTTTCCCTACCATAGCGAGGGAGATGCAAGAGATAAAAATTTCATGGTCTGCACGGAGGAAGCAAGCCTACTGTATATTGCCTCATTAGGTTGTATTGAAATGAATCCCTGGAGCAGTCGGATCCAATCGCCCGATAACCCCGACTGGTGTATTATAGATCTTGATCCCGATAACAACAAATTTGAGCAGGTCATCGAAGTTGCCCAGGTTACCAGGCAAATATTGGAGAGTGCCGGTTTAACTGGTTATTGTAAAACCTCCGGTTCAACCGGATTGCACATCTACATCCCCCTGGCAGCTAAATACAACTATGATGATTCTAAAGAATTTGCAAGGTTGATAGTGACAATGGTTAATCATGAATTACCCCAATTTACGAGCATCGCACGGCCAACTAAAGAACGAAAAGGGAAAATCTACCTCGATTTCCTGCAAAACAGGCCGCAGGCCACATTAGCGACTGCCTATTCCCTTCGACCGAAACCCGGCGCAACGGTTTCAATGCCCCTGCACTGGGAGGAAGTAAAAAAAGGATTGAAGATCGAAAATTTTACTATTTCAAATTCTATTTCGAGATTAAAGGAGCAAGGTGATATATTTAAACCGGTTTTGGGAAAAGGCATTAATATTCAGAAAGCACTGAAGACTTTGGGGAATTTAACAAAATAATTGATATAGGAAATAGCCTCCTATAGTTCGGCAAAATCTTACCATGAGAATGGGATTTAAAAGATTTATCAAACTCATTAATGCCTTGTCTTAGGGAATTGAAAATCATTCCAATGCTATTGCTCTGCATTTCGTATATGATAACTTCGTCAGAATTCACAAACCCAAAGAGGCAGGGCAGCAATAGAAGTTGGGTTGATAAAAAGAATTATGAGTATTGAAGATTTTGTTAAACTTACCAATATTTAAATAATGAAAAAATTTAAATCAGCGATAACGGGGAACCTAGACATATTTATTGCTCAAAATGAAGATGAGTGTGATGGCGAAATATTAAAATGGCAGGATATTTTGATTCATGGAGACCCGGAAGGCTTGAAATCATTGGCAACGCTTTTGATAAAATTAGCTAACACTAATCAGAACGATATTATTGACCTTCCGATAGGAGCAAGAGAACATATACATCTTCGGCCAAAATATGACTTAAGTAATAGTTCAGAACAAGTAATTTTAGGAAGATTAGATGCAAAAGGAACAGGTATCTTTTATGACAGGTTTATTCCAAAAAAATAAAATAAATTTTCTTTCCGATCCGCCTCATAAATTCCAGTTCATTCGAACAACAGGGTTCCAAACCTCTCATAATCATGAAAATTAGTGCGCGTACTTTGCCAGGACCATTGTGATACCTTCTGGTCATAATCTATCCGGTAAAAATTCGCCCGCCAATGAGTGCCTTTCCTGGGAGGTACCTTGGTCATAGGCTTGAGAAGAAGGAAGGGAATAAAAAATTCAGCCGTCCAGGAAATGACATCATTTCCATTCTTTGTTATGTGGGTAGCGTGTTTTGTTTTCCTGGTTCCTTCGTAGTGCCACGGCCGCCACCCTAAAAAATTTCCTTTGATATTCGGTACAAGAATAGGCAATTCATAATTGAGCGGCGATAATTCATATTCAAAATACATCGGTACCGTTTCATCTGTCCAGAAAAATGCTTCAACTACATCTTCGTTATACAAATTTGCAAAATCCTCCGTTAGTGTAGCCGATATTTTCCTGTCCTCACATTGATAGAGGCAATAGATGCCGGAATCAGAATACAATAGCTTGAGTTTTGTTTGATATGAAGGCCCGGTTCCACCCCGTTGCGAAAGTGTTAACCATTTCTCCCTATTCCAATTATTGGCCGTTCCGTCGCCTGTAATGGCAAAATCATCTGTCTTCTTTATAGACAATACTGTCGAATCAGATGATTGGGCATGAACAAAAAAATCAAATAATGTCATCAAATTGAACCATACCAGCATTCCCTTTATTAACGGGCTCATAAAATAATATTTAATCGAACAGGAGTTTCTTTATTCACCCAGCATCGGGAACAATGCTCTAATTTCGATATCATTTGGATGGGTTCCATATTCGCATATTTCAAATGATTCCGCGTGCTGAATTTTGGCAGCTTTTTCCTTTCCGTACCATTTTTCCAAGGATGCTCTTACGTCGGGATGAATGGGTTCTGCATTTCTCGCCGCTAGCCATTTAATACGGTCGGTCTTATTTTGGGGAACTTCGCTCAGATAATGGCCAATCCAGGGGAGCCATTCATACATCTGGGATACATGCGCATCAAATGCAGCAATTTTTTTGTCGTATACGCTGCTAATGTCAACTGATATATCTGGACGAAAAGGATTAGGTCTTTGAAAATGATCCTGATAATAAAGAAACACCGGGTTCTTTTTCAGGGCAGGTGTCTCGGGCGCAATATTGGGAACAGCCACCATGTAGGCTGCATCCTGGACAAGTACACCCGTATAGCGGTGATCCGGATGATAATCATTTGGACGGGGAGCAATTACAATATCCGCATTCCACCCGCGAATCTCTTTAATTATCTGAAGTCTGACCTCTAAGGTGGGCATCAATAAGCCATCATGATTGTCGAGAATATCATAGGTGACTCCCAGGCGTCTTCCGGCTTCCTTTGCTTCTGCATACCTTACCTGGGCAAGTTGCTTTCCTTTTAAGGTTTGATGACCGGCATCTCCATTCGTAACCGAAACAAATTTTACCGCATAACCCATCTGGGCAAAAAGGGCTGCCGTCCCACCTGCTCCTTCACAATCATCCGGATGAGCACCTATCATTATTATTCGGAGCTTTGCATTATTGGATTGTGCATTTACTGATACAAATATGCCAAAAATAAAAAATGACAAAATTTGAATATACCTGCAGGTACTTCTCATAAAAACGCAGTTGATTAAATGTAATAAGAATAGAAATGTTGCAATGAAGATAATACTTATTGAAACAAATAATATTTCGAAATTGATGAACAGCTTTAAACCGTCAGGAAGGTCTAATCCAATAAATTAATAGGAGAGAGAATTATTTTTCACTCGAACTTGCCAAGGTTTCAACTATTTTCTCTACATTTTGTGGACAATTCAGGGTATGAATGCCATTTTTATTTTTCTATTTTTCAAAAATGTGGGTTCAGGCTGGTTTAGTGGCTATATAAATGCCATTGCGGGAGGATTGATGAGGATGATAAATACCCCTTCCATGCTCCGTTCAATTCTTTCGTCGTTGTGCATTTTTGCTTTGGGACGGGAATTATGTTATTTTTTGTATAGAAGGGATTTTTTTTATAGTATAGATAATGTTCCTAAAAGGGCCATTCAACGGATTAAAGTCTGACTCAAAAGTATCAAGAACCGGATA
>Ga0207127_10139_pt1 | contig 18092 bp, 20 predicted proteins | sample Alteio_BWMinHeat_17_FD_153574 | JGI IMG/M metagenome (GOLD analysis project Ga0207127, IMG submission 153574) | Enriched cells from forest soil in Barre Woods Harvard Forest LTER site, Petersham, Massachusetts, United States -... | ecosystem: Environmental > Terrestrial > Soil > Temperate forest >...
CACTTCCCGCCGGAAGCAAAAAAGTAAAAGGGAGATTTCGTGTCTTCCGTGAAGGTCGCTACGGACTGAGGTGTACCAAGAGTCTCGGCTCATGCTCAGCCCGAGCGACCAGAAGAAATGAGAAATGACGATGAAGCTATTGAAACAGAGTTTGGCATTTATTCTTTGTGCATCCCTGGTGTTAACCACTGCACCATACGGGCTTGCCTATCAGGCGGACCAATCCACCACACCGGCACCGGTTCAGGACGCGCAGCAGACCGCTGAACAGTTGCAGCAACTGGTTGCGCCAATCGCGCTGTATCCGGATGCCTTGGTTGCACAGATACTCGCGGCTGCTACGTATCCTGACCAGGTTGTGGAAGCAGACCGGTGGATGCAACAGCATTCCAATCTTCAGGGAGAACAACTAGGCCAGGAAGTTGATAAACAACCTTGGGATCCGAGCGTCAAGGCGCTCGTGGAGTTTCCTTCAGTGCTCGCCAACATGGATAAGAACCTATCTTGGACCTCATCGCTCGGCGATGCCTACGTCAACCAACAGCAGGAGGTGATGAACGCTGTTCAGGTAATGCGTGAGCGTGCGCAGACGGCGGGGAACTTAAACAGCACGTCGCAGGAAACGGTGACCCAGCAGGGAGAAACAATTGTGATCGAACCCGCCGACCCTCAGATCGTTTACGTGCCCGAATATGATCCTTGGGTCGTCTATGGACCGCCCGTCGTGATCTGGCCAGGCTGGTATTCGTATCCAGGACTATTCCTTCCCGGACCGGGAATTGCGTTTGGCTTGGGCTTTAGAGTCGGCTTCTATGGCGGATTTGGCTGGGGGTGGCACCATTGGAGATCCGATTGGGATCGCCGGGCGGTGATTTACAACCACAACACCTATGTTTCCCACAGCAGAACCTTTATCAATCGTAACAACTTCAATCGTGAAGGCGGGAACTTCAATCATGCCGGCGGATTTCAAGGCCGGGGCCCTGGCGGCAGTCGAGATTTCGGCAGGTCCTCAAACCCGCAGCACGGATTTGTGGCGCCGCACAGCCAAACCGGCTCCCATTCCGGAGCGTTCAGCGGTTTTGATCACGGAGGGGTGGCCAGGGGCTTCTCCTCGCGCGGGCAGTCGAGTTTCGGTGGAGGCGTCCACGGTGGTGGTGGTTTCCACGGCGGCGGCGGTCACAGGTAATTTGGTTCCATTACTGCAAAGGTAAATGACGATATGGAGAAGAACACATGCGCACTAAGAACACGAAGCTTGCGACATTTAGATTGAAACATGCCTGGATGGTGGCGTCAGCCGTCGTTCCGCTGCTGGTGGTGGGCTACGCTCGATTGAGTTTTGCTCAGAGCTCGGCACCACAGACCTTCTCCTCGGCGGGAGAAGCGTGTCACGCTCTCTTTCGGGCCGTCCAAAATCACGATGAGCAGGCTCTGGAAGCGATTCTCGGAGCAGGCAAGGAACTCACTTCGTCGAGCGACGAAGTCGAGGACGGGCTCGAACGCGAGCAGTTCCGCCAGAAATATCAGGAGATGCATCGTCTGGTCCAGGAACCCGACGGCAACACCGTTCTGTACATCGGCGCGGAGAACTGGCCTTTTCCGATCCCGCTAGTCTCAAAGGACGGTAGATGGTATTTCGATCCCGAAGCCGGTATGCGGGAGATCCTGTTCCGGAGAATCGGAGCGAATGAGGTCACAGCAATCCAGGTCTGCCATGCATTTGCAACGGCAAAGCAGCAACGCGCGGTACAAGCAACAGGAGACGATCCCATCGGCCAATACGCCGAAAGCCTTGTCATTGCCGGAACAGCGAATGCTGACAACAATACCTACGCTGCTCTGGATAAAGATAAAGACCCGTATCCCTTCCACGAGTACTACTTTCGAATCGTAACAGAGCAACCTGCGGCCACCGGGACGAGCACTCAGATTTCCCGCGGCAAGAAAAGGGGCGGGGGCTTGGCGTTGGTAGCGTTTCCCGTGGAGTACCGGTCATCAGGTGTGATGGCGTTCATCGTTACCCAGGATGGTGTTGTGTACGAAAAGGATCTCGGGCCTAACACGGCGAGACTCGTACCAGTTGTCAAAGAGCACAGCCCCGATTCGACATGGCGGACGGTAAAATGAAGGGTGGTGCTCGGTCGCAGAAATAACAAAACAGCGCATAAAGGAGAAAAAGCAAGTATGAAAAACAGTATTCATAAATCAGTTAATGCTCAGCCGCGGCTTCATCAAAGTGCTGGGGAGATCCAGGCATACGGTACGGTCATACAGCTGCTTCCGCTTGAGCTGGAGGAGCCAGTGAGGCTGGAGATGACCGCGCGATTGAATCAATTATTGGCGGATACCATCACCATTCGCGATCTGTACAAGAAGTCACACTGGCAAGTGGCCGGTCCGACTTTCTACCAACTCCACCTTCTTTTTGACAAGCATTTTGGAGAACAAGTGGAACTGGTAGACGCCATTGCGGAGCGCGTCCAACTGCTCGGCGGAGTCAGTCTGGCAATGGCGGCCGACGTGGCTGAGACCACGCGGATTGCGCGTCCGCCCCGTGGCCGCGAGGAAGTTCCGGTACAGCTTTCACGCCTACTGGATGCGCATCAGATCATCATTAGCGATTGCCGTGAATTGGCGCGCCGTGCCTCGGTATTGGGCGATGATGGAACCAACGATCTTGTGGTGAGCCAGGTTCTGCGCAGCAACGAATTGCAGGTCTGGTTCCTGAGCGAGCACCTCGTTCGTATGCCCTTGGTGGATGCTCTCAATAAGGAGGATTGAACCACGCAAAGCTGCGCCGGACGGTCGAACACGAAGTCTGGTATGCCAATCGCCGTCATCGAAGGAAACCAGGCCAGCCAGTTCGGGATTGGCATGGCGCCGGCTCGCATTGCGGAGACGCAAAGCGCGCCGGCGCCGCTCCACGCAATGCCATTCAGGCGGGGACGATTCCAGCAGAAGGCGAACAACCCAGGAAACAGAGCGTGCATGCAGTACTGCGCCGCCGGATTGAGTTCACATAAGGAGAAAGAATCATGAAAGTAGGATTTATTGGGTTGGGAAACATGGGATCAGGCATGGCCCGCAACCTCATCAAAGCGGGACACACGTTGATGGTATACAACCGAACACGAGACCGCGCTGAGGCACTGCATGCCGCGGGCGCTAAGGTCGCCGAAACTCCAGCCGAAGCGGCCTCCCATGCAGATGTCCTAATCACAATGCTCGCGGATGACCGCGCCGTGGAAGCTGTTATCGCCGGAGCCGAAGGTGTTCTGCAGGCGCTTCCTCAGGGCGCCGTCCATATTGGAATGAGCACCATCAGCGTCACATTGTCACGTCGGCTGGCTGGAGCCCATCAGGAAAAGAAGCAGTATTATCTTGCCGCGCCGGTGTTCGGGCGGCCGGATGCTGCTGCCGCCGCTAAGCTGTTCATTATCGCTGCCGGCCCCAGGCAACAGATCGAACGCTGTCAAAGTCTCTTCGACGCCATGGGACAGAAGACATTCATCGTCGGCGACGAAGGATCCATGGCCAATGTGGTGAAGCTTGCGGGCAACTTCCTGCTGACGACTGTGATTGAAGGCCTGGCTGAAGCTTTCGCGCTTGCCCGAAAGTCCAAGGTCGATCCAAACCAGGTTCTGGAGATCCTCACCGCATCGTTATTTCCCGTGCCCGTGTATAAGACTTACGGCGCCATGATTGCCGCAGAGAAGTTTGAACCCGCCGGTTTCAAACTCCGGCTCGGTGCGAAAGATAACCGGCTCGTACTTGCCGCCGCAGAAGAGGTTGCAGTCCCCATGCAAATGGCCAGTCTGGTACGTGACCATTTTCTTGCGGCTATAGCTCAAGGGATGAGTGATGCCGATTGGGCTGCGATGGCTCGGATCGTGTACCAGAGTGCCGGACTCTAATGACACAGCCTTGGGCCGGCACTTGGGACCAGAGTGCCGGCGTCGCGCCTGCTGGAATCACAACTTTGTCTGCAATTTTCCTGTCACCCTGCGTAAGCCCGCGTAAGTTGCGAGGGCGTCTCGTGCTGTCACCGAGCTGCCGGGTCAGATTGCGCCGCTGTTTGTGATTCCGCCGTTGTTTTGGATGAATAGTTCAGTGGCACTTCCTTCGTCTCTTCCGTGCCGTTGGACGTGGTTACAAGCTCGGAAGTCATCCTGCGTTTCCCCAAGACACCCCAGAGTGTATCCAGGACGTAGCTCCCATCGCGCTTCACAAAGATGAGTTTCGCCTCGCTCTTCTTAACCGGCTGCCCGAAAAGCACTGTTGGCACTTCTGCGAAATGTTTGCTGTCTTTGCTACGGATGAAAATAAAAGTGGGGACAGAGGAATCGATGATGTAGTCGCCGGCGGCGAATGTTTCTGTTCCCGCGTGGAAAGAGAAGGGAATGGTGGCATTGGCGGCCACATACCTCTGCGCAAGAACTCTTTCCGAGGTCATGGACAACAGCGCAAGCACCAGGCATAGTGACGCGAGTGGCCCACAAATACTACGAATGTCGAATGATCGCATTGTCTTATCTCCTTAAAGTTATGTCTTCCAACAGAGCGGCACAGCGATCTCCCATTTCAGAAGCAATGGAGCCGCTGTGATTCGGCCCGCACCATTTAGTCATGCACGCGTGCTTCCACCTTTTGGCGCAGGGTCCTGATGGTGTAACAAAAGACTTAGCGCAACGAAGCACAGCGATAACCAGGTGCGCGTCGGTATTCTGACAGCAATGACGAATCGCGGTCACTGGCCGCAATTACCGGCGAGGAAAACCGTTAATTCGCTGGAATGGAAATGCCCGAGGAGATAAAAGACGAGCGCAAAATTCTGCCTGGTAGAGAGGAAGTGTTTCGCAGTTGCCGAGCTATGGAACTGGGTGATAATCGCCCACCGACTGTCGCCCATCGGTGCTACTACAATTGCGGCAGTGGTTCGGGCTCCACAGGTGCTGGCCCCGTCGCATCCTGGCTGCTTTGGGGATGAGGCCGGGAAATCCCCAGCTTCTTCATCTTGTGGATCAATGTAGTGCGCTTCAATCCGAGCTTGGCGGCTGCGCCTTTCGGGCCGCCGATCACCCAACCCACCGCTTCAAGCGTGTGCAGAATCAGGGTGCGTTCGGAATCCCGTAGGGTAGTTGCGGGCTTCGGAGTCTCTCTTAGGATAGTTGCAGTTGTGGTGATGCTGACAGCCTGAGTTCCTGCCGCCGGTAAGGGATTGGGAAGCACGCCATCGTTTGAAAGGATCATTGCACGTTCGATCAGGTTTTGTAGCTCGCGGACATTGCCTGGCCACTGGTACGAATTGAGCGCAGACATCGTTTCTGGAGGAATGTGTTCGATTTGCTTGCCCATCCGGCGGCCAAAAATTTCGACAAAATGTGCCACCAGGGAGGGAATGTCTGAGCGGCGAGCGCGCAACGGTGGCAGTAGAATAGGGAACACATTCAGACGATAGTAGAGATCGCTGCGAAATTCGTTTCGCTTCACCATGTCGGGCAAATCCCGGTGGGTCGCCGCCACGAGCCTAACATCCACTTGGTGAGTGCGAGTGCCGCCCAGACGCTCGAACTCCTGTTCCTGCAATACACGCAGCAGTTTGGGCTGCAGTGCCAACGGAATATCGCCTATTTCGTCCAGGAAGAGTGTCCCTTTATCGGCCATTTCGAAACGACCGACCTTTTGCGCGATAGCGCTTGTAAAAGCACCTTTCTCATGGCCAAAAAGCTCGCTTTCCAGCAAATCGAACGGAATGGCCGCGCAATTCAGCTTTATGAACGGACGTCCGCACCGCGAGCTGACATTGTGAATCGCGCGCGCGATCAGCTCCTTGCCTGTGCCGGTTTCTCCCTGGATAAGAACGGTGGAATCGGTACGCGCGACGCGTTCCACATGTTCGAGCACCGCTTCCAGAGCAGGACTCTTACCTATGAGTTGCTCGAATCTGCGCTCGCGAGACTCCTGATCACCGCCGAACCTTGCGAAACTTGCCACAAACGCCCTCCTAAATGCCTGCTCAACGAGTTCGTTTCACGGCTCAACTTTCCAGTGCCGCTCGAACAACTTCGAGCAGGGCTTCATCGTCGAACGGTTTTGCCAGGAACTCGACGGCCCCGGCTCTCAACGCCTGCATCCGCATCTTTGCGTCTCCATGTGCCGTGATGAAGATGGTTGGAATTCTGCAATGCTCAGCGTTTAACTTAGCCTGCAATTCGAGGCCAGACATTCCCGGCATGCGGATATCCGCGATCAGACATCCTGTCTGGTGCTGCTGGCCGGATTCGAGAAATTCTTCTGCTGACGCGAAGGGCCGCGCCGGCAAACCAACCACTTCCATCAGGCCCTGCAGTGCGGACCGAACCGACTCATCATCATCCACAATCGCAACTAGTTTGGTCTTTTCCTGAATAGCCATGGCAGAAGCGTAGCAACTTCGCCCCCAACGGCGCAATTATGCTTTGGTATACGGGTTCTAATACCACCTGATAGAGGCAGGTCCTATCTTTAAAGGGGGGTACGTTGCGAAAGCGGCGGTCAAAACGGAAGGACTGCGAACTGGCAAACTGTTTTATGTTGCAATGGCGTGTTGCAATGGCGGTGTTGAAGCTATTTCTTGCCGTGCAGAAGCTCAAGCTTCGCCGCCATTCTGACCAATTCCGCCAGTGATTCAGCCTGCATCTTCCGCATTACGTGGCCGCGATGGACCTTCACGGTGATTTCGCTGGTCCCGAGCTCAGAAGCTATTTGCTTATTGAGCATGCCCGAAACTACCAGGCCCATGACCTCGCGCTCGCGTGCGGTCATCGACTCATAGCGCTTTTGCAACTCGGCAAGCTCACTCTCCTGTTGGCGCGTCACCCGGTCGCGATCCAAAGCCTGGTGGATCGCATCCAGCAGGTCTTGGTCTCGGAAAGGCTTGGTCAGGAACTCCACCGCACCGGATTTCATGGCCTTCACCGTCATCGGAATATCTCCATGACCGGTGATGAAGATGATAGGAATCCGGACGCCAGCGTCAGCCAGCTCGCGCTGAAAGTCCAGACCGTTGACCCCAGGAAGCCTCACGTCCAGAACCAGGCAACTTGGCCCATTCGTCCGCTTACTGCGCAAGAATTCTTGCGGAGTCGCGAAAGTCTTGGAACACAAGGCAACCGACTCTAGCAGGCCTTGGATGGAGGCACGCACATCGGCATCGTCATCAATAACGAACACTGTAGGAGCGCCTGCGGTCGTCATTCATGTCCCTCGATTTTGGTGGGTAGAGTGAGGTAAAAGCATGCGCCACGCGGAGAGTTGTCGGCGGCCCACAAGCGGCCGCCATGCGATTCAAGGATGGAGCGGCTGATGCGAAGGCCCATCCCGGTACCGTGGGGCTTGGTAGTAAAGAACGCATTGAAGATCTGCTCCGCCTGCTGCGCGGGCAGTCCTATACCGGTATCGCTGACCAACACCAGAAGTTGCTCATCTTCCGCTCGCTGCGATTTGATGGCCAGCTCGCGCGTCCCCTCCACGTCCTTCATCGCATCGACGCTGTTCATGATGAGGTTCATCATGACCTGCTGCAATTGCACGCGATCTCCCATGACCTGGGGAAGATCTGCGGCAAAGTCGGTTTGGATCGAAATCGAGTAGCGGGTCGCCTCGTTGCGCAGCAGGACGATCATCTCTCGAACCACTTCGTTTACATCCACCCACTCCCGTTGCGGAGCGCCCTTCTTGAAGAGCTGGCGGATCCGGTTGATAATTTCCGCCGCACGCGTTCCGTCTTTGACGATTCTCGAGGCAGCTTCGCGCGCCCCTTCCACATCGGGGTGCTCACGCGTAAGCCAGCGCAAGCAGGTGTTGGCATTGGTGACGGCAGCGGCAATCGGTTGATTCACTTCATGCGCCACCGAGGCAGTCAGCTCTCCCATGGTGGTCACCCGGTGGACGTGTGCGAGATCCGCCTGCGCCTGACGCTGCGCCTCTTCGGCCTGCTCGCGCTCAACCGCGATACTCGCGAGATGGGTGATCTGCTCTATGAGATCATGATCTTGCGGAGTGGGGCTACGCGGTTCGCGATAGTATATCGCGAACGTCCCCAACACCTTACCTTCGGAAGACAGTATCGGCCAGGACCAACACGCTCGCAGCCCGTGCGCTAAGGCCAGATCGCGGTAGTCGGCCCACAGCGGGTCTGTGGCGATGTCGGAGACGATCACAGGCTCTGCGCGGTAAGCGGCCGTTCCGCACGAACCCACCGACGGGCCAATGGCGATGCCATCGATTGCCTCAGTGTAGTTGATTGGCAGGCTGGGTGCTGCGCCGTGCCGAAGGCGCTTGGCGTTCGGATCGAACAAAAGGATCGAAGACAGAGAACCGCTGGCCAGTTCTTCGACGAGCCGGCATAAGGCATTGAGGATGAGAGCGCGAGAATTGCCCCTGGCGATCATCTCAAGAAGCCGTTTCTCGCCGGCCAGCAACACCTCGGCCCGCTTGCGGTCTTCGATCTCAATAGCGGTTCCATACCATTTGACGATGTTTCCCAACTCATCGCGCAGCGGCACGTTGCGGATCAGCAACCAGCGATAATTTCCGTCCCTTCCCAGCACCCGCACCTCACTCTCCATCGGCTCCCCAGCTGCCAGTGCTGCCCGCCACACAGCGACCTGCCTCTGCATATCATCGGGATGATGGGTGGAACCCCATCCCCAGCCAATGAGTTCCTCCATTGATCGCCCCGTATACTCCACGAAACGTTGGTTGATGAAATCAACGAAGCCGTCAGGCATAGTGCTCCAGGCATACGCGGGAATTGTGTCGATAATCTGTCGAATTCTTGCTTCCGTCTGCTTTGCTACGGTGACGTCCATCACCGCTCCAACAAACTCGACGCTGCCCGATTCATCGCTTAAGGCATGAGCCACGACGTGGACATATTTGACGGAACCATTCGGCATCACTAAGCGATACTCATGCTCAAAGTCCTTCCCATCCTGTGACGCGCGCTCAATGGTCTGTTTCACCAGGGCCGCGTCCTCCGGATGAACCCGTTGCAGAATAAGTTCCACGGTCGGTTTCGTCGTTAGCTGGTATTGGAAGATGCGAAAAGTTTCTTCTGACCAGGTGATCTCGCCGGTGGAAACCCTCCAGCCGAAGCTCCCGGTACGACTGAGCCTTTGAGCTTGCGCCAAATATGCCTCACTGCGCCGCAGTTCGTCGTTGACGGCTGTCAGTCGTCTGGTCCGCTCGGCCACTCGTTGTTCGAGTATCTCTGCGATCCGCTTCTGCTCGCCGGAGCGTCGGGCTTCTTGCAATCCAATTCCGGCTTGGTTGGCCGCGACACGTATAAGGAGCCGTTCGACTTCGGTCGGGAAATCAGCTCGCCGAGAGCCAGCTACCAACACGCCGCTTTGGTGCTGAAGACCGAGCGAAAGTGACACGATCGAGACCTCACCCTCTCCCAGCGGATCTGGAACCACGGTCTGCGAGGTGGTTTGGTCGCCCGTCAGCCAGCGGTCGAGAGCTTGACCGAATTGCTGCGGCTGAACGGAAGAATGCCGGTGATCACCCAACCGGACCACCTCGATTGGCGGACCATCACTCGCCTCGCTTAGCCGCGCATACGCGAAATCGAGGCGCAACATGGTGAGGAGCACATCGAGTAGAGTGCCCAGGATCTGTGATGATTCGCTGCCACTCCAAATCGCAGGAAGCGCCAGAACACTGATCAGATCATTGATGCAGCTCTGAAGGCGTTTGATCTCGGCTGTACTTTCCATTTTCCACTTCCGGGTCAAGCCGCTGACGAGGGCGACGCGTTGCGCGTAGTGCGCCGTTTACGCAGCTCCTGCAAGAATTCATCCGGCGGAACGAAGAAAGGGTTCTCCTGGAGGACGCCGCCGACGATGATCATCGGGTGCGTCCGCATGATGTCGACCACGATCTGCCCGCCAAACTTGGCGAGATCATAGATTCATATGACCGGGTCCTTATAGCGAGGCAAAACATAGTTCAGTCGCGTCTCGTACTCCACCAAATCGTCGACGCCCGGCCGATCTTCGAGCGCCCATTCCATGTGTGCGACCAGCCGGGTGCGCGCGAACCCTTGTTGCTTGCCTCCGTCGAGGACCTCCTGGATCAGAGCGAGCATCCGATCCTGATCGAAGTGACCATCACGTAGATACGCGTCAGCCCAATTGCGCAGCTCGAACTGACCACTTGCTTCCGCTGTCCCCACCTCGATGCCGGCTGATGCGAGCCTCCGGCGATGCTCCTCTCGCAGCTTGGGATCGACGATGTGGAACGCCTTCTCGCCCCTCTCGAAACCATCTTTGATGAATGGAAGCAGTATCCGGTATTCTTCATCGGGATTATGAAAAAAAGCGCAGACGTGACGTTGCGCGTCAAGCACCGAGCCTGCGAACGGAATGGGTTGGCTGGCCTCACTCGGCGTTCCTCCCCTGGACTTCACACGATCATAGGTGGAATTCATCGGGTCCTCCTCGCTCGATCAGATCAATGGGTCTTGGGATACTGCCAAGTGGCTCGGTCGGTATGGTGGTTGGTGTAGCCACACTTACCGCCTTTCGCAAAGTATAGTTGACCTCACCGTTGTGAACAATCGGTTCCTGCTATGACTCGGATTACGCTTTCGCGGTCGTATGAGTAAACAGGACCGTCATTCATGTGCCTCGAATTTTGTGGGTAGAGTGAGATAAAAACTTGCGCCGCGTGGCGGGTTGTCCGCAGCCCACAAGCGGCCGCCATGTGATTCAAGGATGGAGCGGCTGATCCGAAGTCCCATCCCGGTGCCGTGAAGCTTCGTGGTAAAGAATGCATTAAAGATCTGGTCGGTTTGCTGCGGGGGCAGTCCCACTCCGGTATCGCTCACCGACACCATAATTTGGTCGTCTTCCGCTCGCTGCGACTTGACAGCCAGCTCGCGTGTACCATCCACATCCTTCATCGCATCGATGCTGTTCATGATGAGGTTCATCATGACCTGCTGCAATTGCACGCGATCAGCCATGGCCTGGGGAAGATCGGCGGCAAGGTCGGTGCGGATCGAAATCGAGTAGCGGGTTGCCTCGTTGCGCAGCAGGACGATCATCTCTCGAACCACTTCGTTTGCATCCACCCACTCCCGTTGCGCAGCGCCTTTCTTGAAGAGCTGGCGGATCCGGTTGATGATTTCCGCCGCACGCGTTCCGTCTTTCACGATTCTCGACGCAGCCGCGCGCGCCTCTTCCACATTGGGGAGATCGCGCGTGAGCCAGCGCAAGCAGGTGTTGGCGTTGGTGACGGCTGCGGCAATCGGCTGGTTGACCTCGTGCGCCAGCGAGGCAGTCAGCTCTCCCATGGTAGTCACCCGGTTGACGTGTGCCAGATCCGCCTGCGTCTGGCGCAATCTCTCGCGCTCTTCTTCCGCCCGCTTGCGCTCGGTTACGTCTATGGAGGTACCGACGAATTCAACGAGGTCGCCGGATGCGTTGAAAACAGGATGACCTACTCCGTGGATGTGTTTTATGGCTCCGTCTGGAAAAACGACTCGGAAATCCAACTCGTAGTCGCTCCTTTCACGGATTGCTCGGTTCCAGATGTTGAGGACGCTGTCTTGATCGTCCGGATGAATGCGCTGGCGGAGTGTTTCTAATGACTGTGGCCCCCCTTCGGAATCGAAGCCAAGTAGGCGGTAGTGTTCTCGGGACTCGTGGACGATCTCTCTGCTGGCGACGTTCCATGCCCAACTGCCGGTGTGACTTAATCTCTGTCCTTCAGTCAGGTATGCCTCGCTGCGCCGCAGTTTGTTCTCGGCCAGTTCGCGCTCAGCGCTCTCCGTTTGCAATGCCTCGTTTGCTCTCTGGAGCTCTTGAACTGTTTCTTTCAGGTCATCGCCCGCCCGTCTGAGCGATTCTGTGGCGCTCCTTTGCGCAGCGCTTAACGACCCGACGAAGAGAGCTGACACCGTAAAAACGAGAAGGCGTGGTATCTCTGCGGGCTTTACAGCCAACGAGTATATCGGGGGCAGGAAGTAGTAATTGAAAGCGAGTATGGAGAGAGCCGTCGCGAGCAATCCCGGCCCGGGTCCACCAAGCCACGCACTGAACATGATGGCGCAAAGAAACAGTGACACGGGAGCAGCTTCCAAATGCAATGCTGGCCACCGCGAAATGATCAGCGCTGCGGTAACCGATAGAACAGCAATCCCATAGTTCCAAATCGCAAGCGGCTTGGGCCACAGAAGAGGATTGTACCTGGACATAACTTCTGCTCCGGCAGGTGTCACTCCCCTGCAAGCAAAATCTTAACATCAGGGAGCGCAGGATCTCGGCGCCGCAAATCTGCTTTGCAGCCAGGCCGCGCACGGGCGATTTTAAAGTTTCCAGATCAGAATTGTCCGCTCTCGGTTCGGAAACCCAGTTCCGCGCCGGGTGCCACGGTTGTGGGAAGCCCCGTGCCGACCTGCGCGAATTGAACAATCTGGGGAACGAGCCGGGTTATGCCGTCGTCCTTGGGAATGAAAACATCAACACTGGTCATCTCGTTTTGCGGAATATCAATTGCGCCGGAGTATAGGATTATTTTCAGTTTGGGGTGCATAGACCTGAGCCGGTCGGCAAGGGCGCATCCGTTCATGACCGGCATGTGGTAGTCGAGGATGGCGACGTCAATTTTCTCGATCATCTCTTCGGCCATCATGGAAATGGCCTGGACGGGACCTTCTGCGGTAACGACTGAGAATCCGCACAATTTCATTACCTGGGCGCACAGCTCCAATAGCTGAGCCTCATCGTCCACCAACAGAATTCTCGGAATTACCGGAGGTTCGGGAATCATGATGATCGTCTCTAGCTTCGTTCTTACACAGTGAGTGGGCAGGAGGCATGATCGCAGTTACATGCAATCTCAACTTCGTCGCTGCCTGCATTACGGCAAGCATCTCCGCAATATTTTTGGTCAGCTCGAACATCGCAAAGACACGGTATGTGGGCACACTTATTCTGTTCTTGGTTCGCCATTAACTGCTCCTTTATGAGTTACTTCTTGGGCTTGTGCTTCTATTCCGCGCCCTTAAGCAAACATATGCATTAAGCATGCCAAAGTTGGGCGGAACAGGATCGCGGTAAGTGATTGAATGCAGGAGAATTGATACGGGCTGCGATCGCAGTCCTGAGGTCTCACCGGCAAGCTTGCGTCACTCTTTCGACACCTGTCGTCCCGTGGTCACCTGAAAGACTCGGCCATCTTAAGCGTGTGCTCTAACCTAACGGTGTGACGACGAATCTGTCGAAATAGTTGAACCCTGTTCGGTGTTGAACTGCACTCACGGCCGCCAGCGCGAGCAGAACTCCTGTGCTTTCTTCGACTTCGGTCAAACCCATCTTTGGCAGGTTAAATGCATGTGCTTAGCTAGAGAGGCAAATGTGTAATGAGGAATAATCGTGCCACCACGCTGGACCCGATGCGTCGCAGTAAGAATATGAAACGCTCATGCATACACATTTTTGTCCTTGTACTTGCGACAGCTCCGCTCCTGGTATCTGTTGCGGCCGCTCAGGGAAATCAAACTAAGTCATCGCAGCGCGAGACGCCTGCAGAAATCGCGGCAGCGCAATCTCACTCTGCGGAGATCCTCCGGCAGTTAAACGGCTCTTTGGTCACACTGACTTCTAAGGTTTCCCGCGCCGTGGTTCAAATTCAGGTTACCGGCTTCGGACCATTGGATACTAAGAGCAAGGATGTTGGAGAAGGACTCACCGTAGTTGCTGAGGAGCACGCCATCGGCTCGGGCGTGATACTCGATCCCCAGGGATACATCGTGACCAATGCCCACGTCGTAGAGCGAGCCGAACGGATTCGGGTAGTCCTTCCCATACCGGATGGAGATTCAGCCTTCGACACTGCGCCGAAAGGAAAGGCGCAAATTCTGGATGCCAAACTCGTAGGTGCAGATCGCGACACCGACCTGGCGCTGCTTAAAGTGGAGGCCGATAATCTGCCCACACTGTTGCTGGGGGTCGATCGGCCTACGCGGCCGGGAGAGCTGGTGTTCGCGATCGGCAGTCCGGAAGGTTTGCAGAATTCTGTGACCATGGGGGTAGTGAGCTCGGTGTGGCGGCAGCCCGATCCCGAAAGTCCCATGGTTTACGTTCAGACAGACGCTCCTATCAATCCCGGCAACAGCGGCGGCCCGCTCGTGGATCTCGATGGCTACGTCGTGGGATTGAATACTTTTATTCTGAGCAAAGGCGGTGGCAGCGAAGGATTGGGGTTTGCCATACCGGCGAGCACTGTCCGGTTTGTCTACAAGGAGCTCAAACGCTACGGCCACGTACATCGAACCGAGATTCAGGCGGGCGCGCAGACGATTACGCCGACACTCGCCGCGGGCTTGGGATTGAATCAGAATTGGGGTGTGCTCATATCCGACGTCACTCCGGGTGGACCGGCGGATAGTGCAGGATTGAAGGTGCAGGACATAGTTCTTGCCGTAGACGGCAGGCCGATCATGGGATTGCCGGGTCTCGGCGCTGCTCTCTACCAGCATCCCCCCGATGAAGTCGTGACTCTGCGTGTGCTGCGTGGTTCATCCACCATCTCGCTCGAGGTCCCCGCGCTGCAACACCAGGATCAGGTGGATGAACTTTCAGCCCTCGTCACCCCCAATAACAGAATCGGCCGGTTGGGAATTTTCGCCACAGATTTCGATTCCAAGCTCCAATCCGTAGTCAGCGATGCCCGTTCATCCACCGGCGTTGTTGTCGTGGCACAAACCGGGGGACCAACGGCCCTGACCGCCAGGCTTCAAGCCGGAGACATCATCCATTCTCTAAATACCACTCCCATGGATTCCGTCGAGCAGTTGAGGACAACCGTGCGTGGACTCAAGCCCGGTGACCCGGTGGTTTTGCAGATTGAGCGAAAAGGAAAGTTGCAGTACGTCGCCTTTGAAATGGATTAGACGGAAAGGGCGCTCAGCTGCTTTGTAACCGCCAGGTCCATCGGCGCTGAACCACGTCGGCGGTGAGATCTTCGCCGCTTGAGAAGTTGACCCAAGACGAGTGGAACTCCAATCCTTTCTGTTTAACGGAGGTCTGGAAGCGCCGTCGCAGCTGGAGGAACCGACCAACCCGTACGGGAAATGAACGTTCCATTCCAAATAAGCACGAGCCCCCAGTAAGGGTGAGCACATGAGAAAACGCTCTCTTCTTCCCATCCGGCGTGGCTTCAGTGCGCGTGACAATCCGTCAGTACTGGAAACTTTAGCCGCCAGGACGGCACAAAGGCTTTCAGTTCCGGCGTCAGAACGCACGCGACGAATCCCTTCGCGCCGGCTACCGAAGTTCTCAGCGAAGCGCGGGCTCACTTCGCCGATCATTGCGCCATCTGCCATGACAATGACGGAAGCGGAAGGACGCAAATCGGCCAGAACCTCTACCCTAAAGCGCCTGACATGCGTCTGCCCGACACGCAGAATCTCACGGACGGCGAGATCTACTACGTCATCCACAATGGCATTCGGCTTACCGGTATGCCTGCCTGGGGCACGGAAGGGAAAGACAACGATAGCTGGGAGCTCGTCGTGTTCATACGGCACCTGCCCTAACTCACGCCAGTCGAGGAACGCGAGATGGAGGCGCTCAATCCAAAGAGTCCCGGAGAGAAACAGGAGGAGCAAGAAGAAGAGCAATTTTTGAACGAAGGCCAACCAACAAATCAGGCACCCAAACCAACGCATCACAATCACTGAGGAGAAATCATGAAACGCATTGTCGCAGGATTCGCTCTAGCGCTAGCATTTTCAACAATCGCATTCGCCCATGGAGATCAGAAGCACGTGATGGGCGCCGTTACCAGCATCTCCGACAACTCCATTACCGTGGAGACCACATCAAATGAAGACAGTTACGGTGACTTTGAGCGCCGCGACGAAGTTCCAAAAGAGTGACTCACTGGCATCCCTGAAAGACTTGAAAGTCGGTGATAGGGTTGTCATCCATGCAACTGGCCCGGAAGACAAGCTGGTTGCCACCGAGGTCAGATTTGGACCCATGACCAAGGACGACATTGCAGGGATGGAGGCGATGGACCACAGCCATTCGCCCGACTCAGCGCCAGAGAAGCATTAGGTCACGACGTGACTAGTTGGGCCGCAAGATCTACTTGTGGCCTATTGACCTCAGTATTTGACATCGGAGATGGCAATGGATCACATGACACACCAAGTTCACAGGCAAGATCCTGACCCACATGCTGGGCACAAGGTGTCGGAGGCCCACGCGAATCACGACCGTCATGCCGGACACTCCGTCGCCATGTTTCGCGACAAGTTTTGGTCAAGCTTTGCCCTCACGATTCCAGTGGTTTTCTGGTCGGCGGATGTTCAACACTGGCTTGGGTACAGAGCACCTTCCTTTCCCGGCTCGAACTTAATCGCTCCAATCCTCGGAACGGTCGTCTTCGTTTATGGCGGCCTCGTTTTCATCCGTGGGGCATGGAGTGAACTGGCGGACCACAAGCCCGGCATGATGACCCTCATCAGCCTGGCGATCACAGTTGCCTTTGGTACGTCGCTCGCCGCAACATTCGGCCTTTTCGAGATCGAAGTCTGGTGGGAAGTCACATCTCTGATTACGATTATGGTTCTCGGCCACTGGCTAGAAATGCGAGCTATCTCCCAGGCTCGTGGCGCACTCAATGCGTTAGCCGTGCTCCTCCCGAACACTGCCGGACGGGTAAGTGGTGCGGAAATTCAAACCGTTCGGCTTTCTGAGTTGCACGTGGACGACATAGTTCTTGTCGACCCGGAACCCGCGTCCCGGCGGATGGCATAGCCGTCGAGGGCGTTGCCGATGTCGACGAGTCGATGATTACCGGCGAGTCCCGGCACGTCTCCAAGGGCCCGAGTGCCACGGTCATCGCGGGAACAGTCGTCAGTGGCGGAAGCCTTCGAGTCCGCGTTACAGCAGTTGGGGAGGAGACCGCTCTGTCCGGGATCATGCGGCTTGTTGCTGTCGCGCAGGCTTCTGGGTCTCGAGCCCAAGCCCTCGCCGACCGTGCAGCCGCAATCCTTTTTTACGTAGCCGTCGCGTCTGCGTGATGACGTTCATCTACTGATGGTTTTCTGGAGACAAAGAACACGCCCTGAAAATCTAATTTGGGCGACTGCCTATAACCTTGTCGCCATACCTGTCGCAGGAGGCATTCTTGTCCGATGGGACTCGATCTGCCCATGAGCGTTGGTGCAGTCGCCATGAGCCTCTCCACAATCATCGTGGCTGCGAATGCACAATTGCTTCGCCGGCTGAAACTGCAGCCATCTGGGCACTAATTGATTCGCATTCAAGGGGCGAGTTACAAGATTCGCGGGCATGCGGCACATAAACTGGGGGAATTTGGATCATGGGGGCCACTGCCGGTGAACGCTTGGGCTCTCTCGATGCGTGTTCGACTGTTTTCCAACGGCTCTGCTAAGATTGCAAAGGGTCCGTTAAGGGTCCGATAAGAACTTCCTTATCATGGCCGCAGATTTCCCTCCGTGCCATATTGTTTCAACTAGTTACCAAAGGACGTCTTACTTTCACAGCGGTGTTTACAAGGGCTGCGAGAGTCATGGTTTTCAATACAGTTCTCCGCGACCAAACTTGGAACCGTTTATCGCCGTAGGTGCTCTAAAAGCGACTTCAGGCTCCGATTAAGTCATTGAAAACATATGTACTCCATCGTTTCGCATCCGGCTGTTAACCGGAAGGTTTTCATGTGCCAAGCATGTGCCAAATCTCTGTCTTGACTAGTCCTGAACAGTCCCGCCCGTCCTCGCCAAGTCTTTGATTTACTTCATTTTTGGTGCCCTGTCACGGCAGTGGTCGCGAGTTCGAGTCTCGTCCCCGCCATTTAAAATCAAGCACTCAGAGAAATGGCTTCCATCCTGGCATATGCACAAAAAGGCACAAGCTCAGCTAGGCCGGGAACAGCGCATTGGAAGGCCGTTATTTCGCCTTCACAATGGCTGCGACCTTGGCGTTGACCGCCTGGATGTAGTCTTCCGGGGCTAGCAGGATTTGCGTTCCCCTCATTCCTGCCGACACCGAAATTACGTCGCAGAT
>Ga0207127_10142_pt1 | contig 17802 bp, 18 predicted proteins | sample Alteio_BWMinHeat_17_FD_153574 | JGI IMG/M metagenome (GOLD analysis project Ga0207127, IMG submission 153574) | Enriched cells from forest soil in Barre Woods Harvard Forest LTER site, Petersham, Massachusetts, United States -... | ecosystem: Environmental > Terrestrial > Soil > Temperate forest >...
CTCTTTTTACACTCCCGTAGAAAGCGAAAAAGCATCAACTTTGCTTTTAAACCAAGTCTTAGAATTAATTCCTAATATAAAAAATTTAACGTTGAGCAGTTCACCATGAAATTTTTCTCTCTTATTTTCCAAGGCGACATCCATTTAGCAGAAGCAGAAAAAGTAATTCCTGCTTCAGAATTTAGCCTCCTTGTAAGCGGCAAAGAGATTGTAGAAAAAGCGGAAGAAGATGCGGCAAGACTTTTAGATGAAACCCAAGAAAAATGCAGAACCCTCGAAGAAGAAGCAGAAAAAAAAGGCTTTCAAGACGGTCTTCTTAAATTTCATGAACAGCTTCTTTATTTTGAGCAAACACTCAATAAAATCAAAAATGACACCTTAGCACAAGTGCTGCCCCTAGCGCTAAAAGCTGCAAAGAAAATTGTGGGAAAAGAACTTGAGCTCCACCCGGATTCCATTGTGGATATTGTCATTCAAGCAATAGCTCCTGTAACTCAAAATAAAAAAATTACCATCTATGTCAATAAAGAAGATAAAGAGCTTCTAGACAAAGAAAAGCCTCAAATTAAAGCCATTCTTGAGCAAGTCGAAAGCCTTATCATTCAAGAAAGAGGCGACATCACCAAAGGCGGGTGCATCATCGAAACAGAAAAAGGGATCATCAACGCCACCCTCGAAAACCAATTCCGTGCCCTTGAAGCCGCCTTCAAGCGATACATGTAACAAAGAAAGAAGAAGAGAAGAATAACAGGATGGACAGGATAAGGCAAGATATACAGGATGAAGAGAATTTTTTTTCTTTTTTTCTTCCCTCTGTGTGCTCTGTGATCTCTGTGGTAAAAATTTATCGCAGAACACTGCATCTAACATATTAGCATATTTTTTTTACCACAGAGATCACAGAGCACACAGAGGAAGAGAAGAAAAGAAAAAAATACTATCCTCTCTCTCTTCATCCTGCATATCTTGACTATCCTGTATATCTTGTTACTCTTCTCTTCATTCCTCAATATGTTGTTGCTAAATTTGTCTCAAATGGTAATATCCTGTTCTAATAACGTAAGTTTCGGATTGCCATGTGGAAAAATAACAAAACGCGCCTTCTCTTTCTCTTAGTATTTCTTTTTCTTTCTTGTACAGGCTTTATGTTTGCTCAGGATGAACCAGCAGGCCTTTTGCCGAATCCTATAGCAGGATTAAATCCTCCTGAAGGGAGCAACCCTCCTACGTTGATTAGCCAGCTAGCTGTCTTAGCCGGCCTCTCGATTTTGCCCTTCGCTATCATGCTCCTTACCTCTTATGTAAAAATTGTTATTGTTCTTTCCTTACTGCGCAATGCCTTGGGTGTTCAGCAATCTCCTCCTAACCAGGTGCTTAACGGGATTGCTCTTATCATGACAATTTATGTGATGTTTCCTACAGGCCTTGCCATGTATACGGCAGCTGAAGAATATATCCATAAAGAGGCCCCGCAAGAGCTCATCTCTGCCCCTACAGCAACATTTATTATAGGGGTAGCAAACAAGGCCAAGGAACCGCTGCGCGCTTTTCTAGAAAGAAATACAACGCCCAAGCACATGACAAGCTTTTATCAGCTCGCTTATAAATCGTTTCCACAAGGGTATAGAGAAACGTTAAAACCCACAGATTTTATTGTTGTTATCCCCTCTTTTATCACCTCTCAGTTAAAAGCTGCCTTTGAGATAGGGGTCTTGATTTATCTGCCCTTTTTTGTCATCGATCTTGTGACCTCAAATATTTTGCTTGCGATGGGAATGATGATGCTCTCGCCTTTGACTATAGCCCTTCCATTAAAACTGCTGCTACTTGTTATGGTCGATGGATGGACACTTATTATTCAAGGCCTTGTTATGACGTTTAGGTAAGGAGAAAAATTTATGTTTTCTGCAGAAATCTATCAGCTTTCTTATCAGGCGCTGCTCCTTATTCTCCTGCTTTCTGGCCCCCCCATTCTGATAAGCATGGTCCTTGGGCTATTTGTTGCTGTGTTCCAAGCCGCAACACAAATTCAAGAGCAAACCCTTTCTTTTACAGTAAAACTCATTGCCGTTATTGTTACGCTGCTTTTTATGGGAGGATGGCTGGGGTCTCAGATGGTCCAATTTACAACCACAATCTTGAATAATTTCTATAAATGGACCTACTAACGCAATGCCGGCTACTACCGATTATCTCTCTTACGTCCTAAGCTTTCCCCAAATGCCGCCAGAATCCCTTTTAGCGCTTCTTTTTTTAGGTCTTATGCGCATTGCCCCTATTGTGACTCTTGTTCCCTTTTTAGGGGCAAAACTGCCTGGTGGAGTGAAAATGGGGCTTGCCATTGCTCTTGTTGCTATCATGCTTCCTCATCTTATCACGTCTTCAACGCATGCCCTTAGCTTTGATATGCGCTATGTAGGAAGCTTGCTAAAAGAATTATTTATTGGCATCATCCTCGCTTTTTTTGGCGCTCTTCCTTTTTACATCGTCGAATCTTCAGGAAACCTGATTGACTTTCAAAGAGGATCGTCTTCCCTTCAAGTGACAGAACCTACAACGCAAACCCAAACAAGCTCTATCGGGATGTTTTATAACTACATCATGATCCTTGTTTTCTTTGAAGTGGGCGGCCCTTTTTTATTTTTAGATAGCGTTCTTCAATCTTATACTATTGTTCCTGCAACAAGCTTTATAGATCCAAGTCTTTTTAATTCCACCCAGCCTATCTGGGGAATTGTTGCAGGACTTCTTACCAAAGTCACAGCCATTTCTATACAACTTGCAGCGCCTTCTCTTGTTGCTATTTTGATGGCTGAAATGTTTTTAGGAATTGCTAACCGCTTAGCGCCTCAAGTGCAAATTGCTTTTCTTGGTATGTCCTTAAAATCGTTCTTAGGCCTTGCTCTTCTTTTTGCCGGATGGTTTTTTATTCTCAAGCAAATGGGCAACCAATCTCTTCTCTGGATCAAAGATATCAACACACTCATTCCGATGCTTAAGTAGTGCTCTACTAGTTTTTTGTTGACCTGAATACATCAAAAAAACTAGATTGAGATGCAACTTTGCATTCTAAGGTCTTCACTGTGGGAATTAGGATTCGAGCAAGCAAAATTGCTCAGCAAAAAAATTGTGAATTGTTCAACCTAGGGAATTCTTTATATGAGAAAACTATTAGCACTTGGCGCTTCTTCTCTTTTCACATTTACAGCTCTTGTAAATGCTGATTACGATGATGCGCAACTAAGAAATTTAGAAAACCGCGTTTGCTGTTTAGAGCAAACAAAAGGCTGCTACGGGATGATTAATCCTGCTGCTAGACCTGTTGTAGAATGTGGAGCTGACCTCTTTATCACGGGTGACTTCCTTTACTGGCAAGGACAAGAAAATGGCCTTGGCTACGTAATTAAGAACTTTAGTTCTTTTAATGGAGATTTAGGATCTGTAGGATCTCTTACTAATGCACGTGTAAAAAATGTTAGCCGTCACTGGAACCCAGGTTTTAGAATAGGCGTAGGATACAATATGCCTCACGATGGTTGGGATATGTACCTTAACTGGACAAGATTCTATACCAGTCATGAAAGCAGTCAAACTGTGCCTTTTGGTGGAGCGCTTATTCCTACGCTCATTAACCCGCTACAACTGCCTCATGCAGGAGTTCTTACTACAGCAAGTGCAAGACAAAAATTACACCTAAACGTATTAGATTTCGAATTAGGAAGAGAATTCTTTGTTAGCAAATATCTTACATTAAGACCATTTGGAGGCCTAAGATCTGCATGGTTAAACCAACGCTATAAAGTTGATTACGGCTATATCAGCGCAGGAATCTTAACTGATGTTGAACCTAAGTTCCGCAATAAATTCTGGGGCTTTGGACTAAGAACAGGACTAGACACTCAATGGGGTCTAGGAGAAGGCTTTAGTATTTATGCAGATGGTGCCATTTCTCTTCTTTATGGATATTTCAACGTTACAGGAACACAAACAACCACAACTGGTAGTGGAGTTGCTGTTAGTAACCTAAGCGTAAAAGATAATCCTCGTATTGGAAGAGCTATTACAGATTTAGCTGCTGGTCTTCGTTGGGAAGATCTCTTTAGCTGCGACAGCTTCCGTCTCAGAATTCAAGCTGGTTGGGAACAACACATGTATTTTGGACAAAACCAATACCTCAAGTTTGTGGATTCTTTTGAGCAAGGTTTCTATACCTCTAATCAAGGCGATATCACATTCCAAGGTTGGGTATTAAACGCGCAAATCGATTTCTAATCGACCTTAACGTTTAAAAACTAAAACCTGGATTTAGGCAACTAAATCCAGGTTTTTTTTTGCAAACAAAGAACAAAGACAAAATAAATAAAATAAATTTAGCAGTTAAACGTTGAGTGTAAATCTTTGCGCGCAACCACCTTCGGAGTACATATGCGTAACCTTAAGTCTATTTAGGCCTTTATTGACGCAAAGACGCAAAGGCGCGAAGAAAGCGCAAAGGTCAAACATCTAGGGCTTTGGCCCTAGATGTTTGACTATTGTTTTAAGGAAATTCAGAGGAAAACAATCTCTAATGAAGTAACAAGGTTGAGCAATTTCTCTGATTCTCCTTTAAATACAACAGTGAATACAAAAAGATTTTTAAGAATGCAAAAGCATTCTTAAAAATCTTTTTGTATTCATCTTTGCGACTTCTTCCTTTGCGTCTTTGCGTCTTTGCGTCAATAAAGGCCTAAATAGACTTAGGTTAAAGGCGCTTGCGCGCAAAGATGTATCCTCACCTTTCTTCTGCTACGTAAAGATATAAAATTATGATGAAAAAGATTGCTCCCTTACTCATTTTTCCTTGTGTCTCCTATGCGTCTTTTTATACGACGCTTGCGCCTATTTACTGGCAGGCAAATGTTAATGGGCTAAACATCGGGATACTCGAAACGGGCAGCACGCAAAAAGTCATTGATTTGGATTTTGATTACGACTTTGGCTTTCGCGTGGGACTAGGAGCCACCCTTAAAAAAAATTGGGATATAGAACTTCGCTACACACACATCCATACAAATGCCTATGCAGAAACAGAAGGGCAAATTTTCCCTTCCTTTGGAGCGCGCCTCCCTCTTACAAACGGTTTTGTAGATAAACAAAGAACCCACTGGAGACTCCATTTAGGAGTCGTTGATTTAGAAGCTATTTGCCCCTCTGCTTTTTGCTCTGAATCTTTTATCCTCTCCCCCCACTTTGGCCTAAGATACGCTTCTGTCCGCCAAAAATTTAACGTCCACTATTTTGGAGGCTCCCTATTTCCTGAAGCGGAAGATCTGATTAGCTCAAAAAATAAATACTCTGGCATTGGTGTTACAGGAGGCCTTAATACCGAATGGATGTTATTTAAAAATATTTCTTTATTTTTTGACAATGCCCTCTCTTTTTTACAAGGAGAGTTTTATGTACACCAAATAGAAAAAGCGACAACAGATGAGCAAAAAAGGCAAGGGATCCTCAATATTTTTCATTCAGGAGCAAGCATTTTGGACTTGGCAATTGGCCCCAAATGGGAAAATAAAAACATATCCCTAAAAGCTGCGTGGGAAAATCACTTCTTCTTTTGTCAAAATCAATTTTTATTCTTTACACAAAGCTACGCCTTCGCCGGCAACCAAGGAGACCTCTCTCTTAAAGGCTTTACCCTCACCCTTGATTATAGATTATAATAATAATTTATTAACTTTTTATAAAGCAATAAATTGTTTATAATATCTGAAAAAACAACCCCAAACAATGGAGAAAAATATGCTTCTATCAAACCCTAACATAGGTACAGAAATGTTCAGAGTCTTGCTTGCCCCGGTGGACTCTCCTATCGAAGAGGATTCAACACTTAGAAAAGTGGCTACTGTTCTTCCTGTTATAGGACCTCTTGTCCAAATGTGGAACGAACGACTGCTCTCTATCCGCATTGCAGAGCCTAACTCTATATCAAGAGCTATCACCTTACTTAAAGTAAAAAATGACTATAAAATAGCAGGCATTATCAGAGATATCCTAATTGTTGCAACATTTGTTACCTTAATTGCACTTGGAATTCTTACACCAGGCAGTCCGCTAATGATCATGGCCTCAATAGGCTTAGGAATTAGCGCTCTTTACATCGGTTTTCAGCTTTACAACCTTCACAAAAACAAACAAACCATAGAAAGACTTGCAAATCTCCCCCTTTCCACTTCTGGGACCAACTACACCGCTAGATAACTAAAAGTCTAGATGCTTCATAAGAAGCATCTAGCAAAAACCTCGCTACTTCTTGAGGCTCAAAGAGCCGGCTTATTAATAGCGAGAGCGCCGTAAGGCCTGGGTACAGTAAAAGCAATATTTGAGCCACAACGTGGCGCCTTAGAGTTAAGTATTAAGTCGCCACGTTGTGGCTCCATTTTGTTGTCCACTTACCCAGGCCTTACGGCGCTCTCGCTATTAATAAGCCGGCTCTTTGAGCCTCAAGAAAACCTGTAGATAAAATTTTCCCCTCCCTCTTTCCCCTCTCTGTGGTTTCTTCCCTCTGTGGTTTATCTTTAGCTAACACTTGAATACGCAAAGACTTGCATTTTTTTTAAACCACAGAGGTAAGAAACCACAGAGGAAGAGAAAGAAAGAGAAAAAAAATTTATTTCTCTCTGTGTTCTCTCTGCTAAGGTTATTTGAGGGCGAGGAGGACTTCTTTTAGGGAGGCGATGAAGAAGTCTATGTCTTCGAGGGTGTTGTAGAGGGCGAAGGAGGCTCTTGTTGCGGCTTTGAGGCCGAAGTGGGCGAGGGCTGGCTGAGCGCAGAGATGGCCAGATCTTACGGCTATGCCTCGCAGGCCCAGGAGCGTTGCGATATCTAGGGGATGCGCGCCTTCTACCACAAAAGTGAGGATGGGTCCTTTTTTCTTTGCTGTGCCAATTATTTTAATGCCTTCGATTTCTAGAAGCTTTTTTGTGGCATGCTCAAGAAGGGCGTTTTCGTGTGCTGCAATGTTTTTAAGGCCAATAGAGTTGATGTACCTTATGGCTTCTCTTAAAGCGATCACTTCTGCAATAAGGGGCGTTCCCGCTTCAAACTTAAGCGGAAGCTTTTGGAATGTGGTCTCTTCAAAAGTGACTTTATCTACCATGTCTCCGCCTGCTTGATAAGGAGGCATTTTTTCTAAGAGCTCTTTTTTGCCGTAAAGAATTCCAATCCCTGTAGGCCCATAAATCTTGTGTCCGGAAAATACAAAAAAATCGCACCCGAGTGCTTGAACATCAACTTCAAGATGCGCTGCACTTTGCGCGCCATCTATTAAGACCTTGGCTCCATAAGAATGGGCAATTTCAATGATCTCTTCGATAGGGTTTTGTGTTCCTGTAGAATTGGCAATATGCGCAACGCTCACAATTTTTGTGCGAGAGCTTATTTTTTTCTTAAAATCTTCTAAGATGATTTCGGCATTCGCATCGATTGCTACCACATTCAATGTAGCGCGCCTTTCTCTGGCCATAATTTGCCAAGGAACGATATTGGAGTGATGTTCCATTGCTGTAATTAAGATCTCATCTCCGGGCTCTATAAAGGCTTTTCCAAAGGACGCAGCAACAAGGTTAATTCCTTCTGTTGTCCCTTTGGTAAAAATAATCTCTTCTTCATAAGCTGCATGCAAAAATTTTTTTACAAGCTTTCTTGTGCCTTCATACTTTTCTGTCGCCTGAAGAGATAAATCGTAAATAGCTCTATGAACAGTTGCGTATTCTTCCTTGTAAAAACAAGTGATAGCTTCAATCACACACAAAGGCTTTTGTGTTGTTGCTGCAGAATCGAGATAGACCTTTATCTTCTCTTTAAGCAGAGGGAAATCTTCTTTAAGTTGCAGCATAGGACAAGTATTTTTGCAGCTCAGCAAGAGCTTGTTGTTGAATGGAAGCAAAGGGAATTTTTTCTAATACATCATTACAAAAGCCGCGCAGGAGCAGAATAGAAGCTTCTTTTAAAGGAACGCCTCTACTTTGAAGATAAAAAAGCTGCTTTTTATCTAAACGAGAGATGGTAGCTCCATGAGAAGCTTTTACATCATCTGCAAAAATTTGCAAATTAGGTTTTGCATTAGCAATCGCTCTTTCACTTAAAAGAACGTTATTATTTAGCTGATATGCTTCTGTTTTTTGGGCCTCTTTAGCTACAAAAATTTGTCCTTGGAAGCTAGATTGACTCACATCATCTAAAACGCCTTTAAAAAGCTGCATCGATCTTGTAAAAGGTGCTAAATGGTTAATAAGAATATTAACAGCTGCTTGTTTATTTTGCGCAAGCATCCACATGCCGCTTAAATCGCAGGTGGCATTTTCTCCTAAAAGATCAACCTTATAATCTTGCCTTGTTCCTTTTGATCCTTGCATCACACTTATAGAGGTTAGTGTTGCATCCTTTTTTAAAGATGCTCGTAAAGACGAAAAATGAAACGACGATTCTGCCTCTTCAATCAAGCTTGTATAAGAAACTCTTGCCGAGACATCTAGAGAAAGAAAGATAGCGCTATGAATAAACGAAGAAGACGCTGTAACTGTTTTTAGAGCAAGATTCACTTCTGCTTCTTTTCCTACTACCACTTCAACACGAGGGAAAGAAACCAAGCCTGTTGTAAAATGTAAAATTTGTATAGGAATTAAAGAGTGATATTTAGGGGGAAAAAATAAAAAACACCCTTTTTCATGTAAAGCTGCATTGGCTAAACAAAACGGATCTTTTTCTTCTTTTAATTCTTTTGCCCATCTTTGTTGAATAAATCCACCATACGACTTAATCGCTTCATCTAAAGGTAAAATAACAGGCTTGGATAAAAGACCCTTTGTATTGGATAAGTCTTCTCGGTATTCCCCATCGATAAAAACAAGATAAGATTCCTTAGATTCAGAAAAAACATGGTTCTCTACATTTCCAAGAAATTCTTTTTTTTCTGCAAAATGGCTCTGATAAAAAGAAGTTAAAGGAAAGTACTGATAGTCCTCACTTTTTTTATGAGGAAGCCCTATTTTTCCAAAAGCTTCCCACGCACTTTTACGCAGTGTTTTAAGGGAGTCTTTTGTTAAAAGAGAGCTTGCTAAATCATTTAAACACGTTTCAATCATTTTTCCACCAAGAGCCAATCATACCCTTTTTCTTCAAGCTCTAAGGCTAGCTCTTTGCCCCCTGAGAGAGCAATTTTCCCGTCAATCACTACGTGAATAAAGTCTGGCGTAATGTAGTCTAAAAGACGCTGGTAGTGCGTGATTAAAATAAGAGCATTTTCTTTTGTCTGAAGCTTATTGATGCCTGCTGCTACAACTTTCATTGCATCAATATCAAGCCCTGAATCGGTTTCATCTAAAATTGCTAAATCAGGTTTTAAAACAGCCATCTGTAAAATTTCGTTACGCTTTTTCTCTCCTCCCGAAAAGCCTTCGTTGACATTTCTTTCCTTAAAAGAATTTTTCATTCCCATGAAAGAAAGGGTTTCATCTAAAAGCGCATTAAAGGTTTCAGAAGATAAAGGAGGAAGCGATAAACTTTTTTGCTTAGCGCTATGCGCTGCGTGTAAAAACTCTTCGTTGCTTAAACCGGGGATTTCTACAGGGTATTGAAAGCCCATAAAAATACCTAACTGCGCTCTTTCTTCAGGATCGAGCTCTAAAATATTTTGCCCTTTAAAAAGAATTTCCCCTGATGTCACCTCATAGGTAGGATCGCCTGCAAGAATCTTGGCAAGGGTAGATTTTCCCGCTCCGTTAGGCCCCATAATGGCATGGATCTCTCCTGCATTCACAACAAGACTAAAGCCTTTAAGAATAGGCTTTCCTTCTATAGATGCATATAAATCTTTAATTTCTATCATGTTATCCTACCGAATTTTCTAGCTTAAGGGTTAATAGTTTTTGGGCTTCAACAGCAAATTCTAGGGGAAGCTCTTTAATCACTTGCTTGCAAAAACCATTGACAATGAGACTTATGGCATCTTCTCTTGAAATGCCTCTTGCCTGTAAATAAAACAATTGTTCTTCGTTCATCTTAGACGTTGAGGCTTCATGCTCAACCTCTCCAAAGCCGTTTGCTACTTCTATATAAGGAAAGGTATTTGCAGAGCATGCATTCCCAACAAGCATCGAATCGCATTGGGTATAGTTTCTAGCTCCCTCGGCCTTAGGACCAATTTTTACAAGGCCTCTATAGGTATTATGAGATTTATCTGCAGAAATCCCTTTAGAAATAATGGTCGATGTTGTGTTCTTTCCCAAATGGATCATTTTGGTTCCAGTATCAGCTTGCATCATCCCATTTGTAAGAGCGACAGAATAAAACTCTCCAACAGATTCATCTCCTTGCAAAATACAGCTTGGATATTTCCAGGTAATTGCAGCGCCCGCTTCCACTTGCGTCCAAGAAATTTTAGAGCGAAATCCTTGGCATCTGCCCCTTTTTGTGACAAAATTAAAGATCCCCCCCACACCTGTTTCTTTATTCCCTGCATACCAATTTTGAACGGTAGAATATTTAATCTCTGCGCGATCAAGAGCAATAAGTTCAACAACTGCCGCATGAAGCTGATTATTATCATAAGCAGGGGCTGTACAACCCTCTAAGTAGCTTACATAAGAATCTTCTTCCGCAATGATGAGTGTGCGCTCAAACTGCCCGCTTTCCTTATCATTAATTCTAAAATAGGTAGAAAGCTCTACAGGGCACCTAACGCATTTAGGAATGTAAACAAAAGAACCATCGGTAAAGACAGCGGAATTAAGCGCTGCATAGAAATTATCTCCAATAGGAACAACGGTTCCTAAATATTTCTCTAATAACTCAGGATATAAATGCACAGCTTCAGAGATAGAGCATAAAACAACGCCTGACTCTTTAAGCGTTTTTTTAAAGGTTGTTCCTAAAGACACAGAGTCAAACACGACATCAACAGCCACATTCGCAAGCTGTTTTTGCTCATCTAAGGGGATGCCAAGTTTTTCAAATGTTTTAAGGATTTCCGGATCAAGATCTTCTAAACTGTTTAATGACTGCTTTTTTTTAGGAGCGCTATAGTAGCAAATATTTTGATAATCAATTGAAGGATAATGCATATTGCCCCAGTGAGGCTCTTGCATCTCTAGCCATTTGCGGTAGGCTTTTAAACGAAATTCAAGCAAAAAAGCAGGCTCTTCTTTTTTAGCAGAAATAGCCCTTATGGTCTCCTCGCTTAAGCCCTTAGGAAAGCTTTCTGTCTCAATATCTGTGACAAAGCCATATTTATATTCTGATCTTTCTTCTAAAATTTCGCTAGTTGACATAGTTGCACAATTAATTATGTTGCAACAATGATACTATATTCACGACATATCCTCAAGCTTATCCCATCCCGTGCCCGTGTGCGTGCCCGTGCCCGTGCCCGAGACTAATTAAGAAATTCGGGCACGGGCACGGGCACGCACACGGGCAGGGGATTTTTAGGCCCAGGAGTGGGCGAGGGCGAGGTGTTCGGGGAGGTCGATGCCTAAAGTTTTTTCTTGGGTTTCGTGGACCTTAATGCGCATGTTGTTGTAGAGGAAACTGAGCTGCTCAAGCTGCTCTGCCTCTTCAAGATAGCAGGGGGCTAGAGTAATCATGCGGCTTAAAGCTTCGCTTGTATAGGCATAAAGCCCTACATGCCTAAAATATTTTTTATGACTACAAGGCTCTCTATAGTAAGGAATAAGGCTTCTCGAAAAATAAAGAGCGTAATTATCTTTATTACAAATAACTTTTACTACATGGGTACTTTCGGCATCTTCCGGGTTTTCAATTCTTTCTTTTAACGTCCAAATATCGCTATCTTGAGAGGCGCAGGTTTGCAAAAGATCTTGAATCATTTTTTTAGAAATAAAAGGCTCATCTCCCTGCCAATTTACCCAAATATCTGCAGTAATTTCTTTTTTATTATTTAAGTAAACAAGGCGCTCTGTTCCCGAAAGGCATGCTTCAGGGGTCATCACATACTTGCCGCCAAAAGAAGCAATCACATCAGCTGTTTCTTCTGCATCTATCGCAAAAACAACCGTATCGAATAAACCGGTTGCATTAGCAGCTTCCCACACCCACTCTATTAAGGGCTTTCCCTTTAAGGGCGCTAAAATTTTTCTAGGAAACCTTGTAGATTTAAGTCTTGCAGGAATGACACAAGCTATTTTCACGTAAACTCCATAGAATTGTTTTTTTTAAGCCTTCTTCTAACTGGTGGCGCGGGGTCCATCCAAGCTCTTTTTGAATTTTTGAGGAATCAATTGCATAGCGATAGTCATGACCTAAGCGATCGGGAACGTGAGTGATTAAAGAGCAAAGCATTTGAGGATCTTCATTTTTAATTTTTGCAAATTCAGAAATGATTAAATGGATAAGATCAATATTGCGTCTTTCTGCACTTCCTCCCATATCATAAACCTGTCCTTTTTTCCCTTTTTGTAAAACCTGCCAGAGAGCTTCCACATGATCATCCACATAAATCCAATCGCGCACATTTTTACCGCTGCCATAAACGGGCATGGGGGTTTTATTGATGCAGCAATTGATCATAAAAGGGATCAGCTTTTCTGCATGCTGAAAAGGGCCATAATTATTTGAACAATGAGAAATGGTTGTCGATAAATTGTAGGTGCGGGCGTAGGCTCCTACAAAGCAATCAGATGCTGCTTTTGAAGCTGAATAAGGAGAGCTTGGAGATAATTTTGATTCTTCATTAAAAAACCCTTCGTCTCCAAGAGATCCATACACTTCATCTGTTGAGATATGATGAAAATGAATGTGCGGATATTTGCGTACCACTTCTAAAAGCGCAAAAGTCCCTAAAACGTTTGTCTCTAAAAAAGTCTTAGGACCTATTATGCTGCGATCGACATGGCTCTCTGCTGCAAAATGCACAATTGTATCGATATTGTATTCTTCGCATAACTTAAGAACAAGAGCCTCATCGCAAATATCTCCTCTTAGAAAGGCATAGCGAGGATCGTTTTCAATGGAGGCAAGATTTAGGAGGTTTCCTGCATAAGTTAAAAGATCGAGATTAACAATTTTTTCTATAGAAGAAACCGTATTAAGCCCAAAACGAATGAAAGCAGAGCCAATAAAGCCTGCACCGCCCGTAACTAAAAACCGTTTACCAAATTGCATCGACATAATCCTCTACTGCCTCTTGCCACGTTCTTGGCGCAAAACCAAGCGCATTTTTAATTTTCCCTATATCTAAAGCGCTATACATGGGCCTTTTAGCTATAAAATTTACTTCTTTTGTAGAAATAGGAAGTAAATTGTTGCAAAGAAGAGGAATCGCTCTATCTTTAGCCAATTCCATAAAATAATTAGCTACTTCAAAACGGGAGACCTCGCCTACATTAGAAAAATGGAAAAGGCCGCTATAATCTAAAGAAGAAAGAATGCCTCTAGCAAGATCTTTTGCATAAGTCGGACTTCCTATTTGATCTGAAGTTGTTTTTACAACTTCTTGCGTTTTTAAAATATTTAACAAAGCAGAAATAAAATTTTTGCCCCCTTTGCCAAAAAGCCAAGATGTGCGTATGACAAGAGCATTTGGAGTGCTTGTTAAAAGATTTACCTCTCCTTCTCTTTTAGATTTCCCGTAAACACTTAAAGGAGAGCAAGGGTCTTCTTCTTTATAAGGGGTATTTTTTTCTCCATCAAATACGTAGTCGGTAGAGATATGAGTCACTTTAATCCCAAGCTTCCCTAAATTTTGAGGTCCTAAGCTATTGATCGCATAAGCCTTTTCGGGAGTCTTTTCAGCTCCATCTACATCATTAAAAGCTGTGCAATTTACAATATAAGTAGGATTTATTTTAGAAGCAGCGCTTTCAAGAGATTCCAAGCTTGTAATATCTGCATCTTGCCTTGAAGTGATAGTAAAATCTATTTTTCTTTCTATACAAAGTTCTGCCAAAGCATTTCCTAAAAGCCCTGTTTTTCCTAAAATCCAAAGCTTCATAGAACCTCTCTTAATAAAGAAGCTTGCCTGTCCTTACTTGAAAGAAGGGGATTTTGGATAGGCCATTTGATATCTACTTCAGGGTCATTATAAAGAAAACTTTTTTCTGCCGCTGGACTATACACGCAACTTACCTTATACATCACATGAGCCCCTTCGCTTATTACGCAAAATCCATGAGCAAACCCCACAGGAACATAAAGCTGCTCGTGTTTTAAAGAATCAAGAATGACCCCTTCCCACTTTCCAAAAGTCTTAGAATCTTTTCTCACATCCACAACCACATCAAAAATAGCTCCCTCAAGAACAGTGACAAGTTTAGCTTGGCCAGGAGTTGTCTGAAAATGCATTCCTCTAATCACTCCTTTTTTGGAAAAAGAATGGTTATCTTGAACAAAACTCACCTCAATTCCCAAATCCTTATAGAGACTTTCTTTGTAACATTCACAAAAAAAACCTCTCTCATCAGCAAATACTTTTGGCTTTAAAAGCTTTGGCCCCAAAAGACTTAAATCTAATACTTCAACCATAATTTCCCAAATTTTTAAAATACTATCTCATTCTTCTATAAAAAAGTCCACTTGCCTTTTTATAGTAGCTAGCCTTATTCTATCCGCATAATATAGTATCTGAAGGAATAATTATGCGTATTTTGCACTCGTGTGGGCATGTTTTAGGTGGAACTTTACTAATAGCTGGAACAACAATCGGCGTAGGAATGCTGGCGCTTCCTGTCGCAACGGGGCCTAGTGGTTTTATTCCTTCCATTACCATCTACTTGGCCTGCTGGCTCTTTATGCTTTGCACAGGGCTTCTCCTTTTAGAAGTCTGCCTTTGGATGCCTAAGGACGCAAACCTTATCACCATGTCAGAAAAACTCTTTGGCTCTGTAGGGAAAAACATCTGCTGGGTCATCTATCTTTTCCTCTTCATTACCGTCATGATTGCACACGTCGTTGGAGGAGGAGGCATTTTAAGCGAGATCTCAGGCGGCTCTCTAAGCCCAGCTGTTGCAACAGTTATTTATGTGCTTCTCTTCTCTCCTGTTGTTTACCTTGGCACTCATTCAGTTGATAGGCTAAATCTAGGGCTTATGTCAGGGGTTATTATCTCCTACCTGCTCTTTATTTTTGCTTCTTTTGGTAGCGTAAATGTTTCTTTGCTTGCCTACACTAATTGGAGTAAAGCTTGGTATGCAATCCCTATTTTATTCACAGCATTTACCTACCAAGTGATCATTCCCACTCTTGTTACCTACATGGAAAGAAACGTTAAAAAAGTACGTCTTGCAATTATTTTCGGAACAACTATTCCTCTTATCGTATATCTCATTTGGGAATTCATCATTCTTGGGATTATTCCTGTTGAAGGGCCAGGCGGTCTTATAGAAGCTGGGCAAAAAGGGCATAACGCCGTGATGCCTTTAAAGCAATTCCTTAATAACCCCCATCTTTTCACTATTGGGAAATCTTTTGCTTTTTTCACCATGACAACCTCTTATATTGCTCTTGCTTTAGCTTACCTAGACTTTTTGGCAGACGGTCTAAAGATCAAAAAGAAAGGCTTCAAAAAAGTGGGACTTTGTTTAGCCATTTTTGTTCCTCCAACACTTATTGGACTCACCTATCCCGACATCTTCATGGTAGCTCTAAACTACGCAGGAGGCTTTAGCTGCGCAATCCTATTTGGAATTTTCCCTCCTCTCATGGCTTGGATTGGCAGATATATCAAAAAATACGACATGAAAAAAAGACAGCTCTTTGGCGGTAAACCTATGCTGATCATGCTCGTTGCTTTTGTCGTGATTGAACTCTCCATCGAAATCGGCAAACTCTTCTAAGAAAAGCAACAAAGAGAAGTATTTTTTTTCTCTCTCTTCTCTTCCTCTGTGGTTTCAAGTCTTCTGTGGTTAATTCTTTAGCTAACACTTGAGCGCACAAAGACTTGCATTTTTTTAACCACAGAGACAAGAAACCACAGAGGAAGAAAGAGAGAGAGAGAGAGAGAATTTACTCTCTTTGTTTTTTTTAGGTGAGGGCGGCGATGGTGGCGTTGCGGCCGGTGGTTTTTTCTCTTCTGTAGGAGAAAAAGTCGGAGGGGGTTTCGTAGGTGCAGATTTGGGCTATTTCAATGTTTTCTTCTAGAATGCCGGCTTGAAGGAGCTGGTTTTTGCTAATTTCCCAGAGATCGAAATAGAAAGGCTTTACCTGATAGGGCCAAAAACTTTCCGGGAATTCTTTTTCGTAATGCTTAAATTCAGAAGCCATAGGCCCTAAACTAGGAGATATGCAAACAATAATATCTTGCGGGCTTGATCCCTTTTCTTGCATAAAACGCACAGTTTTTCCATAAATATTTTGTACATTCCCTCTCCAGCCAGAGTGGACATTAGCAAGTGTTCGAAGGTTTTTATCATAAAAAATAGCTGCCTGGCAATCGGCATGTTTAATCATTAAGCCTATCCCTTTTTCCTCTGTAAAAAGAGCATCGCACTCAGCACAATTAATTAAGTGAGGGGATTTAACATGGATAAGATGATCCCCATGGACTTGGTGTCCATTTGCTAAATGGGGCAGTTCTAAAGTTTGCTGAATGAGTAACCTGTTTTTTTCTACATTCAGAGGTTCATCCCCGCTTCCTCCTCCTGCATTTAAAAATGTATAGGGAGAAGGGCTCACTCCTCCTTTTCTTGAAAACACGCCATGCACAAGCCCTGGAATAGGGCTTAACTTTTCAAACTCAAGCCACTCGATCCCGTTTTTACTTTTTCGAATCATCTATTACCTATTAAAAAAAAAGGCAGGTGCAAAATTTTGCAACTGCCTTTTATTAATTAAGCCTTATGGTCTCCAGAGCAAGTCTCATCGGAACACTCTGCTGTTTCTACCATAGAGATGTTATTATCAGTGATTACTTTTTGAACAGCTTGATCAGGAGTCATTGTTGCATTAACGCTCATCATGGCTGCAGATCTTTGAGCTGAAGTAAATTTTGCGCAAAATGCTTTGCGATTTGCATCTGTAAGCTTTGCGGCAAAGGCTTGTTCATCAGAAGAGAGCATAGAGCACTCTGGTTGATCTATCCCTTTTTGCATTGTACCTGTTACATCTGCAGCTTGAAGAGAAGCTCCTGCAAGCGTAGCTAAAATAGCTACAAGCATAAGATTTAGCTTTTTCATATATTTTCCTTTCGTGTTTGGTTATTAAACTAACAAGAGTAGACTTTAAGGGTGAATCTTTTTTTTTGTCTACAGATTCCTCTATGGAAGGCAGATTTTTAGCCATTTTTATCTTATTTTGTGTTATACTCTAAAAAAACAATTTTTCTTTCTATGAATCTAAAAAAAAGTTTTCTTCTTCTTTGGCTCTCTCATCTCTTTATGGATTTCTTCACAGGAATCTGGCCCATCTATAAAACTATTGCCCAAATAGACCTCGTAAAAGCGGGGATAATCGCAGGGATTAGTGGATTTTTAGGAGAGTTTTGCCAAATGGGATTTGGCTACTTTTGCGATAGAGGTTATCGGAAAAAAATTCTTCTCTTCGGCTTGCTTCTTGCTTCAGCCATTATGTGGGTCACTTTTGTTCAGGGAATTTTCAACTTTTTTATTCTCCTTTTACTTCTTATGATTGGGTCGGGATCTTTTCATCCGGCAGCTGTAGGTTTTGTAGGAGCTCTTGCAAAGGAACACAAAAGTAAAGCTATCCTGTTCTTTGCTTCTGGCGGTGCTATTGGATTTGCTATTTCTCAGCTAGTTTTTAGTAAAATGCTTTTAGTCTTTAATGGGCATGCCATCCTCTTTCTTATCCCTG
>Ga0207127_10109_pt2 | contig 17605 bp, 19 predicted proteins | sample Alteio_BWMinHeat_17_FD_153574 | JGI IMG/M metagenome (GOLD analysis project Ga0207127, IMG submission 153574) | Enriched cells from forest soil in Barre Woods Harvard Forest LTER site, Petersham, Massachusetts, United States -... | ecosystem: Environmental > Terrestrial > Soil > Temperate forest >...
ATACTAAAGGCGGGATACCCGTCAAACCCGAGATCCAATGCCTTTTTAAAATCGTTGCTCTCATTTAAATATCGAAGAATTACTTCATCATTCTTTCGAATAAGTTCTGCTATCACATATCTAATTCTCTGCTCATCTTGGGGTGCTTGCCATATGAGTAACAGCTTGTTAAATTCAATAACATGTTCAATCACATTTTGCATAACTAAGGCCTATTCAAGGATGATAGTAAATGTTCTCGCCGATAACAGATTAAGTCTAACATAAAAGTTGCTCGCTTCAAGCTAAGCTGGTGCATTATATCAAATTCTAAGAGAGGCCATATGATATCCTCTACTTGTTTTCGTGAAAAGTGAAAGCATGATAACATAGAATCGCTTAAATGCGGGTAGGTACGCATAATTCGATTCAAAAGTTCTGCTTGATTGCTGCGCGAACCATAATTTTCCTCTAAGCTCCATTTTAAATGTGGTTTTCCTTTATTAACATATTTCTGGAGATATGCTTGATGCTTAAACCTACATAGTGCTTTTTCTAATTGCTCATATCCCATACTTGTGCCATTGTCAAAAGCTGGCGCGATTCGGCTAGTTAACTTTTCTACATCACTTGATTGCAGAACTAAGTCAAAATTTTCAAGAATTATACCCCAATTATCTGGATGTCGATCTGTATTTCCAATTAAGGCATCAAAGGTTAATATTTTTACCCAATTTTCTAACCAATTCTTTTCCAGTTTCCAAAAAGGATCTGATAGGATCTCAATGATGCTCTGGAAATTTTGTTGTCTTCCTTTTTTTCGTTCAAACCCTTCAATTTTAGCTTGCAAAATATCTCCACCTAATACAAATTTCTCTTGATTTGGAGTATAAAACCATTCAATAAGTGCTCCAGGCTCGAGAGTTTTGTTGTTATAGGCAACAAATGCAGGGGGAACAGGTACTCCAATAAGGCATCCAAATTGGTATGCGAAAATCTCTATCCAGTATTGTTCTAAACAACGTTTAGTGGAACGTTTAAATAAATAACTATGATTGGGGATGCAAAAATTATATTGTAATGATGAAGTATTAGGACTCATTAGAAGACTTTTATCTCTGGCCCCTTCAGGATAAACCTCTTCTTCTGTCATCCATTGACTGATGTCAACAATCTGATTTTTTGTTTGCTCTTTTCTGCTAATCATGTTGGAAATATTTTAAATCTCTTAAAATTGGGATCCTTGACGCGTTCCATTAAAATTACCTGGTGGTATCAAGGCAATTCTCCAGCAGGCCGCTGGAGAAAGTAAGTTTTTTGACATAAAGCTTGCCTTAAGTTAAAGATAATACCTTTAAAGTTCAGTTTACCGATTAAACCAAATTTACTTTAAGGTACTATTGTATCAGCTCATTATCTTTTGTGTGTATCCGATATATTGCGGATGGGAATTCCATGGGACACTGGCAGGACATTTATCGGCAAACAATAGCACCAAGTAACAAAACCCAGCCGCAGCACGATTGTTTTAATACATTGACTCTATTATCATGGGATGATTGCTATTGATTGTAGTGTGTTGTTAGCCTAGGATTCGTGATCAGTAGGTTCGCAGTCCGATTCCGCGCTCCGGCACCATTTGCAATTTGTCAATACCGGATACATGGGTTACGAATTATACCGAAGAAATAGTCAAAACCGGATATATGTTATTCCTAATGTAGGATTTTATAATGAATGCTCAAATTTGGGATAAACGTTATCAAACCTCAGATATTCCTTGGGAAAACGGGTTGCCTCATCCAGAGGTGCAGCGATTATTTTCACAATACGTTCCTGTTTCCAGCAAGATTTTAGAAATTGGATGTGGGCTTGGTACCAATGCACAATGGCTGGCTCAAGCAGGACATATTGTGACTGCCATGGATATTGCGCCCTATGCCATTCAGCAAGCCTTAGAAAACACAAAGAAGAATAATTTAGCCATTGATTTTACAACGGGCGATTTCCTAAAAGATTGGCAAAGGTTTGGAACACATGCGGTTGTGTTTGACTGCGCGGTATTTCAAGTAATCAAAGGATTTGATGCGCGCCAAGATTTCGTTAAAAAAGTATCCGAGTGTTGTATGGAAAAAGGATATTGGATTAATATTTCTTGTAGTGTTGATGAGGCAAACGAAATTACCCATTTAACCAGTGTTAAAACGCCACCCGCGCTTTCAGCGAGAGATATTGTGATCTCCGTTGAGCCTTTTTTTGAGATAGTCGAAATGAAACGCTGCAATTTTAAAATTGATCGTGGTGAGCAGGGTAGTGCCATTTTTAATGCTTGGGCCTCAATTTTTAAAAAGCGCTGATATCTTATTGCGATCCTAAAATTGTTAAATCCTTAGAAAGTTCAGCCTCTAGTTCTTCAATGGATGGTAGTGCAGTTTTAAGGTTCTCTGGTAAAGCATCTGACAACCTATATTCTGCTAAGCCTATAGCTTTATTCATGTCACGAAGAGTATACTCGGCTAAAACCCGTAATTGTGCAGCAGCCTGCTGCACAAATTGAGGATCTGGAAAAGCAGTATATTTGAGGATAGGCATTTGTGTGACAAGAGAATGCACGCGAGTGATCGTAGTGCTGGGCTGGCTTTCACAAAAAAAGCATTAATAATTTCTTAACTCTTGTTTGGGTACAGATTTTGAATAACTGATAAAGTAATAGGGAATTCCCATAAATAAAACGCCACTAACAATATTCCCTAATGTAACTGGTACTAAATTATTCAGTACCCCGCTCCAAGAAACAATGTGAACGCCGTCATTTGGAATAGGGGTAAATTCAGGACTCACCGCACGTATAGCGTGGGAAAATTGTTCGAGGAGCTTTTGATTTGCCAAGCTGCCAGTAGCAATGGCTGGCATCTCTTGTTTCAATAGATTGATTTTGTTATCGTTTGTATAGGATTCGTAATCAGTAGGTATGCGGTTCGATTCCGCGCCTCGCACCGGTAATTTGAAAATATATTGGAGATTTTAATGGCTCAGTATTCACTTGCATGGCACCATAGCGCTATTAAAGCAATTTTCCCAAATATTTTCTTCGTTATGGGTACAAATAAAACGCATTACGCTGGTGTTGATTTACAACATAGTCGAAATATGATCATCGTTCGAAATGACAATAAGCTGACGCTGATTAATACAGTTAGACTAACTGATAAAGGTCTTGAAGCGCTTGATGCTTTGGGAAAGGTTGAAAATGTTGTGAGAATAGGCGCCTTTCATGGGAGAGACGATGCTTTTTATCTTGAGCGTTATCATGCCAAATTATGGGCATTAAAGAACATGAAATATGAGGGTAAGGAGACAGTCGATATTGAATTGATACCGGGGGGATTGATGCCTTTTCCGACGTGTTCATTATTTGTTTTTGAAACCTCAACACATCCAGAAGGAATTCTGCATATTGCGCAGGAAGATGGGATCCTTGCTACTTGCGATAGCATAAAAAATTGGTTATCTGCGGATCAATTTTTTAGTATAGAAACTGGAAAATTATATGAACAACAAGGGTTTTTTGGGCCTGCAAGCATATCAAATGTATGGAAGCAAGCGACTAATGTTAAGGCTTCTGATTTTGCAAGGTTGAAGTTGTTGTCGTTTCGTCATCTTATCAGTGCACATGGCGATCCTTTATTAAATGATGCTTATGAGCAAGTAACCAAGAGTATTAAAAAGGAATTTGAGATTTAGAGAGACGGGGTCAGTTTGGCATTGGAACAAATTCATTAATGCTGGAAATTTCTTCTGATTCCAAATTCCAGATTTTCGCCCTTATTCTCAATTTATCATGTGGCGATTGGACCTCCAGGAGCCTGAACAAAATAGGGTGCTGAGGTAATTTCATCAGTAACCGTAGGCTGCTTGGCACGGTTAATTTGTTTGGATTCCGCATTTCGGTGACAGTAATAATTGGTAACCCACTAAATTCTTTGTTTATTTAATTGCTTTGCGCAAACTTATAAATACTGATCATAAAATTAGTTCCCCGTGTTTTTACTTGATAAATGTCAGAAAATATACGATAATATCTGACATATGGGGGTGGATATGAAGGTTGCAGCGTTAATTCTTAAAAAAGTTGAGGAAATTCCGAAAGGAGAACCGTTTACATCTACCCAATTTTTAGGGCTAGGCTCACGTGCAAGTATTGATCAGTCGCTGTCTCGTCTTATTAAGAAAGGAGTAATTGCTCGAGTCACCAGAGGGGTATTTGTTCGTCCAGAAATAAGTCGTTATGTAGGTAAAGTAATTCCTGGACCAAATAAAGTGGTTGAAGCTTATGCGCGTGTTAGAGGGTTAACGATTCAAGTACACGGCGCTGAAGCTGTTAGACGTTTTGGATTGTCAACACAAATGCCTGTTCAATCCGTTTTTTATACGAGCGGACCATCTAAACGATTTAAATTAGGTGAGCTTGAGGTGTTTCTTAAACATGTCAGCCCTAAAAAATTGGTTTGTCCTCGTTCAAAAGCAGGTCTTGCTATTACAGCGCTTTGGTATCTTGGCAAAACAAATGTTAATTCTAAGGTTATTGGAACAATTAAGAAAAAAATGTTAGCATCTGAATTTCAGGAGCTTAAAGTAGCTATTCCACTAATGCCTGCTTGGATGGCTGATAGGTTTTATCTTTATGAAAAAGAGCAACGACGTACCGGATAAGTTTTTAAGTTTATCAAAAAAAGATCAAGAAAGTATTATTATATTAGGTTCGCAAAAATTGGGTCGTGATCCAAATGTGCTTGAAAAGGATCTTTGGGTTTGTTGGGTATTAGAACATTTATTTAATATGCCCAATCGATTACCTACGGCTTTCAAAGGTGGAACTTCATTATCAAAGGTATTCAATGTAATTAATAGGTTTTCAGAGGATGTCGACGTCACCCTGGATTATCGAGGATTTGGAAAAGAGTTTGACTTGTTCTGTGAGGGAATTAGTAAAAGTAGAGTAAGGAAAATCAGTGATGAACTAAAAGAGCTTGTTTCTGAACATAGTCATAGGGTAGTAGGCCCTTATTTTAATAATTTATTGAATGATTTATTTGGGAAGAATAACATTCAACTCGATATTAGTGAAGATGGTGAAAAATTGCGGATTTATTATCCATCGATTCTAGAGGGAATTAAGGATGACTATCTAAGTAATAGTGTATTAATTGAATTTGGGGGCCGGAACATCACTGAACCCAATCAAGAGCAAGTTGTAAGACCTTACCTTGCAGATGTATTACAGGAGCTTGAGTTTCCTTCAGCGAATGTCATTGTGCTTTCACCCATGCGAACTTTTTGGGAAAAAGTAACTTTGATTCATGTTGAATGTCATCGAAGGGAATACAAAGCAAATGCAAATAGGTTATCACGCCATTGGTATGACTTGGCTCTATTGTCTAAAAATGAAATTTGTGATTCGGCACTCGGCGATATTGACTTGCTTTTAGATGTGGTGCGGTATAAAAAGTTATTTTACGCTTCAGCGAATTCCAATTATGATGCTTGTTTACAAGGAGAGTTTCGATTAATTCCTAATGAACAATTTTTAGAGGAACTAAGACTTGATTTTGAAGGTATGCTAAATTCAGGGATGTTTTATGGGCTGCCACCTACTTTTGAAGATACAATGACATGTGTTGAAGTTTTAGAAAAGAGATTAAATCGTAAATAAAAAAGAGACAGAGTCAGATCTAGAATTGAGACAAATTCATTAATGCTGGAAATTTCTTCTAATTCCAAATTCCAGATCTGACCCCAATGGCACTAAGATAAGAAAAATTTCTTTATAAATCAACAAGGGCGGACACAGAGGTCCGCCCCTACAAGTGATTCGTTACCCAAGACCTTCAAAAACACAATGGAACCATCCTGTAATAATCGCATTTTTCGTGGTTTGATTATCGGAATGGATGGTTTTATGTAGGGGCGACCGCTGTGTCCGCCCTCGCAACCTCCTTGATTTTCAACTAATTTTCAACGGAATTCCTTATCTTAGTGCCATTGAGATCTGACCCCTTATCCTGCATTTAATCATTAATATGAATTTTGACATCATGTGGATGCGGATGACCCTCTCCCTTTTCCAACAAATCTTTCAAGCTGAGCAGAAAAACTGCCCACTTAGTGCTGCAATGATGCATGAATTCCACAGGATCTTTCCATTTAGCGTGTGTGAACATCACAGTAGTTTGATCTGCTTCTGGCTTTAATTGAAAGGTTATTTCAGTATCCATCCATTCTTGTGGACCCCTGATGCATTTCCATTTTACGAGCGTATTTGGTTTTAGCTCGATAACCTTCATGTCCACAAAGCCGAAGTCAATGATCCCCCCTAACTTGGGATCTCCCTTTGTATTGACAACCCACCAATGTGAGAGTCCATCAGTTGTGGAAAGTGCTCCAAAAAGCTTTTCCGGGGAGGTTTTGATCCCAACTCTGTGAAGAATATCTGGCATATTTGTGTCCCCCTGTTGCGTAAAACTTAAGTATTGTCCTATTTATCTTAGGTATTCAACTGGGTATCATTAGGGCTTTTCTAAATTCCAGATCTGACCCCTTATTCCTGCTATACTTTTTTAGTTCACCATCATTTAAGGAAGAGAAAGATGAAAATCTATTACGCGGTACTATTCATGTCGTTGTTGTGTTTTCAGAATCCAGCAATGGCTTATAACCCCAACATGTCTCCCAAAGAGGCTTTGCAGCTTTTAATGGACGGTAATGGGCGATTTATGAATGATAAATCGAATTGTCCCGATCGTAATCAAGCTAGACGCGAGGCGATCGCAGCTAAACAAAAACCATTTGCTGTCATATTGGGCTGTTCTGATTCACGCGTTCCCCCAGAACTCGCGTTTGATCAAGGGCTTGGTGATATCTTTACGGTACGTGTTGCAGGGAATGTGGTTGGTCCTACAGAATTAGACAGTGTGGGATATTCTGCTATTTATAATGGTTCCGCGATTATTATGGTTTTAGGTCACGAAAATTGTGGTGCAGTAGAAGCAGTGCTCGCCCATAACACGCACGATATTCCGGCTGTTGCAAAATTGATTACGCCTGCAGTTAATACAAAAAACCATACCATGGAGGCTGCTGTTAAAGCCAATGTTTATAATAGTGTTATGCGTATTAAACAATCCCCGTCTATCGCAAAATTGATCAAGGCAGGAAAAGTGGATGTCGTTGGCGCTTTGTATAATTTAGAGACAGGGAAGGTTCAGCTTTTATCTGCGCAAGAATAGGATTCTAAATAATCCATAATCCTATCTTCTAGCCAGTAAATGGGTTTCCAGGGATATTTGCCTGAAATAAAACCGACATGGCCGCCATGCTCTGACAATTCAAGGGATACATATGAAGAAACTTCATGCACTTCGGGCAAAGCATTTAAGGTAGTAAACGGATCATTCCGCGCATGCAAAATAAGCGTTGGCGTTTTGATCTTGGCGAGATATTGTCGGCTGCTCGATTTTTCATAATAATCATCGGCGCTTTTAAATCCATGTAGTGGCGCTGTAATGGCATTATCAAATTCCCAAAAAGTCTTTAGTTTAGTGACATCGACATTGTTGATAGCAGAAGGTTTTGGTAGATCTTTAAATTTACGATGATGATAAGCAGATAATTCGCGAAGCAAATGCCATTGATAAAGTCGAGAAAATCCTGTCTTTAAATGCTCCGCCGTTTTTGCTAATTCAAAAGGGATAGAAACCGCTACGGCGGCTTTTAGGGGATTTTCTATACCACTTTCGCCGATTTCTCCCAGCCATTTTAAGAGAACATTGCCACCTAAAGAATATCCGATTGCAAATAAGGGTGAGTTGGGTTCGCGATGGATTAATTCTGTAATAACGGTTTGTAAATCGCCGGTTTCTCCAGAATGGTAACTTTGTGCGAGTCGATTGGGTTCACCGCTGCAACCCCGAAAGTGCATAAAGACACCGCGCCATCCCCGGTTATTGATAGCCTGCAAGATGCCTCTGGCGTAGGGTGAATCAATACTACCGTTTAAGCCATGTAGAATTAAGACGCGTGGGCCAGTGTTACCAACCCACGCAAGATCTAAAAAATCGCCATCTGCTAATTCCAAGCGTTCAGAGCGAATAGACAGTTTTATTTTAGGACGGAGCAGTGCTGCCCATAAGGTTTGAAAATGAGGGCCTGGGAGCCACCAGGCCGATTTAAATTGATTTTGCATCTCAGCAAAATACCGTATCCATTTGCCAGGTGCAAGCTTTAACCGCCAATGGCCACTTTATTGCTTTGCGTATTCTGTTGCCCCTGACCAGTCTACCAAGACAACCGATTCGTTTCCAACAACCCAGGCATCATGTCCTGAAGGTAGGCAAGAAACCTGTCCGGCGACCGTTTCAAATTCCGTACCATCTTTCATAGCGATATGTAATCGTCCAGAAAGTTGATATTGAAAATGCGGTGCTTCACACCATTCAGTTTTTGCAATTGGCTTTACATGTTCAGACCAGCGCCATCCTGGCTTCAGTGTGAGTAGCCCAATGGCGCCACCACCGATGTTTAACAACGCTAGATTGCCTTTTTCAAAAGTTCTAATCTCATCTGGTTTTTTAAAATCTTTATGTTCTACTTTACGCATGATTTTCTCCTCAATTTTTTCATTAGCATTTGATATGCACCATATGAAGGATAGACTAAATTATTATAAATTTCTTCAAATTTTTTTGTATATACGCAGATTTTAAGAAAAAAAGATATTTTTTAAGAAGAGTGTGGGGCAGGTTAAAATGACTGTATAGCCGCCTATTTTTAAGTAATTTAGGTGATATACTAGTGAATGAGTATAAGGTGTTTTGATCCTATTTTAAAGAGGAGGGTGTGTCATGAGTATCGGTATAATTGTCAAATGGCTTGCAGTGATTTTAATCATTGTGGGTGCCCTAAACTGGGGCTTAGTTGGTGCTTTTCATGTTAATGCAGTTGCACTGTTATTTGGTGATGCAAGTATGATTACGCGTGTTATTTACATGCTGGTTGGGCTTGCAGGGCTATATAAGATTCTTCTAATAGCCACCAAAAAGTAAGTGATTGCAGTGAGCGTGTTTAAGCGCAAAAGCTGGGGATGTTGCACACACATCTTGGAAAGAGGTAGTGTTGTGGCCTGAAAATCAATAAGGCTCCTCAGTTTTTTTTGTCTTTTTTTTATTTAAAATTTAATTCGTGCACATTCCTTATCCGTTATTTAACGGATATCTTTTTCATGTCATTCCCATACGATAGAAGTGTAAGTGCACACTGCTTTTGGGGGTATTCATGAAACTGAAATGCAAAGAAACGGTGAAAAGGCATTTTTATCGCAACGAAGAAGATTATAGTATATTACTAACCAAGGGAAAGGAATACGTGGCTTTAGGTATAAGTTTCAGCAATAAAAATCGTTATGTGTGTTTAGAAACAAATGATGAATTGCCTGCCTTGTTAGATATTAGACAATTTGAAGTGGTTTCAAATTATGTTCCTTCTCGATGGACGGTTCGGTATATGCGGGAACGCGATCAGCTGAGTTTTTTTCCGCAAAGTTGGGTTGAATCAGAATTTTTTTGGACGGGTCTTTTTAAAAAACAAGAATGCGAGATGTTTAGATTGTATCAAAGGGAGCGAGATTTAATCTTTGAGGAGGAGCCGAGTTAATTTCTTAAATGTGGGGCGGGCCAATCGGGGGAACATGCAAGAAATAACTTTTTCTTTTGAGTGAGCCAATGTTTGAGCGTAGCGAGTTGGGCGAGCGAAAAAAGAGAAAGTTATTTCTTGCATGTTCGTGGGTCGCTTAACAATCACCCCCTGTGGTTTGTTAAGCTATAAGCAAGTGGGCATCCTGCCCTTGCTGCCTCCTTGCAGCAGTTTAGTCCCTGATTTCCTCCTCAAATCCATTCGCACCAGTCTATCTTTGACCCTGTTGAAAACAAATGCGTAATTAACCCTGCTCGGTGTAAGCATTTAACCATATGATTGCGTATAGGTTAGAGAACTTTATTGCCTGAATTGTGTAAATTGTAGAGGTGGCTTATATTTTTTCCAATCTTGAAAAGACTTTTTAACAATAGGGTAACTGGAATGAACGGATACCGCTGAAAAGAAAACAAACACAATAAAAAAGATAAAGGCCTTTATTTTAAATTGTCGGATAACACGGGGTTCTGGCATAGCGGATATAATACAGTTTTGATTTTGAACTAAACCTTCTTTTGACAAGAGGTTGCAGGTAGAAAGATTGTTTTGAGCTAGATAACTTTTTAATAATAGCGCGTCTTGAATGCGCGGATCTGTTGCTGATAACGTGCAGAACATGCCGGAAGCATAGATTGGCGCATCGAATTCCAAACGATATTCTGTATAACGGTAAGAACCCCAGCTGTCCCAAAAAAGCCATTTTAAAAAAGAAGTTGAAGGTGGGCTTGGGATCCGTGTGTGACCTCTCCAAGAGATCCCTTGCGTGGGCATAATTTCGGCTCCCCACGGTTGGATAACACATTGCCCCGTTCCATCGTCTAGCAAGAAAAGGGCCTGAGACATGCCTTGATCGAGCAGACGCCAACTTGCGTTGGTTTGTGTCGGGGTTCTGATAGTTTGAAATATTTCAACCGTATATCGGTACCAGGCACAAGGTTTTTGCGTTAGTTTGCCTATCGTCGGGTGATTTGGTAATGGTTGTGGTGTTCCTTTTAATTCCACGTAGCCTTGTGCGGCAGAACGAATTTTGGAAGTTGGAGAATCTTCGATATTTCTGGCAGCTTTGAGAAAATAAATTGCGTAATAAAAACAAATCAGCGCAAAAAAAATGGGCAGACATACAAAAATAAGGGTTAATACAGTATCCAGATCCATTAGGTTTTAAACTGTTTTTCTATACCAACATCTTGTATTTCGGCTTCATTGAATTTTAACAAATCGAATGCGTTAAAGTGAAAGGCTCGCGCTACCAATATATCTGGGAATTGTTGGATACGGATATTATTAAGATTAACGCTATCGTTGTAAAATTCTCGTCGATCGGCAATGCTGGATTCTAATTCACTGATCCGTTGTTGTAATCGTTGAAAAGACTCATTCGTTTTAAGATTTGGATAATTTTCTGCTAAAGCAAACAACTGCGTTAAGCCAGTTTTTAAAGAATTTTCTGCTTGTCCGAGTGCAATCAAATCTTTTGCGTCGCTAGCAGAGAGGGCAGCCTTCCTGGCGACTACGATTTTCTCTAAAGTGTCTTTTTCATATGTCATGTATTCTTTGCACGTATCAATTAATTTAGGTAATTCGCTGTAGCGTTGTTTCAAAAGCACATCAATATTAGACCAGTTTTTAGAGGCATTATTTTTAAGTGAAATAAGATTGTTATAAATAACGATAAGATAAGTAAATAAGGCAAAGACACATGCAATAAGAATGGCGAATATCAACATAGTTGGTTCCTTGGCTTGTTTGTCCTGATCTTTGTATCGCTATCGCTTTTCAGATAATTATTTTGATTCGCGGCAAAACTCGCTTTGCGGAAACAGCATCCGCTCACCAAACTAATTATCTGAAAAGCTACATCTTTAATTTTATGCGGGGATCGCTGTTTTGTCACGGTATGTTTGTTATCGTATTTAGCAAAGGGTAAAATGGTCAAACTGAGAGAAGGGTAAGGGAAAGACAGATGCGTTTATGTAAGTTTGTTGGCTTTGTTGTGTCGATGTGTTTATTTTCGGGATTTCTATTTGCCAAAGAGATTCAGAAAGACATTCAAGTTGTGGTCAAAATGGTCGGTATCACCGTCGAAAAGACAGCAGACAAAGGTGAAGACGATTTATTTTTTAATATTACGCAATATTCAAATTTGAAAGGTGACCGCGAGAATCGGATCCCAGAATATCCAAAACACTGGCTTTCTAAACAAGTGTCCAGTCTTAAAAATGTTGTACTGTGGGATGGAAAGATAGAAAAAGGCGAAAGCCTTAAGTTGGTTTTGTCTTTGATGGAGCAAGATTTCCCACCTTGGGATCCCGATGATGCAATAGGTGCAGCAGAAGTAAATTTACTAAATCAAAACGGGCGATTGAAAATTCAGTGGGGCGTGCCTAAATTTGAGAAAAATAACCAAGAAGTTGAAATGCTAAAAGGTGGGGTACCCCAACGGTATATATTCAAGGGAGCCGGTTCGCGCTATGATGTCGCATTTAGCGTGGAACAAAAATAACATGAAAATTGACGTAGCAACAGGCATGTTGAGCGATGTACGATATGTGCCTTCACCGAATTATAATGAGCGTCCAACCAATACAGTCATCGATCTCCTGGTTATCCATAATATCAGTTTGCCGCCAGGTGAATTTGGTGGATCACATATTGACGCGTTTTTTACAAATGTTTTAGATCCATCGCGCCATCCTTATTTTGCAGAGATTGCGGGTGTGGCAGTATCGAGCCACTGTTTGATTCGGCGTGATGGCGAGATTGTTCAATATGTCCCGTTTAACAAACGTGCATGGCATGCGGGAGATTCCTGTTTTGATGGACGTAAAGATTGTAATGACTTTTCGATTGGTATTGAATTAGAAGGTACAGATGAAATACCCTATACCCCAATCCAATATACCATTTTAGCAGATTTGGTTGCTTTGTTAAAAAAGACATATCCAGAGATAACAGATAATCGGATTGTGGGGCATAGTACAATTGCGCCAACGCGAAAAACAGATCCCGGATCTGTTTTTGATTGGGGTTTGTTGGCAGCACTCAGTATAAAGACAGAATACGGTGGGAAAAATAATGCGTGATGATCATAATATTGACGATATTGATAGTATAGAAACACAAGAATGGTTAGATGCATTAGCTTCTGTATTAGCAGCGGAAGGAAAAGAACGTGCGGAGTTTTTACTAAAAGTGCTCAGCACAAAAGCTTTGACAATGGGATGCTCGGTTACAGAAGGATTTCAGTCGCCGTACATTAATACGATTCCAACGGATCAAGAAGCTAAAATTCCGGGTGATTCTGCGATGGAGCGGCGTATTCGCGCTTTAATTCGTTGGAACGCAGTTGCGATGGTTGTGCGTGCCGGAAAAGGAAAATTAGATCCGGATTTGGGCGGGCATATTGGCACTTTTGCTTCTGCGGCAACCTTATATGATGTGGGATTTAATCATTTTTGGCGGGCGGCCAATGAGAACCAGAATGGCGATTTACTTTATATACAAGGTCATTCCTCTCCGGGGATCTATGCACGATCTTATTTGGAAGGTGTATTGTCTGAATCGCAAATTAGCAATTTTAGACAAGAAGTAGATGGCATTGGCCTTTCTTCTTATCCACACCCTTGGTTAATGCCGAAATATTGGCAATTTCCAACGGTTTCGATGGGATTAGGACCCATGCAAGCCATTTTTCAAGCACGATTTATGCGGTATTTAGAAGCCAGAGGCTTGGAAAAAAACACGGGGCGCAAAGTATGGTGTTTTTGTGGTGATGGTGAAATGGATGAACCTGAATCTTTGGGTTCGATAGGGCTTGCTGCACGCGAAAAATTAGACAATTTAATTTTTGTCGTGAATTGTAATTTACAACGATTAGATGGGCCGGTGCGAGGAAACGGAAAAATCATTCAAGAATTAGAATCTGTTTTTAAAGGCGCAGGTTGGAATGTTATTAAAGTGATTTGGGGAGACTTGTGGGATCCTTTATTAGCAAAAGATAAAAGTGGATTGCTGCTAAAGCGTATGGAAGAAGTTGTAGATGGTGAATATCAAAACTATAAAGCGCATGGTGGCGCGTATACGCGAGAAAACTTTTTTGGAAAATACCCAGAACTCAAAGAACTCGTTGCCGATATGACTGATGACGATATTCGGCGTTTAAATCGGGGTGGGCACGATGCACAAAAAGTCTATGCGGCTTACAAAGCGGCTTCTGAATGCGTAGGAAAACCAACCGTGATTTTAGCCAAAACCGTCAAGGGCTATGGATTAGGAGATGCGGGTGAAGCACGGAATATTGCCCATAATTTGAAGAAAATGACACCAGAACAATTAAAACAGTTTAGAGATCGTTTTGATATTCCTATACCGGATGATCAAATAGCAGAAGTGCCGTTTTATAGACCGAGTGAAGATGATCCGTTAATACAATACATGTTGGCACAGCGAAAAGCGTTAGGCGGATTTTTGCCACATCGCCGAAGAGAAGCGGACGAAACCTTAGAGATCCCACCGCTTTCCATTTTTGATGCATTATTGAAGGGCACAGGGGAGAGAAAAATTTCTACGACCACGGTTTTTGTCCGATTATTAACAGCCTTATGCAAAGATAAAACGGTTGGACAAAGAGTGGTTCCTATTGTGCCAGACGAAGCGCGAACTTTTGGTATGGAAGGCTTGTTTCGTCAGTTGGGGATTTATTCTCCTGTGGGGCAGTTATACCAGCCGGTCGATTCGGAACAAGTGATGTATTACAAAGAATCCAAAGATGGTCAAATTTTGGAAGAAGGTCTTAACGAAGCAGGATCTTTTTGTTCATGGTTAGCGGCAGCAACCGCTTATAGTACACACAATAAAATTATGCTGCCTTTTTATATTTTTTATTCCATGTTTGGTTTTCAGCGCATTGGAGATTTTGCTTGGGCAGCAGGGGATTCGCGTGCAAGAGGTTTTTTAATTGGTGGTACTGCTGGGCGTACAACTTTAAACGGAGAAGGGTTACAACACGAGGATGGTCATAGTCATATTATGGCCAATACCATTCCCAATTGTATTTCTTATGATCCGACTTTTTCTTATGAGTTGGCGGTGATTATTCATCATGGCTTGCATCGCATGGTTACGCTGAAAGAAAATATTTTTTATTATATAACCACCATGAACGAAAATTACGAACATCCGGATATGCCAGAGGGTGTTGAAGCGGGTATTGTGAAAGGACTCTATCGTTTTAAAAAATCGGGAAAACCTGCATCCGTCAAGCAACGCGTTCAGTTGTTAGGTTCAGGCACTATTTTAAGAGAAGTCATTGAAGCGGCAAAATTATTAGAAAAAGATTTTGATGTGGCGGCAGATATTTGGAGCGCACCCAGTTTTAATCTTTTAGGGCGTGATGGTTTAGCGGTGGAACGTTGGAATCGATTGCATCCATTGGAAACACCGAAAGTGCCTTATATTACAAGTTGTTTAGCAGACACTGAAGGCCCTGTGATTGTCGCAACGGATTATATTAAACAATATGCTGAACAGGTTCGAGCCTTTATACCACGGACTTATGTCGTGTTAGGGACAGACGGTTTTGGGCGAAGTGATACTCGGCAGCAGTTGCGTCGTTTTTTTGAAGTCGATCGTTATTATGTTGCAGTTTCGGCTTTAAAAGCATTGGCAGACGAAGGTCTTATTGCGAAAGAATTGGTCGTAAAAGCGATGCAACAGTATCAGATCAATCCGGATAAACCAAATCCGCTATCGGTCTAAAATTAAGGGTAAAAATATATGCTAAAAGAAGTTTTAGTCCCAGACATTGGTTCTTATTCAAATGTCGATATTATTGAAATATCGGTTTCGCCTGGCGATGTAATTAAAGCAGACGCTACATTAATGACCTTGGAAACAGAAAAAGCAACGCTAGAAGTGCCTGCGCCATTTGCGGGTATCGTAAAAACGGTGCATGTTAAAGTCGGTGATAAAGTTTCTGAGGGCAGTTTGATTGTAACGGTAGAAGGGGCGGAAGAAGGCGCCGCTGCCTCCCCTTCAAAGGGCGCGGCTGCAGAAATCCCCGCTGCCCCTTCTTCAAAGGAGCGGGCTGCAGAAATCCCCGCTGCCCCTTCTTCAAAGGGCGCGGCTGGAGAAATCCCCCCTAACCCCCCTTTTTCAAAGGGGGGAATAACAACAGAAAACATCCCCCCTATGAAGGGTGGAATTGTGCATGCGGGCCCGGGTGTGAGACGCTTTGCCAGAGAATTAGGTGCAGATCTTTCCCGAATCGGTGGATCAGGTCCTAAAAATCGTATTTTAAAATTAGATGTGCAAACTTATATCAAAAACGCGCTCACTCAGCTGCAATCAGGTGCTTCTCAGTCTGGTATGGGTGGAATATCGGTTGCACCCTGGCCGCAAGTAGATTTTGCAAAGTTTGGTGAAATTTCCAAAGAGCCATTGTCACGCATTAAAAAATTATCGGGTTCTTTTTTGCATCGCAATTGGGTAATGGTACCGCATATTACACAATTTGATGAAGCAGATATTACAGAATTAGAGCAGTTTCGTAAGGCACAACAATCGTTAGCGGAAGCACAGGGTGTTAAATTAACGCCTTTGGTTTTTATTATGAAGGCAGTTGTCGCAACCTTGAAGGCGTTTCCTTGGTTTAATGCTTCTTTGGATGCAAGCGGCGCCGAACTGATTTTAAAAAAATATTTTCATATTGGCGTTGCGGTCGATACGCCGAATGGTTTAGTTGTACCCGTGGTACGTGATGTGGATCAAAAGGGCTTATTTCAATTAGCGAAAGAATTGGGTGAGATAAGCCAAAAAGCACGTAATGGTCAATTAACCGCGCAAGAAATGCAAGGCAGTTCTTTTACGATTTCCAGTTTAGGGGGGATTGGCGGGACAGCGTTCACACCGATTATTAATGTGCCCGACGTTGCCATTTTAGGTGTTTCAAAGGCGCAAATAAAACCCGTTTATGAATCAGAAGAATTTAAACCCCGTCTCTTGCTGCCGTTGTCTTTGTCGTATGATCATCGTGTTATTGATGGGGCTTTAGGGGCACGTTTTGTAACATTTTTAGTGAAACAATTATCGGATATTCGTCGATTGTTATTGTAAGGCTCTTGCAGAAATAACTTTCTCTTTTGAGCGAGGTTTGTTTGAGCGTAGCGAGTTGAGCGAGCGAAAAAAGGGAAAGTTATTTTTGCAAGAGTCTAATAGAGGAGAGTTTTACCATGGATGCAAATCAAAAAGTCGAAGTTGTTGTTTTGGGCTCAGGTCCCGGTGGCTATACCGCCGCGTTTCGTGCGGCTGATCTCGGAAAAAAGGTGATCTTAATTGAACGAGAAGAAAGTCTGGGTGGTGTTTGTTTAAACGTGGGTTGCATCCCTTCTAAAGCGTTGTTGCATGCGGCTAAAGTCATTTCAGAAGCAGCAGAATTTAAAGAACACGGGATTCGTTTTGGTGAACCCGCCATTGATTTAAATGCCTTAAGAACCTGGAAAGAAAGTGTTATTAACCGATTAACCAGTGGGTTAAAAGGCTTGGCTAAACAACGTAAAGTGACTGTCATCCGAGGCGAAGGTCATTTTCTTTCTGCCAATCAGATTGTGGTTAAAACCAGCGAGGGTGATCAAATTGTCTCATTTGAAAATGCGATTATTGCGGTGGGTTCGCGTCCTGTCCAATTGCCTTTTTTGCCCAATGATCCCCGTATTATCGATTCAACAGGCGCACTCGCCTTAAAAGAAATTCCCAAACGCTTATTGGTCATCGGCGGCGGCATTATCGGTATGGAAATGGCAACCGTTTATGATGCGCTGGGTTCTAAAATTACCGTTGTGGAACTGATGGATGGCTTATTAGCGGGTGTCGATAAAGACAT
>Ga0207127_10143_pt1 | contig 17521 bp, 11 predicted proteins | sample Alteio_BWMinHeat_17_FD_153574 | JGI IMG/M metagenome (GOLD analysis project Ga0207127, IMG submission 153574) | Enriched cells from forest soil in Barre Woods Harvard Forest LTER site, Petersham, Massachusetts, United States -... | ecosystem: Environmental > Terrestrial > Soil > Temperate forest >...
TACATATCTTTATAAAATAAGATGGGGTAAATTTCTTGACAAATCGGAGAGATCCATGTTTTTGTGCGCAGCTTTTTGCCTCGCTTATGCCCCCATTCAAGAGATGTCGCTCGAAGAGAAAGTGGGCCAATTGCTGATGGTGCACTTTTATGGCGAAGAAGCAAACGCCGAGGCTAAGGCGCTTATTCAAGAGACTCAAGTAGGCGGCATCATCTACTACAATTGGTCAAATGCTCTTACCTCTCCAAGTCAAGTGGGCAGCTTGAGCTGTGGTCTCCAAGCACTTGCGCAAGAAACATGCCTGCAGATCCCTCTTCTAATAGCTGTCGACCAAGAAGGAGGCCCTGTTGCAAGATTACGCAATGGCTTTACGCAATTTCCTAGTCAGCGCGTTGTGGGGATGACAGGCGATCCCGAGGTTGCAGAATCCATTGCCTGGGTGGTGGGGGAGGAGCTGCGCGCTGTGGGGATCAATATGAATCTGACGCCTGTTGTAGATGTCAGCATTCCTGATTCTGTGATGCAAGAGCGCTCTTTTGGAAGTGATCCCGAGAGTGTTGCCTCCTTTGGAAAAGCCGCTTTGAGAGGTTATCAGCGCGCTTGCATCCTGGCTACTCTCAAACACTTTCCAGGATATGGAAGTGTCAAGAACGATCCTCATTATGCAGAAGCCGTTGTCTCAAAATCGATGGAAGAGCTGAGAGGAGATCTGCTTCCCTTTAAAGAACTTGCTTCTTGCGCAGATGCGATAATGGTAGCGCATACACGAGTAGCCGCCTTAGATCCAGATAACTGCTCCACCCTCTCAAAAAAGACCCTAGATTATCTGAAAGAAGAAGTAGGGTTTAAGGGACTCATTGTCTCCGATTCTCTGGTGATGAAGAGCGTGCTGCAGTCCTCCTTAGCAGATGTGGCAATCCAAGCGTTCAATGCAGGCTGTGATCTCTTGCTTTTAGGTGGCAAGGTGGATGATCAAGAGGAGGATATTCCACGTGTCCATCAGGCTCTTGTAGAAGCTGTGAAAAATGGCACGATTTCAGAGGAAAGATTAGACGCTTCGGTGAAAAAAATACTCACAACCAAAGAACGTTATGCGAGGAGAGGAGGATGAAAAAAACGGCTCTCGCAAATTCATCGAGAAAGATCACCATGCGCTCTTTTTCATGAGCTGCAGGCCCCACCGTTTCTAGGCTATAACTGTCAGAAAGAACTGCCTGCATCACTAAATCTTGTCTTTGAATGTAAGGCGCATTAGAAATCGCCAGATAATGCCCATGCGGAGGAGAACTTGCTAACCATTGTTTGACAGTGTCTTCCGTATTAGGACGCCCCTCTTTTTTCATCGGGGCTTTGATGACATGCAGCTCTACTGAGCGCATGGTTTCTGGAATGGCGGAGTTCTCCCACAGCCACTGCATCATTGCACTCTCTGTGGCACAAGGGGCTTCTTCGTGCAGCGTGTCGAGAGGGCGCTCTCCTGTCAAGAAGTAGAGATGCTTGAATCGGACGCCTTGCTCCCACAAATTCACCAAAAACTGGAGGCGCAAGCGAACGGTCGGCAAAAGAGCTCCATGCACAATCACTCCCTCATACTCTTTTAGCGTGGGAAAAACGGCTTCTGTAAATCCTAGCTCTCCTAAAAGCTTTATAAGCTCTGGCCTTAGAGGTTCAAAGTGCTCTGACTGAGCTTCCCACCTCTCCCCCCTACGCAAAAGATTCTTCTGCGCCCACTCATTGACTTCTGCAACATTTTTTCCGCAAGGCTCCATCCCTACACATTGCAGAAGTTCTCTTAACCTACTATCCATCACGCTGAGGCGCGTTTTTAAGGAAAAAACAGAGCGCGGAATTTGATTTTCGAAAAAACGGGCAAGTTGAGGGTAATTTTCAGAAAGCCAAACTCTTAAAGAGACCGTTTTCTGTCTCAATTCGTCAACCATTCTTTCAGGTTGCTTGAAGGCTTCCTCTTTTACAAAGCGCGCCGGATCGACATGGAAAGGCATGCCCTCTATCACAGCTGTATTGCGCTGGATATAGGTGTCTTTTTCTGCAATCCCTCTCGCATATTCAGAAATATAGAGCTCTAGGAGCTTATTCAGAAGAGATTCCGCAGCAGCTACCTCTCCTTTTGCCATCCGCGTTTCAATGACAGAAGGTAAAAGCTCCCCCTTGCGCTGCACCATAAAGGTGAATTTGGAAAGATCAATGGTGTGCGCTCTTCCTACCTTGTCGATTAAAGTGAGGGAATGGTGAAAAGCAGGGTCGGGATTTGTCTGCACATAAAGAAGGCAGCACTCTTGACGTAAATCCTTAAAAGCCGTCTTCCAGCTGCTGAGAAAGTAGGTCAGCTTGTACGTTCTTTTAGCTGTTTTTTCCTTGGAGTAGAAGGGGGGAATGCGGTATTTCTGGAATTTGGGGAATTTGATCACATAATTCCCATCCTGACTGCAGAAGACATAGCTTTGGCGCCCTTTAGCAAGGTAGGTGAAGGGCTGCTCTAGAATCTTCTTAGCTTCTCGCTTTTCCCCCTCGCTTGTCTGAAAAGTCCACGCCTCATCGAGAATAAAAGTGGGCGTGATTTTGCTGATGCAAAAGCCATCCGTGAGATGAAAATAGAGGCGATTTGCCCCGTAACAAATGAGTAGGAATAAAGGAAGCCATAAAAATAATTTTTTCATGAGCTTAGTATAGCAGGTCCATTTTTAGATGAAAAAATAAAAGATTTCTTGATCATCGCCTTGCTTTCTATTATACCCAAACCCATTGAGGGGTTTTGGGTATATGCTATCTCGCTATCGCTTGGCTCTGCTCGCAGCTCTTGTAGGTCAGACTCCTCTATGGGGAACTCTGACAACAAGTACTTGGGTGGGACCAGGAAATCTTTGGATCACCCACTCCAACTGGGACATAGGCACCGTACCCAATAGCGCAGGAGCTGTTGCCCATTTTCTCTCCGCAAACCCGACAAGTGTTTCCTTAGGTTCTAATACCTTTACCTTGACCTCTTTATTCTTCGATACAACAGCCGCCAATTATACGCTTGCAGCGACAGGATTTGGAACAGGACTGACTTTTGTAAATACCCCTGATAATATTACAGCCCCTACTATCAATATAGCAGGAGGAAATCAAACTTTCTCCAACATGTCGCTCACTTTTACTAATAGCACAAGTCTCACTATTGCTCAGGACTCTGTCCTGAATTTATCTGGAGTTTTTTCGAGTTCAGCAGCTAGCCAAGTCTTTTCTCTGAGCGGATCTGGGACTCTCAACATGTCTACAACGCAATTGAGCGCAGCTACCGTTAATGTGAATGGTCTTACCATTAATAACGGCAGTCTTAACGGTTTCACAACCATTGGAACGATGAATATCACGGGAGGAACCCTAAACAATACAGGAGGATTTGTCACGAATGTGGGCACTCTCAGTATCTCAGGAGGCGTTGTCAATAATACAAATGGAGGAGGGATCACTGCGATTTCAACACTTATAGAGATCTTGGGAGGATCTATCACCAATAATACGGGTGGTGTGATTTCAAATACGCCCACTCTTAGTATGTCAGGGGGGACCATTGATAATCAGTCTGGGGGAATCATTGCCTCGATGGTAAACCTCAATATGGCTGGGGGAACCATTACGAATGAATCAGGGGGGATTATTAGCCTGATCACCAATGTCAATCTAGCTGGTGGAACCCTTTCGAATGCCTCAGGAGGTACCATCTCGAGTATCGCTAATTTAAATCTCTCTGGAGGTCTTTTGAATAACAGTGGCTCTATTTCTAGCGCCATTGGTAATTTCACGGTGACAGGTGGTACCTATGAAGTGGGGGTTGTCAATGCGACCAATTTTGGATTTCTTCAGGCGACTAATCTGACTTTAAGCAGCACCATTGAAATCAATCCTCTTCCTGGTTTTTTTGTGGATCCTACGAGTATTCTGACAATTTTAACAGGCACCGCATCGCGTACGGGAACTTTTACAAGTGTGGTAGCTCCTTCCTCGCTGCAGCCTGTTGTGAGCTATGCGGGGAATAACGTCCTCCTTGCTTTTGGGCCCCCTACCATGGTCTCCTATATTGGAGGGATGGCCGAAACTGTTTTTGCTTCTGTGGATCATATCAATAGGGATATTTTGCGCAGAAATCCTCGCTGTATCGATTCTAATCCTTGTGGAGGGAATGTCTATTTAGCAGGACTAGGCGTGCAGGGGGCTGCGAGTGAGACGGAAGATCAGGTGCACTTTGATTACTTTTCGACAGGGGGAGCGTTAGGAGCTGATTGCGTCTATTCTGAAGGGAGTGTGGGAGGGTTGGCGGGTTATCAGAAGATTTATGGGGATGCAGATCCCCCAAGCGGCACAATTGATGAGAATTGGGGAAAATTTTTCATTTCAGATGCGCATGGGAGCGCCTACGCGTGTTATAATCCTTGCTACTGTCCTCGCTTGCTTGTGAGTGGGATTGTGGGGGGAAGCTACGAGTGGGTAAATATTCGAAGAGAGATCACACCAGGACTTGATGTGACAGGAAAACCCACTGGATGGGAGTGGGATTGCCTTTTGGCAGTTGATTTCTCGACACAGTGGCGCAGGCGCTATACGTTCTCTCCATTTGCGACCCTTCAATACGTTCAATGGGGAGTGGATAACTATGAGGAGACGGGGTCGGCTTACTTTGATCTTGCTATTGGTAGCCAGAGGGTAAAATCGCTCCGTTCTGTTCTAGGGGGGACCTTTGGTTTCTCGACGCCTTTTTATCCCTATGGACTGGGCAGAGCCTTTATCGATATTGGATGGCAGCGGGAGTATTTAGATCAGGATCGGCAGATCTCCTTTATTCCAGTCAATATTGCGGCTACAGAGTCTACTTTAGGCATTGTGGGGGGCTCGAGAAATACCTTCTTGTTTGGGGCGACAGTTTCAGCAGTCACCTGTTCCTGTATTTCTGTCGAGGCGAGCTACGAATATGAAAAAAGTTCTTTATTCTGGGATCAGTCGCTCTATTTAGGGATTAACGCTCATTTTTTAAATTTCCCCAAAAGTTGCAATTGCAATTTTTGGGGAGTTTTTATAGCCCCTAAATCACCCCCAAAAGTTGCAAAGATTTTCTGAAGGGCCCCTACCCAAAGGGCCAGTCTTAATAAAGTATTAACAATCCTGTGTTATAATGGTTTTTTTATGGAGAGGACTTATGGGAATTAAAAGTATTTGTGGGTGCGAACCGAGAGAACCATCAGATAGATATTCCACGGTGCAAAAACTTCGGGTGACAGCACTAGTTCTGGGGATTTTAGCTGTGATTGCTGGACTAGCTCTGTATTTTGCTCACGTGGGTGCGCTGGCAAGTTTCCTTATGGGAGGAATCGGAGGCGCTCTTTTTGTGGGAGGTGTGATTTGGGCGATCGCGACTAGACAGAAGAGAGTTCCACTTACATTTCAAGAGAATCTAAAAGATATCAAAGAAGGTGTCTCTCATACTTTAAGAGAACTCACCATCAATCTTCCCACTGGCAAGAAGAGCGAAAAGATCTTGATTCTTCTGCAGGTAGAACAGAATGGAGTGATTTACTCAGCATGCTACGACTCAGATACGCGTCTTCAAGATCAAGTAGATCTCTCCCAAATGGGGTTAGATAAGTCAGATATGACAATAGACTATCATGTCAAAGGAATCTTGCTGGCTCTCTATCCTAATGAGAAAGATACCGTCTACATATTTCATGCATTGGCAGATATCACTGTAGGTGCAAACCTCAATGGTTGCGCCAGTGGTAGCGGAGGAGCGTATGTAAGAAGTGAAGGGTTATGGGATATCAATGAATCGTTTGTAAGCAGAGCTCCTCCCGATAAATATAGGGAAGCTAAGGCCATGTGCCTTCCTTCTTCCCCTTCCCAACTCAGTTTAGAGGCAGTGAATTAGCCTACTTATCTCCTTCTAACTTAACGAGCACTTCCTATATCCAGCCAAATCTCTGTAGACGGAATAGATTTGGCTGGATATAATTTCCTATAAGCAGCCAAATCTCCAACCCTTTTTCAGTGGCACAAGAATTGCTAGAAGAGAAGTGATTTAAATCACAAGCTTTCTTTATGCATTTGGGATGTAGATTTTCTTTGCTCGCCCTCTCTTTCCTCTCATCTTGTTGCATTTCTATGCCCAAATGGCAGCAACAAGAGGAGTTGCTCCCTTCACCTTCTTTGGAATGCAGCCTCGAAAGAGGCGCCGAAAGCCCTTTCTTCGCAGTCGGCCCCTGGCCCGATGAAAATTGGTGGGAAATCTTCTCATCAGATCAACTGAACTCGTTGATTTCAATAGCACTCGCAAATAACCCTTCCATTCAGGAAGTCTACAGCCGCGTTCTTAAGGCAAGAGCAAAAGCCGTCTATGCAAGAGCACCCCTCTTTCCGCTCCTCTTTTTTGATGCGCAGGATAGCTGGAGCTATCTCAGCAAAAATGGACTCTACAAAACACTGAACCCCAATATCTCCTCTAACGCAAGCTTAATCGACCTCAGCCTCTCTGTCACCTATGACTTCGATTTTTGGTGCAAAAATGAAAACCTCTTTCTAGCAGCCCTAGGTAAAGAAAGGTCAAAAGAAGCTGAGCGGGCTCAAGTGGAGCTTGTGGTGACAACCAACCTCGCACAAGCCTACTTCGCCCTTCAAACCAATCTGTATCGAGAAAAACTGATTCAAAACCTCGTGACAGAACGCTCAAAGCTCTTTCAACTGCAAAATGTGCTACGCAAAGAGGCGATCAACTCCCTCTTTCCTCAGCTGCTTTCTGAAGAGAGATTCTATGAAGCGGAAGAGCAGCTTGCCGCCATTCATGCAGAGGTGCTCTCTAATTATCACACAATCAACGTCCTTTTAGGTCAAAGCCCCGATGCCCCGCTCTGTTTGTGCGAAGAGCTCCCCCCTCTTCCCGAAAGATTGATCATACCAGAAACCATTTCTCTCGACCTTGTCGCTAGAAGGCCTGATCTGCTCGCCCAGATCTGGCGCGTAGAGGCGCTGGGGCATGAAGTAGGCGCTGCCATTGCCGACTTTTTTCCCGATGTCAATATCAAAGCATTCGTTGGTCTTGAAAGCGTCTTCTATTCGCGCCTTTTTCAAGCAGGCAGCATGACAGGCGGCGCCACGCCTGCCCTCCACCTTCCCATCTTTACAGCAGGAGCCATCAGCGCCAATGTCTGGATCAAAAGGACCAAATTTGATGCTGCTGTCTTTGCCTACAATGAGCTTCTTTTGAGAAGCGCTCAAGAAGTTGCCGACCTCATTGCTTTTGGGGAATCCGTATTTCGCCAGAAACAAGAGCAAGAAAAGGTAGTCCAAAGCGCACAAGAGCGCTACAGACTCACCTATCTGCGCCTCTCCAAGGGACTCGATAGCAGACTGCAGAGCTACGTGATTTATGATGACTGGCTCCAAAAGGAGCTCACCAATGTCACCCTTCTTTACAACCAATATGCGGCAGCTATTAAGTTGATCAAAGCATTGGGTGGAGGCTACTGCGCTGAAGTGCCTCTGGAGGGCTCTTATGAATGAGGACCCCTACCTCTATAAAAGAAGAAGAGCTGCTTGGATCTCAGCAAGCGTAGTGATTATTTTGCTCATCATCTTCTCCCTTGTATGGGTTTTTTATTGGCGCCTCAGAGCCTATACGGACGATGCTTATGTAGAGGGCAACCTTGTCACCATCACCCCCCTCCACTCTGGATTTGTGACTGCCATTTACACCGACGACACGTTTTTGGTGGACCAAGGTCAGCTCATTGTAGAGCTCGACCAAACAGATGCGATTATTGCCCTGGAAGAGTCGGAAAATGAGTTTGCAGACAAAGTGAGAGAGGTGGCCCAAGCTTTTCATGATGTATTTGCTTATAGAGCGCAGGTGGCGATTAAAAAAGCAGAATTGATCAAAGCGGCGCAGGATTATAAGCACCGCAAAGAGGTGCTTGCTCAGGAAGCTGTTTCCCTCGAAGATTTTGAGCATGCCCTTGCAGAGGTTAGGTCGGCTTACTTCTCGCTCCAATGGACATACGCCCTTTACCAAAAGGCTTTGGCCTTTGTTCAGGGCACTTCTTTGCGCAATCATCCTGCTGTGGAAGCAGCTGCAGAGCGTTTACGCCAGCGTTGGGTCGATCTCTACAGATGTCACATTTATGCCCCCGTAAAAGGACTTGTGGCCCAGAGAAAGATTCAAGTGGGCATGTGGGTAGATGCAGGATCACCTTTAATGAGCGTCATCCCTCTCGACCAAATTTGGATCAATGCCAACTACAAAGAGACGCAAATGAAATACATGCGTATTGGGCAGCCGGCACGCATCACCTCCGACTTGTATGGTGGTGGAACGGTGTTTCATGGAAAAATCGTAGGCCTTCCTGGAGGGGCTGGAAACGCGTTTTCTCTTCTGCCTCCTCAAAACCTGTCTGGTAACTGGATCAAGATTGTGCAGCGCCTACCTGTGAGGGTAGAGCTCGATCAAAAAGAGCTTGAAAAAGCTCCGCTACGCGTGGGTCTTTCCATGGAAGTGACTGTTGATTTAAGTGAACCTGGGGCTCTTGTGCCCGAGACAAATACCAACGCCCCCAACTATCTCACGCCTATTTTTGAAGAAGAAGAAAAAGGGGATTGCAGAGCAATTGAACTGATTTTCATCAACAATTTAGACCCGTCGCTTACAAGCTACGCCTTTGATCCCCTTCAGCTTTCTCTTGTGGATATGAAGAGCGAACTGGAAGAGTACCAGAAGTGGATTGAAGAGGCGCTTGCAGACAACACCAAGCTTGAGAAGAGATTCAATGACTGTGGATATTAAAAGAGTCCCTGCCTCCGTTTATATCGCTTTTTTTGCCATTTTTTTTCTTGTCGTCTTTAATTTTTCGCTCACTTTGATGGCCTCTCCCTATATTGTGAGCGAACTTGGCGCTAGTAAATACATGACCGTCTACACCATCAGCTTCTATAGTGTGGGAAATGCTTTAGGCGTGCCTATCGGCAGATCTTTTATCCACTCTATAAAAAGCGTCCACCTGCTCGTTGTGTGTTTGATTCTTTTTGCCTTTTTCTCGTGGATATGCGCGGTGACCCTTTACTTTCCTGTTTTTATTATCGGACGCTTTCTGCAAGGGCTTGTGGGAGGGCCTTTCTACACACTTGTCAACAGGTTTTTTGCTGTGTTGATTCCTAAAGACAAACAGGAGTATTCTACCTATGCGCTGCTCACATTATTATCGATCACCCCCATCCTAGCTGCGACTTTTGGAGGATGGATTGCCTATGATTACCACTGGCGCTGGCTTTTTTATCTCAATATTCCCATTTGCGTGCTCTTGGCGCTTGTGATAGGCATTCAATTGAGGGGCTATGAGATTCCCTCGCATCCATCTGCTTTTGATGGGGTGGGCTATTTTTTCTATTTTGTAGGGATTTTGGCTCTGAGTACTGTCTCGATTGTGGGTCAAGATTTGGATTGGTTCCGCTCACCTCTGATCAATGGGCTGACAGTGATTGGAGTGATCTCTACGCTCTTTTTCCTTCTGTGGAGTTATCTTCATCCTCATCCTATTTTAAATCTGCGGCTGCTAAAAAATTTTGGACTCTCTTTTGCCCTCTCTAGCTTGGCGCTTCTCTATGCCTGCTACTTTGCTACGGTGATTTTGCTTGGGCTCTGGCTGAATTTTTATGTGGACTATACGCCCATTTGGATAGGGCTTTTGATTGGGATTATGGCCCTTTCGGCACTTTTTCCTACTTTTCTGATTCGCAAGGGGATTGGGAGGGGAGATGCGCGCATTCCCATTGCGATTGCCGTCACTTTTCTAGCAATCTCCTGTTTCCACACTTCGTATTTTAATGTGGATATCGATTTTGGGAGGATTGCAGCTTCCAGGATCACAGCGGGGCTGGGACTTGCGCTTTTTTTAACGCCTATTTTTCGTCTCTGTTTTCGTTCTGTGGAGGCTTCCAAGGGTGTGGACGTGATGATTCTATTTCAATTTGTGAGAGGGATTTCTGGGGGCGTGGGAACGGCGCTCTATATTATTTTGTGGCAACGTAGACAAGTTTTTTATCATGAAAGATTAGGTAGCCGGCTCACTGCGTTTTCTCCTGAGACGCAGCAGTACTTCGCAGATGCCAAACTCTTCCATTTGGAGGGGACTCCTGCTGCTGCAGAGCTGGATGTGCTTTTAGAGCGGGAAGCCACTTCCCTTGCCCTTGACGACTGTTTTTACATGATTGGTTGGGTGATGGTAGCTTTTTTAGTACTCATGCTCTTAACCATTTTTCTGCGCAAAGAGACCTTCTTCCCAGAAGAGAGAGTCTCTTTGACAGAATAAGGGTCATTTCACCTCGGTATATTCAGAATGATTTTCTATAAAATCAGGTAAGCTTATAAATGAGCAATAGTCGTAGCAAGGAGTGCCTTGCTCATTTCGGCTATAAACATGATACCAAGCAGTTGATAGAGGATTTGGGTTGGGTGCTAGTCGTATAAGATATTGCTTGCTATCCAAGGAACCATAATATTCAGCGAATCTCTTTGTTGTTTCAGGAATCTCCCAGCCTGCATAGCCTGGAAATTCTGTTTTAAGTTTGTCTAAGTCTACTCTATCTATCTCCCGTTCCTCTGGACGCTCCCTTTTTAGAATAGGATAGCACTATAATATTAAGGTTTAATAAATAATATAATTTATTTTAATTTGAGAAGTTTTTCTGTCTTGCATCCTTTTTCTTCGCAAAGAGGCCTTCTCAGAGGAGAGAGTCTCTATTACGGAATAGGCTTATCTAAAGCTTCGCTCCCTGACGTTTAAATTCTGTGGTATCTATAGTGTCCAAATCACTAGTAGTAACCAATCTAGAATTAAAGACGCCGCCTTGATTTTTTGTGCAAAGGCACCAGACTACTTCTCCTGGTGCTAAAGAGAAGGGGGTACAGCCATATTCCCCCGGATTCAAGGTTAGTTTGAACCAATCGTCACTCAAGCGACAATTCTCCGATACAAGGTTTCTATATTGGTCTGGAGTCATTAGTATATGTTCTATAGACTTTTTAGATCCTTCACCCCTTGCTATAGTCACAGAATGCATTCCATTTCTAATAAAAGCTATATATTCTTGATCTTTTAAAAGAGCAGCCACCCTGTCCCTAAGCCTTAGATGTAGCTGTTCTGGATCTTCCTGATTTTGATGAGTTGAAGCAGGTTGGTTTTTTAAGGTGCGTGCCGCATAAACTGCGAGAGGTATGCCTATCACCAATCCCCCGCCTGCGATTGCTGCAGAGTAGTAACCGATATGAGGGAAAAGCGCTCCTGCAGCAGCAAGACCTGCGATGGCGATAAAGATCCCTCCAACAAGTAGTGCGATCTTGCATGGATTATTTTTTGTAGGTGCCTTAGAAGTCTCTGTGGAGACACTTCGCTCTCTAGAAATAGGTAAACTGCCGCTCATAATACGCTCCCTTTTTGCAAACAGGATAGCAGCAGAATATTAAGGTTTAATAAATAATATAATTTATTTTAATTTGAGGAGTTTTTGTGTCTTATACCTTTTCTCTTCGCAAAGAAACCTTCTTCCCAGAATAGTGGTCATTCTGGGGTGGTATAGTCGGGATGCTGCTCTATAAACTTGGATACGCTTGGATGTGAGCAACACTCGAAGCAAGGAGTGCCTTCAGCATCTCGGCTATAAAGATGATAAAAAGGATTTTTTAAGAAAGAAGGATCGGATATGGGTATAGGTGCTAGTAGTGCAAGATATTGATTGCTACCCAAGCGCCTATAATATTCAGCAAATGTTTTTGTTGTTTCATTAATGTCGGAGCGTCCATAGCCTGGAAACTCTCTGTCGATACGGGGTAAATCTACTCTATTTATCTCTAGATGCTCTAGGAGCCCCCCTGCTTTTTTAATATAGAGATGCACTTTTTTGGAGTCAGTATCATGGTTAAGAACGAGATACTGCTCCTCTCTTAAGAGACTAAAACAAAGAGCATCAAGAGGACTAGGGGACTGTGCATTTACACTAGGTAGAGTGGATTGAGGGGCAGCTGGTTTATCTTCCTGTTCCCCCCTTGGTACAATAAGTTGTCCTGTAAGTTTTGTGTTCGTTTGATAAAATTCTGTTAATGCTTTACCCGTAATTAATTTAGATTCAAATATACCATTTTGATTTGTGCTAAAGAGGTGGATACTCTTCTTATCTGGTTCTGTACTTGCATAGAGAAGCCGAACAGCAAAGTGCCCCGGCTTCAATTGTTCCTGGGCATCTCTGTCACTAGCGACACACTTATTGTGATGGACATCATCAAATGCCTTAAACTCTTCAGAGGTCATTATTTTATACTCTATACGCGCCTTCTGGCCTTCACCTTGTGCTCTGATAAAAGAATACTCACCCTTTATGTAAACATGATATCTAGTGCCTTCTCGATGGACTAAGTATTGTCCAGCTTGCATCGAGTCATAAAACCCATGGTGGGGATGTAGAGGTGATCTTGGCTTAGGTAGACTGGATTGAGTGATACTCTCTCTTGGTTTTCTTGTAGGAACTTCTGATTTTTCAGAAGTAGCAGCGTTCTGTTGAGGGGTTGTTTTTAAGGTGCGTGCCGCATAAACTGCGAGGGGCACACCTATCACCAACCCTCCGCCTGCTATTGCCGCAGAGTAATAACCGATATGAGGGAAAAGCGCTCCTGCAGCAGCGAGCCCTGCGATGGCGATAAAGATCCCCCCAACGAGTAGTGCGATCTTGCATGGATTATTTTTTGTAGGTGCCTTAGAAGTCTCTGTGGAAACACCTCGCTCTCTAGAAATAGAAAAACAGCCGCTCATAATACGCTCCCTTTTTGTAAACAGGATAGCAGCAGAATATTAAGGTTTGATAAATAGTAGAAATTTTTTTAATTTGAGGAGTTTTTCAGTTTTACACCCTATATAGATATCGGGGCGAAGACAATAAAAGAGCGTCCTCTCAGAAGCGCCATAAAGACGGTGAGCCGTCCCGTTTAAGTCCAGAATCCCTTGAGGGCGTGCCAAGGAGAGCTGCGGATGTCTAATAAGGATCAATTGAGCCTTTTTCTCCTCCGCGAAATGAGAGCACTCCTCGATCACCCCCGGATCAGGCTTAGGACCTGTGAAAAGCAGAATATGGAAGCAGGTGGACTTTCTAAAAAGGGTATAGAGGCTCGTGTCTCCCAAGGTAGCATCGGGCGCGCGCATGCCCACTTTAGGACCTCCAAAGACACCCGTTTCCCGGGTGATCAGGCTCTTGGGATAGCGAATTGCTGTCTGCGAGATAATCCGTGTGAGAAAATTTTGGACAAAAGAAAATCTGGCGATAGTGGAGATCAGACAGTTGCGCAGCGTCAAAAGAATAGGATTGCGCAAAGTGGCTAAATGAGAGGCCTTTTCGGTCACTTCCAGTAGTTTTTTTCCAAATCCATGACGTTCTAAATTATACGTGTCTAGTAATCGATCGTTCGCACGTCTTTGATGGACAAAAGCTAATTTCCACGCCAAATTGAATGCATCTTGGAGCCCTGTATTCATCCCTTGCCCTCCTACCGGACTATGGATGTGCGCTGCATCTCCCACAAGAAAGAGGTGATCTTTTCGATAGCTGCTTGTCATGCGGCTGTTGATATGAAAATTGGTCATCCAGACAGGGTCATGCAGGCGCACAGAAGCCCCTGCATATCTTTGCAAAAGAGCTTGCGTCTCTTCTAAAGTAGGCGGAGGAAGCTCTTTTTCGCCTCCTTGATTGCGGCATCTGTCTAATTGAAAGATGAGGCGGTAGCGCTTTTTGCCTGGAATGGGAAAGGCGACGATAAATCCTTGACTATCTAAGAAAGCGAAGAGTTGATTTTCAGGATAATCCCAATCGATATAGAGGTCTGCAAGAGAAAAGACATCTTTAAACGCCTTGCCTGTAAAAGAAAACTCAAGCGATTTGCGCACAATACTATGAGCTCCATCACATCCGATAAGCCACTTGACTGGCAGCAGCTCCTCTTGTCCCGATTTAGAGCGAAGAGTTGCTTGGATTCCCTCAGCTGTTTCTTGAAAGGAAGTCAGCTCCACTTCACGTTCGATAGTGAGTCCAAAGGAGGTGAGGTGTTGTGTCAGCAGCGCTTCTGTTTCTCTTTGTTCCAGGCTGAGAACAAAAGGATAGGGAGAGGGAAGGTGAGCAAAGGAAACGTGGGCAAGAGGGTGGCCTCGGCTAATAGGAGTCACCGCCTGGAGTCTAATCCCTTTTTCCAAAAAAGAGTCGATCACCCCTATGTGATCAAACATCTCGAGAGTTCTTGCTTGGATGACAATCGCTTTTGATTCTTGTGTGGGAAGGGCCGATCTATCGATGATGCGGCATTTTAATCCATAGCGTGCAAGTTCGCTTGCCATTAAAAGGCCTGAAGGCCCCGCCCCCACAACAAGTACATCTAGCATAAAATCTGCCTCAATACATAGGGCATGATGCCCCCGTGGTTAAAGTACTCCACTTCCATCAAAGTGTTGACAGCAAGAGTGAGCGGCACCTGCTCCACACCTTCTTTGCGGCTGATTTCTAGAGTCACTTGTTGTCTTGGGATAATATTTTTTTGGATGCCAGAGAGCGAAAAGAGCTCATCTCCTTTGAGACCGAGCGTTTCGTGGCTTACCTCTGGAGGGAATTCTAGAGGCAAAACCCCCATCCCAATGAGGTTGCTGCGGTGGATGCGCTCAAAACTTCTAGCTACCACCACCTTAACGCCGAGAAGAGCAGTTCCCTTGGCAGCCCAGTCGCGAGAGCTGCCCATACCATAGTCAAAGCCCGCAAAGACAATAAGAGGTACGCCCTCTTTTTCATACTGCTGACTTGCGTCAAAAATGGAGAGGATAGCTCCATCTGGATAGTGCTTGGTGAAGCCGCCTTCTTTTCCTTCTGCCATCTTATTTTTGATGCGCACATTGGCGAAAGTGCCGCGCATCATCACCTCGTGGTTGCCTCTTCTGCTGCCGTAGCTGTTGAAATCCTCTTCAGGAATGCCTAGAGAAAGGAGATGCTTTCCTGCGGGAGAGCTTGCAGAAAAAGCGCCTGCTGGAGAGATGTGATCGGTGGTGACAGAGTCTCCAAGAAGGGCGAGGCAGCGCATCTGGCGAAGCTCTTTTTTCTCTGGAAGGGTGAGAGAAAAATCTGAAAAATAGGGAGGTTTTTGGATATAGGTGCTCTTGGGATCCCAGGCGACTTGCGGGCTTTTTGTCACCTGGATCTTGCCCCAAAGCGGGTTATCTCCCAGAATATTGGAGTACCTTTTTCTAAACATCGCAGGCTCCACACTTGCTGTAGAGACCGATTCAATTTCAGCAGAAGAAGGCCAGAGATCTTTCAGAAAAACAGCTGTTCCTTTTGCATCCTTGCAGAGAGGCTCTTTTTCCACATCGATATCGATGCGTCCTGCGATGGCATAAGCGATGACAAGCGGGGGAGACATGAGAAAATTGGCCTTGACAGCGCTGTGGATGCGCGCTTCAAAGTTGCGATTGCCACTCAAAACACTTGCAACCACTATGTCATTTTCTTTGACCGTTTTTTCAATCTTTTCATCCAAAGGACCGCTATTGCCGATGCACGTGGTGCATCCGTAGCCCACTGTTTGAAATCCAAGAGCATCCAGGTATTGCTGTAGGCCAGATTTTTGTAAGTAATCGGTCACCACACGCGATCCGGGCGCCAAACTTGTTTTGACGATAGAATTGATTTTAATGCCCCTCTCAACGGCTTTTTTGGCAAGAAGGCCCGCTGCAATCATAACAGAGGGGTTACTTGTGTTGGTGCAGCTGGTGATCGCTGCAATGACAATCGATCCATGCGTCAAAATCCCTTCGGAAGGGTGCGTGTCCGAAATGCCCTCATGAGGGTGTGTGAACGGTCTATTGCTCACCATCTCCGCTTCGCTCCATTGCAAGCCGGGGGAAGCTAGTTCCGTACCTCCCGAGCTTTCAGGAAGGTGGTTGCCATCGGTGTGGATGAAAATATGAGGTTTTTTGCCTGCTTTACCGTACCCTCCTTGCTGGGTGGGGGCTGCGAGTAAGTCGGAGAAAGTGGCTTTGAGGTTTTTTAAGGAAATGCGGTCCTGAGGCCTTTTAGGGCCCGAAACAGAAGGGGGGATGCTGTCTAACGCAAGCTCTAATTTTTTGGTGAAATCGAGCTCATCTTTTTTGCGCACGCCAAATAAGTTCTGGAGGGTAAGATACTCGCGCACCAAGGCGATCTGTTCTTCTGATCTGCCTGTCATTCTGAGGTAGTCGAGAGTCTTTTCGTCGACAGGAAAAAAGCCCATCGTGGCTCCATATTCAGGCGCCATATTGGCAATGGTCGCTCTATCGGCGACAGTGAGGTTAGAGACGCCTTCTCCATAAAACTCGACAAATTTATTAACAACGCCTTCTTTGCGCAGCATTTCTGTGACGCGTAGGGCAAAATCTGTTGCTGTGACGCCTTCTTGGAGTGAGCCTGAGAGGCAAAGCCCCACCACTTCGGGAATCTGCAGATTGACAGGCTGCCCTAGCATGGCAGACTCTGCCTCAATGCCTCCTACGCCCCAACCGACAATTCCCAGGCCGTTGATCATGGTGGTGTGCGAATCTGTGCCCACAAGTGTGTCTGGATAGAGAAGGAAAGTATTATCTTCTTGCTTTTCGATCACAACGGATGCCAAATATTCGAGGTTGACCTGGTGGCAAATACCGATTCCAGGAGGCACCACGCGAAAGGTTTTAAAAGCGCCCTCTCCCCATTTGAGAAAAGCATATCTCTCTAGGTTTCTCTTAAATTCGAGGTCTAAATTGAATTGAAGGGCTTCTTTCGAACCAGATTTGTCCACTTGAACGGAGTGGTCGATGATGAGATCGACAGGGACGATCGGTTCGATTAAGGAGGGCTCAAAACCTTGTTTTAAAGCGGCATCTCGCATGGCTGCAAGGTCAACAAGAAGGGGGACGCCTGTGAAATCTTGCAAAAGCACGCGTGCGACGACAAAAGGGATCTCGCCTTCTTGCTTTACATTTCCCTTCCACTGACAGAGCTTAAGGACATCTTCTTTTGTGACCCGTTTTCCATCGCAATGGCGCAAAAGAGATTCGAGCAGGATGCGCAACGAGATGGGAAATCTGTCCAGAGTGGCGATTTTTTGATCTTCCAGGGCTTGGAGAGAGTAGTATAGATGCTTTTTATGGGAGCCTAGCGATTTGAGAGCTTGGAAGGTATCTTGGCGCGAAGACATATTGACCTTTTTCTAATCATGGGAGTACAAACAATCTTATGGCGAAATAATTAAAAAAACTCAAGATGCAACATCCACATCCGTTATTTATGCGAAGAGCGATTGCTCTGAGTGAAGAAGCAGGCATTATCAAAAAAACAGGCGGCGTTTTTGGCGCCGTAGTTGTGCAAGGGGATAAGATCATTGCGGAGGGCTTTAACCGGGTGCCTGCAGAGTGCGATCCCACGTGTCATGCCGAAATAGATG